>Ga0126381_100010316_pt1 | contig 10519 bp, 11 predicted proteins | sample PanSoiMetPlot_28_FD_96465 | JGI IMG/M metagenome (GOLD analysis project Ga0126381, IMG submission 96465) | Tropical forest soil microbial communities from Panama - MetaG Plot_28 | ecosystem: Environmental > Terrestrial > Soil > Tropical forest > Bulk soil | place: Panama | collected 2016-02-17 | reverse complement strand
TTCGTCGAAATCGAATCTCTGGCTGATGACAACCGCCGCGTGGTCAGCGGCTTCTGGGCAAAGCCCCATAGTATCGCGGCCGGCTCGGTCGGCGCTTATTACCCGGAAACAAATCCGCTGCTCCCCCTCGCCTATCATGACGTGAAGAGCGGCACACCGGCGGCCAAGTCGATACCGGTTCTCGTTCGCCCCCAGGCGTCGCACCCCGATCCGGGAGAGTGACGATGTTCGCACTCGCGGCCCCCCGTGCGGTACCGCTGCCGCTGCAATGCGTCCCGCGGCAAGCATGGCGCAATGGCTCCACGCTATTGGGGGAACGCATTTTGGCCGAAGAGGTCCCGGTCGCGTTCAGCTATGACGGTGCGACTCACGCGGTGTTGATGGCGACGCCCGATGACCTCGAAGATTTTGCAGTCGGTTTTAGTTACACTGAAGGAATTATCACGGCGCCGGCGGAAATCGCAGAATTGGCCGTCGTCAGTGTCGCCGATGGCATCGTGCTGCGGATGTGGCTGACGGGTGGCAGGTCCGATGCGTTCGCGGCACGGCGCCGCCGCTTTGTGGGACATGCCGGATGCGGCATGTGCGGATTGGAGAGTCTGGCCGAAGCCAATCGCGCAATACCGATGGCGAGTTGTGTCCTGCAGGTGAGCCGGCAGGACATCACCGACGCAGTGGCGGCACTGCCGGCAAGACAGCAGTTGAACATGCAGACCCGCGCGGTCCATGCCGCGGCGTTTTGGCGGCCGGGTAGGAGCCTGGTCCTTCGTGAAGACGTCGATCGCCACAATGCGCTCGACAAATTGGCGGGAGCGTTGCTGCTCGCGGGCCGGTCGGCTACCGAGGGTATCATTGTGCTGTCGAGCCGGATTTCCATCGAGCTCGTGCAAAAAGCAGGAATGATGGGGGCGGCCATTATAGTCGGGGTGTCTGCGCCGACGGCTCTGGCCGTGCGCACTGCTGAGGCGACTGGCCTAACGCTCGTGGGCATTGCTCGAGACGACGGTTTCGACGTGTTCACCCATCCCGAGCGAATCGCAGGCTAAAGGTGAGGAACTAGCGATGGACCGGGCTGCGCTGACGTTCACTAAGGAGTAGACCATGAGCCGCCCTCCGCTTCCGCCCTTTACCGCAGAGACCGCCGTTCAAAAGGTCCGTCTAGCCGAGGACCTGTGGAACACTCGCGATCCGGCCCACGTCGCACTTGCCTATTCCCTCGATAGCCGATGGCACAATCGTGCCGAGTTTCTCGAGGGTCGCAAGGCCATCGAAGCCTTCCTCGCTCGCAAATGGGCCCGCGAACTCGATTACCGACTAATCAAGGAGGTCTGGGTCTTTCATGGCAACCGCATTGCCGTGCGTTTCGCTTATGAGTGGCATGATGACAGTAGCAACTGGTTTCGCAGTTATGGCAACGAAAATTGGGAATTCGACGAGGAGGGGCTGACACGTCTGCGCATCGCCAGCATAAATGATCTTCCAATCAAAGAGAGCGAACGCAAATATCACTGGCCACTTGGTCACCGCCCTGACAATCACCCCTCTTTGACCGATCTTGGCCTCTGAAATGTCGTGATGCAAGAAGCCGCCCAAGGCTCACGATTTTCCTGCCAGCCGAGATTTGAGCGGTCGACCACGCCTACTCGGCCGGCGCGTCGGCGGCGAATGTCCTGATGATGGCGATGGATCTGGGCCGACAACGTTCGACGAGGTGCAGCGGCACCTTGGCAGCAAAGGGACTGAGGGTGGCCACCGGCACGATCGTCGATGCGACCATCATCAATCCGCCGTCCTCGACCAAGAATGCCGACAAGGCGCGCGATCCCGAGATGCATCAGACCAAGAAGCGCAAGCAGTGGTATTTCGGGATGAAGGCGCATTTCGGGGTCGACAGCCGCACGAAGCTGATCCACGCGGTGGCGGCGACGCCGGCCAATGTCGCCGACAGCACGGTGTTGCCCGAGCTGTTGCACGGGCAAGAGACCCGCGTGTGGGGCGATCAGGCCTACCGCGGCCAGTGGGCGGTGATCCGGGAGCATGCGCCCAAGGCCCGGGATTTCACCAATCGCCGGTACCGCCACCGCGGGGTTGTCGATGAGGTCGAGCGGGCGAAAAATCGCACCAAGTCCAAAGTGCGGACCCGGGTCGAACATGCGATCGGAGTCATCAAGCGGGTGTTCGGCTTTGCCAAGCTGCGCTATCGCGGGCTCAAAAAGAATACCCATCACCTGATGGTGACTTGCGCACTGGCCAATTTGTTCATGGCGCGCCGGCATCTATTGCGCTGCCAGAGGGCGTAATGTATCCGCAATCAGGCCCAGCACTGTGCAGCACCGCAATGCGGCGTCAACGCAGCCCAATTACCCTGTTTCGTCGCCAGTGAGCAGATCGCTATGCCCAATATCCAGGCCCCCGCCCCTTGTTCAGACGTTCCTTAGCCGTCCTCCATAAGGTCAGTCGATGAGTTCGCCGAGCCGGGATCGCGTTCCAGCTGAGCCACCACCGGACGGAGAACTACTTGTCCAGTAGGCGGTAGAACTGTGTCCAGACTTGGTCCTTCTTCGCGCCGGCGATATGACAATAGGCGCATTCCTCCTTTGCCCTTACCTTGGCGGTCGGAGCCTTTGGTTCGAAATGGTTGAAATCGAAGAAGCCCCAGCCCCCGATGCGGCGAAGCGTTTCGAGTCTTTGACAGTCACGTCCGCGCCATTGAACGCGCCGGGGAAATAGCCCCGGCCCGAAGGCTCTGTTCGTGAGCCATCCGGGTTTTCCCCAGGCTTCTTGGTGAGCTGCAACTCCTTGAACATGATCGTGCCCTCGGGAAATACATTTGTTTTCTCGTATATTTCGAATGACCCTGGCTCGATGTAGACGTTGTGGTACTCAGGGAAGTTGGCATGCCCATCATTGAGCGCGTTAGGCGTCAATGGCGAGCCGACAAAAACCCATTCCCGCCACATAGAGTTCGGTGGCAAAATCATATCACCGGACGCGTTGTATTGGGGCAGATACCGTGCTCCGGAAGGCGCACTACCGCTCGTAGGTGCTTGCGCGAATACCGCCGCGGCAATAGTGGCGCTGCCCATCAGTACGAGTGCGGCTGCTAAAGTCTTGTAAGACATGTGTTCCTCCTCTGACCATGTTTGCTGCGCCTTTCCTCTCGAAAGTCGCCGCTGATGTTTGGCAGGCTAAACCAGTATCGACGAGAGCCGAGAGCTGACCGAAGAGTACAAGGCACTTTGGCTCGCACACCGTTGCTACTTTTTTTTCTGTAATGCCGATGACCCTTCAACCTGGTAAGCACGTTTTCGACGGCCGCGATATTGCTGGTCTGGTCGCCCTTGCTTAGGTCGACCAGCAGCCGAAAGCCGTCACGCTCCTCCCCGATGATCTGGCCGTCCTTCTCCAACTGATCGTGGACACCCCACGACCCGGTAAACCCGAACAGGATGGACGAAGCCCTTGACCGAAACAGCCTCCTGTTCCTCGGTCGGGATCGCATCCTTGATTAAGGACGACGTTTCGTGGGCGACCAGGATTCCGCCAAGCTCGGCATGGGACTGCAATCGCGCGGCCAGATTTACCTCGTTGCCAATGATGGTATAGTCCATCCGGTCCTCGCTGCCAAAATTGCCAACGGTGCAGAAGCCGGTGTTGATGCCGATGCGCAGCTGGAAAGGCTTTTCCAAGCCTAAATCCAGCCAGTTGAGCTGCAGTTCGCGCATTCGCTGCTGCATAGCGATCGCCATCTTGACACCGGCAATGGCGTCCTCCTTGCTCCCACGGCTCGCCGGATCTCCGAAAAAACACATGATCGCGTCCCCCACGTATTTGTCGATCGTAGCGCCGTAACTGACGGCGATCTTGGACATTTCGGTCAGATATTGGTTGAGCAGGTTGGTCAACTCCTCGGACTCGAGGCTGTCGGTGGTCTCGGTGAAATCGGCGATGTCCGAGAAGAAAATCGTCAGTTTTTTTTGCTTGGCGGCGACTCTTGCGCTTTGTTTGTCGGCGAAAATGGAGTTGTACAATTGGGTCGGCAGGAACTTAGACAATTTGGACGACAGGTCAGCAAGAAGCTCGTTCTTTTCAGTTAGCTCGATTTGTGTCCGCCTGAGCTCGATAAATCCGATCGAGATGGCGATCATCGCGAACAGAACGACCAGCCAACTGAGATTGCGATGCAAAGTGCCCATCAACTCCATTGCCTCTTGCATCGATGTAACGGCGGGCAAAACGTACATTGACGCGAGATCGGCAAAATAAAACAGACAGACGACCACCAGTCCTAAGGCGATCCACCGCAGGCCGACTTCCGGGGCCGACGGTCGTTTGCTGGGGCCGATCAGTCGACAGCGCCATATGGCATACATGGTGACCGCGATGATCAGGAGATCGATGGCGGTCATCAGGGAAATTGAATTCCAGATCATGATTCCCCCTTGGAGCATGCCCGCCTACAGATAATCTGGCCAGGGCACTGATCTGAACCTTACGGAGTCCGAATGTTGTTGTTTTCTCCTCAAATGGAGGCCAAAGATCTCAACACGTCTTGCTTTAAGAGATAGAATGATACCGCGAGGAGGACGACGTCCTTCATCAGGAAAGGAACGTTGCCGGTCATGGCCGGAAACCCGCCGGCCGACGCGTCCCAGCCATCGGGCATGAATGGGATGATGGTGACGGTACCTATGAATGTGGCACAGGAGCCCAGCGCTCCGAGAATCCCCAGTCTTTTATTCCAGAAGCCTAAGAACAGGAGCGTGCCGAACGTCCATTCGCAACTCCCCAGAAACCAACTGGCTCCGCGGATGCCAAAAGCCGGATACAGCCAAAAGATGAGCGGGCCGTTACTGATATAAGGGATCAGCCGCTGCGCCTCGTATGCCCACCATTTCTGATAACCAAAGAACAAAAATATAATTACCATTGCCGCCCGAATTAGGTGGTAATCAAGGTCCTTTCTCAGGATTCCGAGCCTGATCAATATTCTCGCAAGCGAAGTCCACCAAGCTCCGAGTGGCTGGCAGCTGGGTACTGTTGCTATCGCCGGTAGCGGCATCGATATTGGTGAGCTGGTTCATCTGAGTTCTCCGCTTCGAGGTGTTTCGGGTAAACGCAAGACCAGGGCTGCTATATCCGCATGGTCGCGTCGCAGCCGGAAAAGAGCTCTTCTTTGCTGACCAGCAATCCGTTTGCCGCCAGCGGGCACCAGGAGCTCCAAAGCGCGCATCCCCAATTCCATCGGCGTGTCGTCTGCCAGCAGCAGCCGCTGACGCAGCGGCACGCGGAAACGGCCGAATTCGAGTGACGCTTCGGCCGTTGCACGGTTCGCTTCATCGAGCGTGTGAAATACTAAGTTTCCTATGTCGAAATTCCCTGTTCTCCTGGGCTTCGACATCACGGAATTTATGGCCGAGGGTGGCCGACGGTAGCCGCCGTTAAAGACTATCTGTTATTCCTACCGGGAATGCTTGCGGCGCGTAGATGGGTCAGCGCGACAATGATCTCGGTTGGCTCCAGCCTCGTCGTGTAATCGGCGTCGAGGTAGGAGAGCACTATGAGGCCAGTGCGATCGAGGACGTAGGTGGCCGGTATCGGCAGCACCCAACTTTTCGACCCGGTCTTCGTCGAATTGAGGTAGCCGAGCGCCAGGTAAGCGGCCCGGAATTGCTGCGCCACGGTGAAGGCGATGCGATAGCGCACGGCGATTTCGCATCCAGGATCTTGCAATATAGGAAACGGTGGTTCGCTCTCGCTGCCTTGAGAGAACGACCTATTTCGAGCCTGCGGCGAGAGCGCAATCAGCGTTGCGCCCAGGCGCTCTATTTCCGGGTGGGCCGCCGCAAGCGCCTGCAATTCGAGAACGCAAAAGGGACACCAGTCGCCCCAGAAAAAGCTGACGACAACGGGACCACGACCAAGAAGATCCGAAAGGCTGATGAAACCACCGCGCTTGGATCGAAGCCTGAACAGGGGCGTCGTCTCGCCGGCCTTTGCGGCCTTAGCGGCGACGCTCGTTTCGGCGAGCGCCTGTACCGAGCGCCGCACGGCATCAACCACGTGTGGTTCGGCGTTTGCCTCGTATTCGGAACGGCACGCTTCAAGCAGCGCCTTCAACGACATGGAGCGGCACCCGGCAGCGATGCGGACACGTAACACATCTCTCATTGCCGGCGGCCTGCGGCACCCTTGTCGTCGTAATATCCTATATTTCCATGGGGAATAAGCATGGACCGCCTCGTCGCGATGGAAGCATTTGTCCGCGTTGTCGATGCCGGCTCGTTCTCGGCCGCGGCCAAGCAGCTGCGTGTCGGCCAGCCCGCCATTTCCAAGACGATCGTGCAGCTCGAGTACCGGCTTGGCGTGCGGCTGCTGCTGCGTTCGACGCACGGCCTGAAGCCGACCGAAGCGGGTCGGAATTTCTATGAACGCGCCAAACGCGCCATCGAGGAAGCCGACAAAGCGGAACTCGCGGCCCGTGGCACCACCGCGGCGTTGTCGGGCCGCCTGCGCTTCTGCGGTCCTCTCACCTTTACGCGCCTGCTAGTGATGCCGCGCCTTTCAACCTTTCTCGCCGAGCATCCCTCGCTCGAGATCGATGTCGTTCTCGATGACCGCGACACTGACCTTGTTGCCGCGGGCATAGACGTGGCGCTGCTCATAGGCCGGCTCGCAGATTCAGCTGTGACCGCCCGCAAAATCGGACAGTGCCAAAGGCGCGTGATCGGTACGCCCGCCTATTTCGAGGCGAGGGGTGTGCCGCAAACCCCCGCTGACCTTCTCGCGCATCAGGCCATCGTCTACGAGCAGCGCGATGGAGGTGCTAGCTGGGCCTTCCGGCAAGGAACGTCGCAAACCAACATTACCATGAGCGGCCGTCTCCGGGTTAGCGCTGGGGAGGGTATTCGGGAGGGGGTGCTTGCGGGCCTTGGCTTGGCTATCGCCTCTGACTGGCTGTTTGCGTCGGAGCTGAAATCCGGTGTGGTCCAGGCTGTGCTCGCCGATTGGTTATTACCGTCTGTCGATCTATGGGCTGTGTTTCCGACCGGCCGGCAGGCGAGCGCCAAGGCCCGGGCCTTTGCAAGTTTCGTCGAAAGCCAAATGGCGATCAGCGGCTTTAGCACCTTCGGTCAGGACAAGAATAGCAGCGAAGTCAAACAAGCGACTGGATAGTGAGGCGCCAAGGCCGCTCCCCGCGCCGCGTAGATTCGAACACGCTACATTATAGGTTCGCTTTCCGCCCAATCCGACCAGTTCCGAGCGACGCCCCGTCCTGCTGGCCCTGTTTCCCCGACCTGGAGTCGATGTATCCCAATCGGTCGCGCCTGATCCCTTTGCGCCTCGCGCGCACTGGCGTGTGTGCGGCTACGACACCTTCTGGATGGCCGAGCATCATTTCCAGCCCGAGGGCACGGAATTGACCCCGAAGGTCCTGATGATGGCGATGCACCTGTGCGGCGTCACCAAACCTGAACATCGGCTGCGGCTTCAACATCGTGCCGATGTGGCATCCGCTGCGGCTGGCCGAGGATTACGCGATGGCCGACATCCTGACCGGCGGGCGGGTCATCTTTGGTGTCGGGCGCGGCTATCACACCCGCGAGGTCGAGACCTTCGGCGCGCCGCTGCTCGACCAGAACGCCAACCGCGAGATGTTCGAGGAGGGTGTCGAGGTCATCTTCGAGGCGTTCGAGGGCAACCGTTCTCGCGCCGGGGCAAGTACTACACGATCCCGCCGGAGGTGCCATATCGCAGCTACACCTTGAAGGAGATCGCCTTGGTGCCGGCGCCGGAGCGGCTGCCGGTCGAATGCTGGCAGCCGATTCAGCGCGACTCCGATCGAGCCTTCGACTTCATGGCAAAATACGCCATCAGCGGCGTGATCGCAAATGATCGGCTTCCGGCAGGCGTATAAGCGCTGCGGCATCAGCCTCGAACTGGGCGAGCGGCTGGTGCTCGGCTACCAGTTCCACATCGCGCCCTCCCGCGAGCAGGCAATCCGCGAGGCCGCCCCCGCACTACGAAGAGAACATGAAGATGTTCGGCGAATTGCGCCTCGTGCGGGCCTTGACCGACCTGCGCGCGAGACGGGCACGTTGCCCATCATGCGCTATGGTGAAGGTGCAATCATATCCGATGACTTGCAATATGAACAACACGTAATTGCCATATTCTCAGTGTAATCTTTCGAGCATTGGCGCCCGTCAGCGGGTGCGCGTTCGCGCTTCAAGGAGTTGCTGACGCCTATCTCGACCAGATAAAACAGGGAGAACAGGCCGAGCGAGACCGCCTCGGGCGATCCGCCAACTCCGGTCGAGTAATCCCGCCAGCCGCGCGCGGGTGAATAAATCTGGTCAGGCTTGGCGCCGGCGGGCAGCCGTGAATAGTGAGTAGCCATACGGCGCAAGCGCCAAAGAGATGGGAATTTGAGAATGTGCCAGTTTAGTTGTAATACGCAATTTCAGTTGTAATACAATGGCGACAATGACTGATCAGCCGCAAGACAAACCGATCCTGAAACGCTTCCGCGCCGCACTCGGTGAGATGTACGGTGACCGGCTCGAGCGCGTGGTGCTGCACGGCTCGCGCGCGTGGTGCTGCGCATGAGGGTTCCGACTACGAAGTTGCGGTGTTCCTGCGCGACATGCCCGACCGCATCGCCGAACTGCACCGGGTGGCCGACCTCAGCGCATGGCGCGCAGGCGCTGACATTTCGAGCGTACCTCGCGGTGTGCCATAGTGGGTCCCGACAGAGCAGCCGGAGCGAGAGATGCCTGCAAAGCGCGCCTACGGCATGGACCAGGACTTCTATCCCTGGTCTCCGATTGTTGCTCGCCCTCCTCTGCGATGGCCGGAGGGCGCCCGGGTGGCGCTCGCGGTCATCGTCAACCTGGAGCATTGGGATTGGGAGGTGCCGCCCTCCACGCCGGTCGCGGTCAGCCCCATGGGCGGTCCCGAGGGGCTATGGTCCGGCAACCAGCCGCAATTCCCCGATATCGGCGGTTGGGGCAACCACGAATACGGCAACCGGGTCGGGATTTTTCGCATTCTTGCCGTGCTCGACAAGCATGGCGTCACGCCGACCCTCGCGCTCGACAAGGTGGTGGCCGACCATTATCCGACGCTCGTCGAAGAGGGCCGCAGACGCGGCGCCGAGTTCATCGCACACGGGCTGTCGCGCCGGCATATCATCCACATCGGCATGTCGGAAGACGAGGAGCGCCAATATATCCGCGCCTCGATCGCCGCGGTCGAGCGGGCGACCGGCACGCGCCCGGTCGGCTGGTCTGGGCCCGATTTCCAGGAGACCCCGCGCACCCCCGACCTGCTCGCCGCCGAGGGCATTCGTTACGTCTGCGACTGGGGCAATGACGAGCAGCCCTACCGGATGACACCGAAGACCGGCGAGCTCTATTCGCTCGGCGTCAACGCCTATCTCGACGACAACTACATCCACCTGCACGGCCGGCGCACGATCAATGAAGTCAACCTGTTGTGGCGCGAGTGGTTCGACGGCCTTTATGCCGACGGCGCGGCGACCGGGCGGCTGATGGTATTGCATCTGCACCCGTGGATTACGGGCCAACCCTGGCGCATCCGGCATCTCGACGAGGTGCTGGGCCATATCTGCGCCCGCCAGGGCGTGTGGAAGGCCACCGGCTGCGAGATCATCGACTGGTTCAAGGCGCAATCGTCGTGATGATGGCGCATCCGTCACTCCGGGCAGCACGCCCCCACCCCGGCCCTCCCCCGCCTGCGGGGGAGGGAGAACAACGCCGCGGTGTCCCCTCCCCCGCAAGCGGGGGAGGGTTAGGGTGGGGGTGCTGCCTTATCGGAAGTCAGAAGGAGACGACGACATGACCCTTCCGCCCGGCCGCTTCGACTACGCTCCGATCAATGATCGCCCGATCATCAAATGGCCGGGCAATGCGCGCGTCGCGTTCTGGGTCGCGCCGAATATGGAGTTTTTCGAGTACTTGCCGGAGAACCGCCCGACCCAGCCCGACATCCCGCACTATTCGCGCATGGATTACGGCAATCGCGTCGGCTTCTGGCGCATGCTAGACGTATTGAACCAACACAAACTGCGCGCCTGCTGCTGTCTGAACCTCGAGATTCTGGATCACTTCCCTGAGATCAAGGACGCCATGGTCGCCGCCGATTGGGACTACATGGCACATGGTCTCTACAACAGCCGGCCGATTTACGACCTGACCGAGGAAGAGGAGCGCGCCTACTGGCAGGACTTTATCGCCTATCTCCAGGAGATGACCGGCAAGCGCCTCAAAGGACGGCTTGGCGGCGGGGCGGGGTACACGGTGCGGACAGACGATCTGATGGCCGAGGCGGGCTGCCTCTACCACACGTCATGGATCATCGACGACCAGCCCTGGCCGATCAATGTCCGCGGCGGACAGAAATTCATTTTCGTCCCCTATACCGGCCAGACCAACGACGCCGGGATGCTCGCCTGGAACCGCGAGGCGGATTACTTCCAGCAGATGATCAAGGACCA
>Ga0126381_100010315_pt1 | contig 10519 bp, 9 predicted proteins | sample PanSoiMetPlot_28_FD_96465 | JGI IMG/M metagenome (GOLD analysis project Ga0126381, IMG submission 96465) | Tropical forest soil microbial communities from Panama - MetaG Plot_28 | ecosystem: Environmental > Terrestrial > Soil > Tropical forest > Bulk soil | place: Panama | collected 2016-02-17 | reverse complement strand
GCTTGAATCGAAATGAACAACGTAGGCGTGTACATACAGGTGCCTTTCTGTCAGACGAAATGCACCTATTGCAATTTTCATACCGGCGTAGTGTCGCCAAAACGGTATGCGCCGTACGCCGCGGCGGTGCGACGTGAAATCGAGAGCTTCTTCGAAGACGGACACTCAACGGGCGAAACGTTCTATGGATGTATCGACACGGTTTATTTTGGCGGCGGCACGCCGAGCTTGCTCGAAGCAGCGGAACTGAGGGGAATGCTTGAGAGTTTGCGGCCGCGATTTGCGGCAGCTAGCGAACCTGAGGCGACACTCGAGGCCGACCCCGAAACCATCCATTCAGCGAAGGCGGCTGCATGGCGAGAAGCGGGATTCAATCGCATCAGCCTGGGCGCGCAGTCGTTCAACGATAGAGAACTGCGGGCGGCAGGCCGCATGCACCGGCGGGCGGATATTTTCGCAGCGGTGCGGACGCTGCGCGAGGCCGGGCTTGAGAATGTCAGCATCGATCTGATTGCCGGACTGCCGCACCAGACCCGCGACACGTGGGGAGAATCCCTCAGCGAACTTCTGGAAATCCGGCCCGAACACGTTTCAGTCTATATGCTGGAAATTGACGAGGGCAGCCGGCTGGGGCGCGAGTCACTGGAGGGCGGAAGCCGCTACAGCGCCGGCGCGTTACCGGACGACGACGCGACTGCGGAATTCTATGAGTCAGCGCGGACGCGCTTGGCGCAAGGCGGCTACGAACATTACGAAATTTCAAACTTTGCGCTGCCGGGGAAGCGTTCGCGCCACAATCTTAAATATTGGCGGCGCGAGCCGTACCTGGGATTCGGGGCGGGCGCGCACTCGTTCGATGGAATCACGCGATGGGCGAACCTGCACGACGCGGCGCGCTATGTCGCGGGGATCGAGCAGGGAATTTCTACGCGAGAGCAAGTGGAAACGGTGACGCGGACGCAAGCGCTCGAAGAGGAATTCTTTTTGGGACTGCGGCTCCTGGACGGGATCGATTTAGACAAGATTGAGCGAAATTACGCGAACGATTTGGGAGCGCAACTCGGTGCGCTGCGGAAACGTCTTAGCGGATTGCGAGACCAGGGACTTGTTGAAATGGATGGGCCGCGGGTGCGATTGGCCCCGGGACGGCTGACGGTGTCGAACGAAGTATTTACCGAATTGATCGGCTGAACTGGCCTTTGCTTTTGCGGCCTTGGCCGAACGAAATTTCGGCCGTTCGAGGTTTCCGGTAACGAGCGGCTAATTCTCCAGGCCGAGAGCGCGGATTTTGTGCAGCAGCGTTTTGTAAGAGACGCCCAGTTTTTCGGCGGCGCGGGTTTTATTCCACTTCGATTCGCGCAGAGCGTCCTGAATTTTGAAGCGCTCCACGTGCGTAACCGCGCGCTGCGAGACTTCCTCGAGCGGGCCTTCCCAGAGAAATTCCTCCGCGAGCATGCCGGCCGGTAGCTCTTCGGACGTTGGCTTGGACGTGGGCAACTGCAGAGCCGCGGCGTCAATGTCGCCGCCATTGCACAGGATGGCGGCACGCTCGATGGCGTTCTGGAGTTCGCGCACGTTGCCCGGCCAGGGATAGCCGCGCAGGCGCAAGCGGGCGTCGTCTGTAATGGCCAGTCCGGGTTTGCGGAATTCGCGCTTGAAGCGATCGAGAAAATGCTCAGCGAGAAGCAGAACGTCGTCGCCGCGCTGGCGCAGCGGCGGAATGGTGATGGGCACGGCGGAAATGCGGAAGTAAAGATCTTCGCGAAAGGTTTTTGCGGCGACGGCGGCGCGCAGATCCTTGTTGGTGGCGGTAATGATGCGGACGCTGACCTCAATTTCCTGGGTTCCGCCCACGCGATCGAAACGGCGTTCTTCGAGCACGCGGAGCAACTTGCTTTGCACGGCCAGCGGAAGCTCGCCGATTTCGTCGAGAAATAGCGTACCGCGATGCGCCAGTTCAAGCTTGCCGATTTTGCGCGCGCCGGCCCCGGTATAGGCGCCGCGCTCGTGTCCAAACAATTCGTTCTCGACCAGGCCTTCGGGAATCGCGGCGCAATTGAGCGCGACGAAGGAGTGATCGGCGCGTGGGCTCAGATGATGCACGGCGCGGGCGAAGAGCTCCTTGCCGGTGCCGCTTTCACCGAGAAGCAGAACGGTAGAATCGGTGGCGGCGACGCGCTGGGTCATCTGGCTGGCTTCTTTCATGGAAGGATGTTCGCCGACGATGCGCGGAAAGCCGTAGCGCGCGGCGTACTCCTCGCGCAGCAGAAGATTCTCGCGCAGCAATTCCTGCTGGCGGGCGGCGCGTTCCATGAGCAGTTTCAAATGATCGAGATCCACCGGCTTCTGGATGAAATCGAAGGCGCCTTCCTTCATGGCGGTAACGGCTTCTTCCACCGAACCGTAGGCGGTGACCAGAATGAAGGGTAGCGTGGCATCGGCGCGTCGCGCTTCGCGCAGAACGTCGAGGCCAGAGGCGCCGGGAAGTTTCAGGTCGGAGAGCACCAGCAAGTAGGGGCGCTTGTGCAGCTTGTCAATGGCGGCATTGCCGTCGGGAGCTTCTTCAACCGAGTAGCCATTGCGCTCGAGCGACTTGCGCAGCATGGCACGCAGTTCGGGCTTGTCCTCGACGAGAAGTACCGGCTCCATTTCCACCCCGGTTAGCGCGCCCAACCGGTATCGCCGCCGGCTTTCTGCAGAGCATCTTCGGCGTCGCTGATGGCTTGCTGATCGGCGTCGACGTCTTTTTTCTTGGCTTCGATCTCGGCGGTCTTCTTGTTGATGTCGTCGCGGCTGTATTGCTGCTGCATGGCCTTGGCGGGGTCGCTGTAGTACTGCACGTTGAGAACGCCGAGTTCACGCTGCATCACGTCGAGGGCTTCCTTGTCGCGATCGAGCTTCTGGTGCAGCTTGGCGAATTTATCGCGCCAGGACTTTTCATCATTGGAGGTGGGGGAGGCGGCGTTAGACGCGGAGAGGGCGCCAGCCGGCTTCTCGGCTGCGGACGAGGACGCAGCCGCGGAAGAGATGCCGCCGGAGGTGGGTAGATTGTCATTGGTGTACACCCGGGGCGGCTTCGCGGATTTCTTTTCTTCGCGGGCCTTGCGGGCGGCATCGGCGAGAGAAACGGACTGAGAAGAGGGGGCCTGAGCCGACTGGCCGGCTTGCCCGCCGGGGCCGGTCTGTTGCCGCGCGCCGGCCAGAGGCTGGGTGGCCAGCAAAGCCGCGAAAACCAGGAAGCGAAGAGATGCACGCATGGCGAAACTCCTGCGAAGCAAGGATTTCGGTCTCGCTAATAGTTTAGACGGGGACCGCCTGGGAGGGGAATACGGAGGGCGAAGGCTCCTGACGCAAAGGTAACCAGAGCAGAAATTGGGCTCCGCCGCTTTCGCCGTTACGCGCTTCGATGCTGCCGCCATGCTGGAGAGCGACCTTTTGCACCACGGCGAGGCCCAATCCAGTGCCCTCGGACTTGGTTGTGTAGAAGGGCAGAAAAATTTTGGGCAAATCGCGGTCGGGTATTCCCGGGCCGTTGTCGATCACGCAGACGCGCTGCCACTTGCGGCCGGCGAGTTCCTCGATACTCCCCGCGATCGAGACTTGGGCGGTTTTGCCGGAATCGCGGGCCGACTCGACGGCATTGCGGGTGAGGTTGTGAAGAGCCTGGCGAAGCAGGGCTTCGTCGCCGGGAAGGTCGACAAAGGCGCCTTCGCAGGAGATACGGCATTGCGGAAAGAGCTCGGAAAGGTCGGTGACCACACGCTCGATGAGGGTCTTCATGGAGACGGTCTCATAGCAGATTTCGAGCGGCTTGGCGAAGCGGAGGAACTCAGTGACCACGTGGGTGAGCGAGCGGGTCTGGTCGAGAATGCGCTCGGCAGAATCGTGGACATCGCCTGATTTGGCTTCGCTACAGATCATTTGCGCGTATCCGGAAATGGTAGCCAGCGCATTCTTGAATTCGTGGGCAATGCCTGCAGACATCTCGCCGAGCGCGGCAAGGTTTTCTTTCCAGCGAATCTGCTTCTGAAGCGCCGTAAGCTCGGTGAGGTCGCTCATCAGGCAAAGCGCGCCACTGATTTTCATGTCCGGCGCCGGAAACGCGGCTTGGGCGGAAGCCGAGCGGACGGAGGCGCGCGCATGGCGGTAGATGGGCGAAATAGTCACGCCCAGGCGGCGCGCTTCTCCTTCGCGGGTGAGATGTTCGATTTCGCCGCGATGAAAAGTCTTTCCTTCGCCCAGGCAAGCGGCCAGCATTTGCGCTAGATCGGAATCGGGCCCGAGGACTTCGCGGTAGGAACGGTAACGCAGCGGGCGCACGCCGAGAGCTTGTTCCGCGGCAGGGTTGGCGGAACCGATGGCCCCGGTGGCGTTCACCAGCAACAGGCCGGTGGGCATGTTGCGCGTGACCTCCTCGGTAAGCCGCTCAGATTCCTGTGCGCGCTCCTGAGCCAGCAGGTGAAGGCGCGCCAATTCCTTTTCCTGAGCGCGAAGTTTCTCGATAACGCCGTGCATCGACGCGGCTACGAAGGCGGAGGCATTTTCGGTGACGGAGGAAGTGCCAGCTTCGTTTCGGGCAGCGTCGGCGGATCCGCGCTTCACAATCTTACGGGTGAAAATGATGAAGGCGCCGACAAGCAAAAGAAGAACCACGAAGCTGCCGGCGAGGTAAGCCAAGGTCGGGGATGAGATTCGAGCGGCGTGCGAAGCAGGTGAAACAGACGGGATCTGTGCGAGCGCGTTAGCGAACAGCCCTGCGACCGTTGTCTTCAGCGTGGTGACGGTGGCGATTATCGGCACAATTATCGCCATTGGAGAGTGGAGAGATACCAATTCATCACCGGCGTACCGAAAAACACCACCAGCAAGGCGGCCATGCCGAGAAACGTGCCGAAGGGGAGTTCATAGTCCGAGCCCTTGCGGCGTACCAAGATGAAGGCAATGCCGAGAAGGCTGCCGAGCACCGAGCCCGCAAAAATGGTGAGCAACGTGCGCTTGATACCAAGGAAGGCGCCGGCCATGAGCATCATTTTGACGTCTCCCAGGCCCATCCCCTCGCGTCCGCGGAGGCGAAAATAGGCTTCCGAGACAAACCACAGCAAACCGCTGCCGAGGGCGCCGCCGAGAAGAGCGTCCAGGAAAGAGAGCATCGGAACCGGCAGGGTGTGGCTGAAGGCGTGGCGAGCGATGAGCAACGCGGTGCCATCTACCGGCCTGGTGAAGAAGCTGAGCAGCAATGCGAGGGCAAAGCCCGTGAAGTTGACTACGTCCGGGAGAATGCGCTCGCGCAGATCGGTGAAGACCAGAACGATCATGAGTGAGCAGAACACGGCCCATTTGAGTCCTTCGGGGGTGAGGCCGAAGGCGCGGTAGCAGGCGTAGAAGAGCAGGCCGTTGAGGATTTCCACAGCGGGGTACATGGGCGAAATCTTCGTTTTGCAGGAGCGGCATTTCCCGCCAAGGAGCAGGTAGCTGATCACAGGAATGTTGTCGTACGCACGCACCGGCGCGCCACATTTCGGACAGGCGGAGGCGGGGGAGACCACCGATTTGCGCTCAGGAATGCGGACAATGCAGACATTTAGGAAGCTGCCAATAACCACGCCGAAAAGCGCAACGAAGATGTCAATGACGATTGCGGGGGCCACAAATCGAATCTGCCACAGGTGCGGCGGAGGCTCAAGTTGGCAGGGCAAGGCGTTGCCCGAGTGTTAAATGAAAGGAACCGGAGGAAGACGCGGGCGGAGTATCGATAAGCGTTTTCCCTTCTCCTGCAGCCCTCTCCATCGCCGGTAAATCCACGCCCACCTGGCCGGCTATCATCGGCGCCACTGCGGAGTAAATCGGTCCACTACGCCGCCGCTCTCCGTTGCGGATACTCTTGAAGCGTCTGCATTGCCTGCCGCTCCTCGTCGTAACCCGCCGCTTTGCCCAGCGCCTTCCCAGTGCCCTGGCCCGCCTGCCTGGCTTCCTGATACGCGCGATACCCTTCCCGGTACGGCTCGATCGCTTTAGCTCCTAAACTCTCAATTCCCCCCTCCACCTGCCGCGCAACCACTCCCGGCGCAGCCGCTAAAGCATTCCTGGCGCTTTCGCCCCAACTTTCCGGCTGGATCTCCGTTCGCGGCCCGTAATGAATCGCGTCGAGCGCCTTGACCTGTTCCTGCGGTGGCAATCCACGATAATCCGGATCGATTGACAGCAGCACTTTGTGCTTTTCGGCCAACGGCAGCCCCTGAAAATCAGGATCGTTCTGCCAATCGACCGCCTGCGCTTCTCCGGGCATCTAACTTTGTTACCCTTGTTTTCCTTGACTGGTTTTGCTGCTTCGGTTACCGTCCGCAAATCGTGGAACCTTTTCGCGTGCAACTTCCGCCACCGCTCAGTTGGCCCGAACGGCTTTGGAAAATCCTGCACGTGCTTTTTGCTCTGCCCTTTATCTTTTTGTTCGGCGCGTTTACCCTTCCGCCCGCCTACCTTTTGGGCCTGGTTCCCACTTGGCTGATCTATCGCCGTGGCGATCCGTCCGCCACCTTTGCCTGCGAAGTTTGTCCGCCTTGGCTGGTCCCGCTGATGCTGCTGCCCATAACGCTATTTTTGCTTTTTTGGCACCGCCTGCGCTCTTTCTCGTTGGCCTGCGCCGCCTGGGTTTTTCTGCGCCTCTGCCCGCGTTCCGGCCCGGGGATCATCCAGCGGCTCACTTCACCGCGTTGACGCCCGGTTTCTTGGGTTTATTTGTTGTCAGGTCGTATCTATGGTTCTTTTTCAGGTAAGCAATGGCGTCTTTGATCTGCCCGTCCGGCACGCCACCGCAATTCAAAACACGATGAGAGGCGGGTTTGATCGAAGCCTGGGGTTCGTTATAGTCGAATGATCCGCGATGAAACGATGGATCGAGCAAAAAGTAAGGCGGTACGAACACATGCGCTGGGCGCAGGAGCCAAACCGCCGCGTGCTTCCATTCTCGTGGGGATTGGAACATCTTGGGGGAAGTGCGACCGAGGGCGACCCACGCGGGTTTTTGAGACAATTCGTCGAGCAGAGCATCGCAGAAAGCGACGCGTGGTATGCCGTAACGCCGGCCGACGATTACTCGCTCAGTCAGAATGTGCTGACGTTCACGAGCGCGATCTCTTCGCCGTGGCCGGAGAACAATCGCGTGTACGCACAATTTTTCCCGGCGCCGCGAAAGGGAGCGGCGGTGGCCGTGCTGGCTCAGTGGAACGCACGCTGGGAAGAACAGCAGGCAATCTGCCGGTGGTTGAACAAGAAGGGCATGACGGCTATCAAGATAAGTTTGCCGTACCACGACCGAAGGTCGGTGCCCGGCCATCCCCGCGCGGATCATCTGATAGGACCGAATATCGGGTTGACTATGCAGGCCAACCGCCAAGCGGTTCTGGACGTGCGCCGCACGCTGAGGTGGCTGGAGCGGGCAGGGTATTCACGGCTCGGAATTCTGGGGACGAGTATTGGATCGTCCATTGCATTTATTACTCTGTGCCATGAACCGCGACTGCGTGGCGGCGCGTTTCTTCATGTGTCCACTCACTTCGGCGATGTAGTGACGAACGGGTTGACCACGATGAATGTCTGGGAGTCGATGAAGGGGAATCTGACGGCCGCGGAGGCCACATATTATTGGTCGCCCATCAGTCCGCTGCCGTACGTGCCGAAACTGAAAGGCGCGGGCAAAAAGATACTGGCAATCAGCGGGAAATACGATCCAACGTTCTGGCCGGAGTTTACCGAGTCGTTTTTAAACACGATGAGACGAAATAAGGTGGCGTTTGACGCGCTGGCGCTGCCATGCGGGCACTATTCGCTGGGAGTAGCGCCCTTTAAGCATGTGGCTGGGTACCGATTTGGAACGTTCTTGGCCAAGATGCTGGAGTGAAGTCAAGAAACGGAAAAGAAGTGTAGAGGCCTGGACCGATATTTTCAGCGGCACTAAAGTGGCACAGCGAAAGTGCCGATGGATAAAACGGAGGTAATACCACAATGGCGAATGCGGTTAACGGTGTACTGCACGCGCAGCAGGTGGCTCAAGTCACCCAGGCGAGACAAAATCCGCCGACGACCCGACCGCCCAAACAAGACTCGAGACCGAGCGTTGCGCCTCAGGATACGGTGACGATCAGCGCAGCCGGCAAGGCCGCGAGCCAAACGCAGAACGGGCAAACCGGAAACGATAGAGATACCGACGGTAAGTAAGAAAACGTCAGCCGCAAATCAGGGGTATTTACAGGGCACGGTGAATGCTTCTTTACCGTGCCTTTTTTTTGCGAAGAAGGAAGGGCGAAAGAGGGGTTGCGCGAAGGGCATCGCTCGACGTTTGCCCGAGCCGAACTTCGGCGCCGTTTCGTCACTCGCGCAGCATCTGGGCGAAGGAAGCTGAGGCGATACCAGAGGCAACCGCTTCGATGTCTGGCGCGAGCGAGCGGTCGACGTCCACGGGTTTGGAAAGCGAGCGGACAAGCTCGTAGGCACGGCGCGCCGCAGGGCCGGTGCGCAGCGGGGCGAGAAAATCCAAGCCCTGGCAGGCGGCGAGAAGTTCGATGGCCAGAATACTGCGCAGATTTTCGAGCGCGGGTGCGAGGCGGTTGGCCGCGCCCATGCCCATGGACACGTAATCTTCCTGGTTGGCGGAGGTGGGAATGGAATCGACCGAGTGGGGCGCGGCGAGAATTTTCATCTCGCTGGCAAGAGCGGCGGCGGTGACCTGGAGAATCATGAAGCCGGAATGGAGTCCTGCTTCGCGCACCAGGAAGGCGGGTAGCTGGCTCGTCTGTGGGTTGGTCATCTGTTCGATGCGCCGTTCGGAGATGCCGCCGAGGGTGGCGAGCGCGACGGCAAGCTGATCGGCGGCCATGGCCAGCGGCTGGCCATGGAAGTTGCCGCCGCTGATGACTTCGTTCGAATCGGCGAAGACGAGCGGATTATCCGTGGCGCTGTTGATTTCGATAGTGACCGTAGAGCGAACCTGCCTGAGAGCATCGCGAACCGCTCCATGAACCTGCGGCGCGCAGCGCAGGCTGTACGGATCCTGAACCCTCGGATCGATGAGAGCGGAGCGATGCGATTCGCGAATTTCGCTTCCCCGGTTCAGTCGCTCAATGTTGCGCGCGCTGATGGATTGGCCGGCATAGGGCCGCAAGTTTGAAATGCGCGCGTCGAAAGCCGCGGGGCTGCCGCGAAGGGCGTCGAGTGAAAGAGCGGCGGCGACGTCGGCGGTGTCGACGGCCATTTCGGCTTCGCGCAGCGCGAGGGCAAGCAGCGCCAGCATGGCTTGCGTGCCATTGAGCAAGGCGAGGCCCTCTTTCGCTTCGAGCGCGAGCGGCGAAATACCTGCCGCGCGCATAGCATCAGCGCCGCTGAGGCGCTTGCCCTGGTAAGTTGCGTAGCCCTCGCCAATGACTACCTGCGCGAGGTGTGCGAGCGGCGCGAGGTCGCCCGAAGCGCCCACCGAACCTTTCGAGAGAATCACCGGAAGCACGCCGCGATTCAGCATAGCAACCAGTGCTTCGGCGACGACCGGACGGACGCCGGAAAAACCCTTTGCCAGGGCGTTGGCGCGAAGCGCCAGGACGGCGCGAACGGCGGGTTCGCTGAGCGGCGCGCCAACCCCGCAGGCGTGGCTGCGCACGAGATTGATTTGCAAGTGGCGAATCTCGTCGGGAGAAATGCGCACGCTGGCCATCTTCCCGAATCCGCTGTTGACACCGTAGACCTTGACATCGGAAGCAAGCAACCGCTCGATGACCCCGCGCGAGGCGTTCATACGATCGCGGGCGGCGGCGGGGATTTCAGCGGGCAGGCGTTCGAGTGCGACCGCGAAAAGCTGGTCGAGCGTTAGGCGCTCGCCATCGAGTTGAATAGGACGGCTGGACATACGGGCTGGTTTATTCTTGTGCCTCCGGGGTTGAAGCCCCTGAAAAATCGCCCTTTTCAGAGCGCCACTGAACCCGTGCACTGACGTAGCGCCATTTTATGAGATGGCTTGGATGGCTGCTTGTCGAAATTTAACGATGTGACCGTCCTTCTACCGCGCCGCCCCTGCCTGGCTTTCCGGATAATCTGCCCCCAGCGTAGTTTCCTTCCAGCCGCTGAGATCGCTCTGCACTTGCGCGAGCTTGGCCTGCGCCGTGTCCAGCGCCATGCGGCCCAGCACCAGGCGCATCGGCGGCTTTCCCGACTCCACTGCCTGGATCATGGCCCGGCACGCGCGAACCGGGTCGCCCGCCTGCTTGCCGCTGCCCCCCGCAATGGCTTGGCGTCGCGCTCCGGCCGTGGCGGCATAGTCTGCGATCGGATGTTGCGTTGTTTTCAGCGACCGCCCCGCCCAATCCGTCCGAAACGGTCCCGGCTCTACGATCATGGCCCGAATGCCCAGCGGCTCGCACTCTTTCGCCAGCGCTTCGGTGAGCCCTTCCACCGCGAACTTGGTCGCGTTGTAGTAGCCGACGCCGGGAAAGCCCACAAACCCTCCAATCGACGAAATATTTACGATGGTCCCGCT
>Ga0126381_100010313_pt1 | contig 10519 bp, 9 predicted proteins | sample PanSoiMetPlot_28_FD_96465 | JGI IMG/M metagenome (GOLD analysis project Ga0126381, IMG submission 96465) | Tropical forest soil microbial communities from Panama - MetaG Plot_28 | ecosystem: Environmental > Terrestrial > Soil > Tropical forest > Bulk soil | place: Panama | collected 2016-02-17 | reverse complement strand
TGCCATCAGATAGTGACGATAACGGCGACGCCAGATCTTGGATCGCGTTATAAACAAACCTGACGTCATTGAGCACGTCAGTATTGCCTAAATCTGAGCCCTCACCAAGCGTCACATCATTGCCGCCTACTGATATCTTAACGGTCGCCATTGCGCTTCCCTTTCACTTTGACTTACTGGCCAAGCCTGTTACTTCGGGCTCTTTTCCCTTGTATTTGACATCTACATTTGCGGGCAGATCTGCCACCATTGCCCCAGCGATGATTGGGGAGTCGACGAACTGAGGATTTCCCCATCGTCCTGACAGCACCCAGAAGAATGTCTGGCGGTTTGTTTCTTTGTTTCTTCCGAAAAAACGCAGGACAGCATTTTTCTTGCACACAATTTATGTAGTTTCCACATTACCAGCAGGTCTTTTCAACCAAGTAGGCTCCCTGGCCGATGGCAAAGGCTGATAGGACCGTTGTATCGACATCGGGTAACCAAACGCTCACGGCGAATTGAATCTGCTTCAAAAAGTGATAAGTTGCCATCAGATACATGATGACCGCGATTAAGGTCACGACCTGCATCTGAAAATCGCCGAAGTCGAAGCTTCTCTTGCTGGTATCTAGGACTTGTGCAACTGCAGGCGCAGCGACAACCGCAGCCCCTTCCGGGGCAATTGCCGCTGCGACGGCTTCGACCGGGGTTGATACTCTAGTGCCGTCGTTCTGCACTAGATCGGCGACAAGGTTCAAGGTTCGGCGTTGTCGCCGGCGGCTTCGGATTGGCGTTTCCCGCGGCTATTCCAGCGTTGACCTTGGCAGTTGTAATCGCCTTCGCGCCGCCATACGTCAATGCACTCAGGCCCGACAGAACAAGCAGGTTCTGGGGAATATTGACAGAGCCAAAGGAACTCCAACCCGGCCCTATGACTCTGAGGCATATTGCCGAAAGATAGGTTGTGAGAAGCACCCAAAACCACAGGGCAGCCTGACATTTCGAGTTGCTGCAGCGATTATCAGCACCAATGACGAAACTCTGGGGCGCTCCCTTAGTAGCCAAAGCCGCGAATCCCAGAAGCACAGCCGCAAATAGTGTAAGTGTTATGATACGTGTCCTTGGTCTAATATCCCACACGGATAGCGGTGCACCAGTCGGAGATGATCCGCGACCGGGCCTCGGGGTATTTCTCCTTGGCGCGTTGCAGAATCATCTCGATGTCCGCTTCCTTCATCGACTGCCCGCTCACGCTGAAATCCGAATTGACTTGACCCTTTGAGAGCTTATCGGCCGTCTCAAAGACTTACAAAGACATTCGAAACTTCTGAAAGAACCAGCTATCATCGTACTTTCGAATTTGATGGAGCTTAGAGCGCACTGCCCACGTGTCTCCAGTCAAGATACGGGCAAGCGCTTTTGGGAAACACGGGTCCCCTGCATAGTGCTGCACTACACGACGTATACGATCAGGTCCGAAGTGGAGAATTGCCACACGCAACGTGTTATGTAGGCCCGTCTCCCAGTCGCACTGATAGCCGGGGAATGAATCATTTTGGCGAGACAGATGCGCAACGTCAACCGTAGGAATCAAGAGACACTGATAGCCAAGCGTCCAGATCCGAACAGCGATCTCAACGTCCTCCATTCCCCAAGTGATTAAGCCAGGGTCGAACCCCCCAATTTTGGCAAAAACGTCGCGCCGCATCCCTAGAAAGAAGCCTCCCAGCATTGGTACGGGGTAGGGTCCCGAGCTCTGCAGGTCAAGCCATGTCCAATTGAGAGAAGCATCTGTAAAGCGCAGTCCGTAACCCTTGCTCTGGCGGCAATTCATTTCACTGTAAACGGTGCCAACTGCGCCAACTTCGGGACGTTGCAGGGCTCTCTTCATGGGTTCAAACCAGTTTCTTGGTGTCTCGATGTGGGCATCACTAAACACCAATATGGGTGCTGCGGCATGTCGAGCTCCGAAGTTGCGCCCGACGATGGCGCCCAGGCGCTGAGCAGGGCGCAGCAAACGGACTTTCCTTCGCGCAGGCAGGCAATCGGTGCTTCCGTCTGTCGAGCAATCATCCACGATGACTATTTCACCGCCCTCTGGCAGAGTGGCAGCCAGGTTCTCGATCGTCCGAGAGAGATACAACCCCTCGTTGCGACTTATTACGATTACACTCACGCTTGGCGACGTCAAAGCATGCTGCAAGCAGACCTCCCACCGATATAGCTGTCGCAAGATTCTCGATCCATGGGCCCTTCGCTGCTATCCAACGGCCAGTCTCTGTTGCTCGGCGCAAGTTAGCCAATTTGTGTTCGTTATGGCAGCCATTGCCTGCGGCCGGGAGACCCTCCGCAATGTCAGCCCCGGCTTCATGATCGCATTGCCTCACTTTCCCGTTAAGATCCGGACGAATATCTTGTCCTATTTATCAGAATTCAACATTCCATCGCCGCACATGCTCGCAGCAAGAGCCTTACGTCAATGAGGTTCGCTCCACACCACGCGATAACGAACAGCCGTTACTCCCCGCCCCGTAAACATCAATTACATATATGTCCTCGTCTCGTAGTCGCCGAACTTTATTTCTGTAGACTGGGTGAGTAGAAGCATTGACCGTTCGAATCAAGAATAAGGACTTTTCCCGTCATTCTGCCTTCGTCGAGACTTCTGATTGTCTTTGCGGCATCTTCAGTCGAGACAATTTGGGGAAATGCATTGGGAGCTGTTGCGTTAACGCGCACGCGGAACGGTGCGAATTCGCTCGCCAAATGGAATGTGAGGAAGTTGAGGGCGGCCTTCGAAGCGCTGTACACACTCTGACCGCTGTTCGGGTATACATAAACCCCCGCTATACTCGAAACGTTGATAACACTTCTATTCATTTGCGCATTCTCGCGGTCTCGGTCCCGCCAGAACTTTCGGGCTATGCACACCGCTAGCTTCAGCGGCACCATTGTGTTGATGGAGAATTGCTGCGCAAGTTCCTTTACAAGGCGGCCAGAATCGACAGCGGGGGCCCAACACGAATGCACGGCGGCGTTTACAAGCACGTCTATCCGGTCGAAACGCGCCAACGTAAGATCTACCACACGTTCAAGTTCTCGATCCTCACCAAGATCTGCATGAATAGCAAAGATCGAATCGCGGTTCTGCGAAATCTGTACTTGTGGTGCAAGCGGATCGATTAGCCACTGGTGCTGGGAGGGTACTGGAGGCGGTTGCCGCCGATAAACTGCCGCGATGCTGTACTTGTCGGCGTACAATCGGCAAAAAGCGGAGCCGAGAGTTCCCCCGGCACCAGTGAATAGGCACACCCGTTTCTTGCTTAACTGCGATTCTTTGGCCAATTTACGATCTTTCCCTCTCCCCAGCGGGCGACCACGTCCACCTTAGGACGATGAAGCCACATGATCACACTGTTCCGCGGTTGCCGCCAATTCCTAATGAAGCTGTGGTAAGAATATGGTGTGCACTCGAAAACCAAGATCGAATTATTGATCGGAGGTACAACCAAGAAAGGCTTAGCGACCGGATCATCTTTGCAGCAGTAAAGACCTGTGCCACCACCATCTCCCGGCAACCATGCCGGATTATCAAGATAAAACAGCATCGCAACCGCGCGAATGGTTTCTAGTGGAGTGACATTGCTGACAGTGTCGCCAAAAGCATAGTTGCACAGATCATGGCGGACGAGCTTAACCCCATCACTACTCGGATAGTCAACGAACCACCCTGGATTCAGATCGTTATGCACCCAGCCGTACTCACTCCCAACAGGGTGGTGGTGCAAGCCACAGTTGACATACCCGGTTGCCTGAACCTGAAACAGGCTGGCGAGTAGGTCATGCCAAGGTCGGGACAAAAATAGTCCAAATGGTTCCGGCTCGCCGACAGGGAAGGTCATACCATATGCATCGTAGCCTGGCATGCTGCGACTCAACCTATTGGAACTACGTTGATCGCTCAGACCTCTTGACATAACCTCCTCAAATGCGGCAGCCAAGCGCTCATAGAAGCTCTGCACGAAAACATTCCGTGCCACCACGTGGGCGAATGGATGAGCGCGGCGAAGCCAGCGGCGGTTATTTAATACTTCAACCAGACTGCAAGATTGACTCACAGCAATCACCTGAACTTGTCGAGGACGGGTTCACACACGCCTACCGATAGCTTATTTTCAGTCCCTCGCTGTTAATGAAGCGCCGTGTCTTAAAAAAAAACGTCTGATAAAGCCGCCCGTTTCGAAGATTACTACCCCAACCAGCCGCTCCACTGTGAGGAATGTTGCCTCTGCAAAGCAACAACCTATTGTAAACGTTGCCTAGATCGTCGATCAGTTCCCAATTCTCCCTTGGTGTCATCCAGTCGAAATTCTTGGTGGGATCATGATTTCGCCACAATTTCAACCCACCGCAGAGCGGGGCGTCGGGACTCAGATAGATGATGCCCGCCCATCCGTGATCGCCTACAGAATTCCAGCTGTCTGTTACATGATTATGAACTCCTTCTCCAAGATCTTGCCTTGTCTCTGGTTTGAGATGGAAGCAGCAATTCCAAAGACAGCTCCGGGTGACCGCGGTGCAGTGCTTTGCCGCCTTCCCTTCGGCATCGACCGGAAAATCGAGATTCCAATAATCCATATCGACCTCTTCACCCGTGACATCATTTAGTTTCTCGATCAAAGCTTGGCAAGACTTAAATGGGCAATCTCTAGCTTTCTTAAACCAACTTGTCAGCCAACTCGGTCGCAGGCGCCCGGAGGCGACTTCAGCATCCGCCTGGTATGGGTAGTAATATCTCTGCCCCAAGGCATACTCTCGAATTCCACCAGGATCATCATAAAAACTCTCGACGATCACCAAACTCTTTCTCACGTAACCAATCTCCCCTCTCGAACCGCTGGGCTTCCCGTCGCCAGATCGTCGAATCTCTGTCGATTAGCATACCTCGCGGCCTTCCGCAATTCGCCACGACAAATATCCTATGGTCATTTACGAAACATCTTCTCTTTAGACGCCAAACCACTTGCAGTATTGCTCGACTACTCCCGCGATGTTCTTAACTCCCCTAACCTGAGAAATGCCCGATCGTTTGCCATAAATAAACTCATAGAGACTGACATCATAATTGTCCTGAACGGCCACATCCAACCAGGCATTTTGTAGATGCTTGCCCTTGGAGAAGTCAGGCAATGCCCGGCGATAATAAGGAATTGCGTCCAAACACTGGGAGACAAAGTTTCGACGACCGCTCGTCCGTAAATAAGCATGACGAGGCGCGAAGCATTCAGACTCATGAAGAACCGCATGAATAGTATCGGCCAGCGCTTCCGGATCAAAGGTGCAACAGAGGCCGGCCGTGTCTGCAAACATCGGGGCTCCCTGTCTCGCAAACTGGTTGTGCTCTCGAAAACAAACCACCGGGGTGTTACAGGCCATAGCCTCATGGAGGCTGCGATTCTTTCCCTCAATCAAAGAGGCGAGGACAAATACGCGAGCGCGGGAATAATACTCGGGTAGCTTTTCGTAGTGTGACACATACCCGAGAAGATCAACGTAGTCAGACGTTCTACCAAGTATGGTGTCCAACTCCTGCAACTGCTCGCGTGCATGCTCCGATAGGCAGCGGGGGTCGCAATCTTGCGAGCTCCCAGTAATGAGAGTCATGCGGACTGGCTGGGATCGATACTTCCGTCGATATATTTTCAGCGCCCATGCAATCATCATTATATTCTTCCGGGCCTGCAACCTGGAAACGCACAGGATATCGATATCCTTCTCGATGCGGACCGGTGCGAGTCGGTACTCATTTGTGTAGTCTGCATCCTGAAGAGGGATAAGTGGCTTTGCTGCGCGGGCCGGATTTATCTTCTTGAACCACCTCTCCCTGTTAACATTGCCGTAGCATGTAAGATATGCGTCTGCTGAATCGGCCCAAGGATAGCTACACCACATAGAGTGTGCAAGAGATACGAATAAATGCCTTAACCTAGGAAAACAATAATTCAAATAGTCAACTGCTTGGCTAAAGAACATACCCTTGATGAACCGGCCGCCGTAGAACAGCGGTGGAAGAGGTACAACAAAATCAATCGACTCGTGAAGGCCTGGTTCATTTTCGAAGAATTCGCCGGTATATGCGTCGAGGTCCGCGTAAATGTCCTCCATTGGCTTGGTTACGTTCGGGTTGTGCAGATACTCTACTGGAAATCTTCCACGCGGCATATCAGAGTCCTCTGGCGCTGCTCCTCTCACCGAAGACACCAACGGCATCCGTCCTCTGAGCATTTATCAAAGCAGTGACGGTTAGCTTGGCGGCGATCGATCCTACGAGAAGAATACTTTCGTTCCTGGTACCGGTCCAAAAATCTCGTTCGACATATCAAGCAGCTCTTTATCTTCGAAGATGGCGCGAAACTGCTCCGACTCAGCAAAGTGCATCCATCTCTCTAATACATTCATGCGATAAGCTTGGCCATGAAACCGAGTCCCGTCGAATGAGCTACCTCCATATCTGCCCGCAACAACCTCACGGCCCGCGTCTGTAAAATCTAAACCGAGTGCGCACGCTAACTCATGGCGGTAGCTTCGGTTTGTGAACCAAGCATTGTAGTTGATGAAGATCGGAAGATGCGTTGCATAGTAACTACCGCCGATGAACTCCCGGGCGTACGACTTCCACAAGTCAATAGTGACTGCCCGTCCTGCTTCGTTGTCCAGCTTGTTACGCATCCAGCTTGCGGACATGCGACTCGCAAAGGTGTTGAAAGGGTCTCTTAATACGATGATGTCGTGCCTTTTTGAGGTTGCGCCTACCCAGGCGTCGTGATTCTCCTCGAATTGGGCGGAAAAAATATCTTCTAGGCTGCGGTCTTCGTAGCTGTGAATCAAACAGCCCCTCTTAACGAACAATTCAAGGCGTCCTTTTGGAATCTTCGGAGCATCGTGAAGATCTAGGCGTGAAGTTATCGTGCAGGTTAAGAACGGGTTAGTGCCAGGTTCGGCGTCATTTAGAAACAGAACCGATCCCTGGCATTGAGCCGCAAGCCAGTTAATGATTGCATGGTGACCACTCCGCTGAAGCGCCGCAACCCTTAGTTCCTTAAGGTTTAGGACCACACTGTCAATTGGCGCCGACGATGTTGCAGTTGCTGCGCGATGGATCGCAGCCGGCAAAGCCGATTCGAAGTGTATCCGGCTTCCCGAGTAGCAAGTACTGCTGCACTTTTCATCTGCTCCGGCGGCACTCGACGCTCCTTGAACCGCATCCGAACACATGAGGGGGCGGCTAACTGTCTGAACAAACCACCGCAGTCGCGTCCGCCGACCTCGTTTCAATGCGTAATAATGCTCGATCCAGCCTTCGGTTACGGAGTCGGACTGGGGGAGTAGAGGAGTGAAAATCTCCAGTTTCGCAGGCAGCGGTATCTCAAGGAATTCCAGAACCTGTTTCACCAGGGGCTCGTAGGCTTCCTTCATCTCTTCGTAAGTCACCACGAGTGGCTCTATCCCTGACCTCGTGAAGTATCCCTGCCACTGCTCCTCGTAGTTCAATAACAGCTTCTCGAGGCACTCTATCGCCGCAAAATCGAACGGCGGGCGTTCTGGAATGTCGTTTTCGCGATTCGGCGGCCCAACGTCGGTCTTCCACCACTGGTTCGTATAGATCGCCCGATAATATGACACGGCCTGCCGGACCTTGTCTCGGCGAGTGAGCCAAACATATCGAAGATTCGGAAATACCGACCGCATCAAGCTTGGCACTCGCTTCTCGCCGCATGCTTGAAGGTGTCGAAGAAAGCCGCATGCGAACTTAAATTGGTGCCAATGCAACTTAATGCCACACACGCCATTAGAGGTCGTGCTAGTCTTGAATACTTCCTCTAGATAGTGTGGGCTTGGGAAGGCTCCTTCCTTGGGAACCGCTGCCGGCTCAAAATACTCTCTGGGTCGACCTGCGATGCCTGTGCCTTCAAGTGCATCCGACAGCACCCAGCTTCCAGAGCGAGGCAGCGAACAGATGAAGTACGAAGTATGCGGTCGCAAAGGTGACTCCTGCCAACTTCTTTACTCTAGTGTAATCGAAGCATAATAGCCTTAGGCGCCCATTTCGATGCCGGCCAGAGAACGCAAACCAAACTGCGCCAGCATTGAGAAGAATGGTGGCAGGTAAGCAGCAAGGTGGGCATCTGAGCCTGGTTCGGCTGAAGCATCTCCGTAGCGACGCTCGGCGAAGTGAAGAATGCTGAATCCAGCTTCGCAGATCCCGCCAATTAGGTGGTCAAGCGAATGGATGAAGTGCAAGCATGTAGGGCTCTGGCTCGCGCTATGTGATTCGTAAGCGTGCCAAGGTATGCACTGTCCTGACCGCAACGGGCGTACAATCTGGTAGCCGCGTCCATTCCAGCAATTGTCTTCCGGAAGTTGCAAGTGGGCGGGGTTCCAGTGCTCCACAAAGTAAAAGCCCCGGAATCTCGTCACTTGCGCGACTTCGGAATAAACTCGCCGTACATCGGGAACGTAACATGCGGAAACGGCCTGGTACACTAAATCGAAGTCCCGGCCGTACAACGCGGACAAGTCGAGCATGTCCGCTTCAACACACTCGATTTGAAATCCACTCCGTCCTGCCGATTCGCGATCCCTGCGAAGTTGCTCGGGCGACAGATCTGCAGACGTGACCCGACAATTTAATGAAGCGAACAGGGGTACTTGTTGCCCACCTCCAGCCCCAAGGCAAAGCACTTGCCTCACTTCGTGCCACGGTATCCACCCTAAAGGATCGAGGTAGTCCCGGGCGTTCTTGAACTGCTGCGGGCCGTAAAGCTGGGACGAATCGGAGCCATGGCTGGCTAAGTATGCCCATCCCCGGCGGTTTACGGCGGTATAACTATAGCCGAGATTAGATTTGCTAGGTGACATTTTTCGCTAGTTTATGAACAGGCGAAAGTCTGCTGCTCAGCCGCACACCGCCCTCTTCTCTGTTTAGTATGCACCTGGCTCAGCCCACTTGTAGGAATTGGGATAAGCAAAGCTGATGTAGGAGACGGTCATACTAAGATCCAGCGCGCGGACATGGTGCCACCAGCCCACTGGGAGGAACAACACTTCGCCTCGGCTAAGCACAATGTTAATCGCCTTGACTTTTCGAAACAGTGGATAAAGTGAGTAGTTAGGCTGTTCGCAATCGACTTCGCTATAGACCCCTATCTCGTTGTAAAGATAGTGAGTCTGATCGGGTGATATAAGGATAAAGCGCTTACGTCCGTAAATTTGGGCCACGAGGACATTCATCACGTCATGGTGCAGCGGCGTAACGGTGCCCGCGGGACCAAACCAGAAGAAGATTTGACCCTCGTTCCCTTCGTCCAAATACTCGGGAAATTTTGGGACTTCCGAATATAGTGTCTTGATCTCGGGTCGCTTAAAAAAGGCGTTGTTTGCGACGAGATAAGAATCATTGCTCTTCGTGACCGACGTAACTTCATCGATGTAGTCGCGGAAGCGAACCTGCGTCTTATGGCTAAAGGCGTTGATCTCGTACCGCGGATCCTTATTCCGGCCGGACATGATCTCGACCATTGCGTCACCGCAGGTGGCACGAAGGTACTCTGGCTTCCAACGAACCAGCGCTGGACTTCCGGTCAACATTCCGGTTAATATAACCGGCCGATTAGCGGCGTAATATCGCTCCAAGAACTCGGCCCGTGACACCTTGCTTCTGCGTTCCACCGTCCCGTAACCGTAGGAAAGAGAGGCAACGTCCCGGTGAACATCTAGCAGAGACTCCAGCTTCCTGAGTTTCTCGCCGACTCTTCGCGCAGTAAGAAAGTATGGGTTGCATTCAGCGAGCTCGACCTCTCTGGAGGCAACGGCCTCGTCAACTCCAGTTTGGCGACGAATAACAGTAACGATCTCATTGTCGTCAATTCCCAGGAGCTTGTTTTCTGCAATCCAAGCAAGCCAGTCATCAGAAAGGCTGCGGCTTTGGCCGTTTTGTGGCGTATTCCTTCCGTTGTTTGTTTGCGAACCAACAGCTCCACTCTGCACTCCCATTTGGTATCTCCCCAATACTATTTGACCTTTCTCGATGCCTGCGATTGCGCGTCACCGAGTCGAGAAGTCGCTTCCACAGGGCGACGAAAATCGGGGCGCAACCAACTCGACGCTACGCCCCGAGATCGCCTAGTGCTTTCTAATTCCTCGCCCGGCGCCTGCACCTCCTCCCCGCTGCGGTCCTGTTGGCGGATGGGGGTGCGGTGTCGGGTGCGGGTGCGGATGTGGTACGCCCCCAGGTCTCGACCTTCCAAAGCCGGGTCTTCGCACTAGTGCTCCCCCCGGCGGCGGCCCCGGCGGCGGCGGTCCCGGCGGCGGTCCCGGCGGCGGTCCCGGTGGTGTCGGCGCCGGTGTTGGCGTCGGTGTCGGTGTGGGCGTTGGTGTTGGTGTTGGTGTCGGTGTTGGCGTCGGTGTTGGTGTTGGTGTTGGTGTTGGTGTTGGTGTTGGCGTCGGTGTGGGTGTTGGCGTCGGTGTGGGTGTTGGC
>Ga0126381_100010312_pt1 | contig 10519 bp, 6 predicted proteins | sample PanSoiMetPlot_28_FD_96465 | JGI IMG/M metagenome (GOLD analysis project Ga0126381, IMG submission 96465) | Tropical forest soil microbial communities from Panama - MetaG Plot_28 | ecosystem: Environmental > Terrestrial > Soil > Tropical forest > Bulk soil | place: Panama | collected 2016-02-17 | reverse complement strand
GGCGGGCAACCGGCGACATCTTACGGCGTAGCACCGCGCACGGCGCCGAAGCCGACCGGCGGCGATACCGCGACAGAGGCGTGACATGGCAGACACGACCTCAACTGCTCGCATTGCTGTCCAGGTCGAGGGGATCGAGCAGATCAACGAACTCGGCGCGGCATTTGCGAAGCTCGCCGAAGGCGCCAGCCGGCCACAACGAACAGCAGCCGGACGCCGCAGCACGGCCGGCGCAGAGCGCCAAGCGCAATCACTTGGCGAGCGTGTCGGCAAGCAAGCCGGCGAAGTTCTCGGCAGCACGTTGCGTTCGCCGTTCGAGGCGGTGAAGGTCGGGGCGGGCCAAGCATCGAGCGCGATCTTATCGTTTGCGGGTCCGATCGCGCGGCTCGGCGCGTCCGCCGTCACCGCAGCCGGGCCAGCGGGCTTTGCTGCCGTTGCTGTGGCTGTCGTTGCCGTCGGCGTTCCGCTGTTCAATCTCGCTGCGACGCTGCGCATTCTGCGCATGTCGTTTCGCTGGGCGCAGGACGCGGCTGATGCGCAACTGCGCAGCATCGCGCGCACGAAGCGCACATTCCCCGGCGCGATCGGCGACGCGTTTGCAGCCGCGCAGCAGCGCACGGGCGAAAAGCTCCGCGTCGCAACTGCACTTTTTGGCGACGGTGCCGAAGGGCTTGCCGAGCAGATCACGCGGCGATTCACCGATGTCCGCTTGGGGCGCGGGATACGCGGCGATCAAGATATTTTCCGACGCTGGGGAATCACGCCGCAAGCGGTGCAGATGGTCGAGCAGGCGCGCGGCGGCGAGCGCATGGATATCACCGATTGGCTTACATACTTCATCGGTCGGCGCGAACAACTCGACGCGCAGCAAGCGGCCTCGCGCGAGGGCTCGACACAATGGCGACGGATCGTCGGCGCGCGTGCGATGCTCTTCGACGACAGCCTAAAGCTTTTCAATCAGCGATTTTCCGACATCGTCGGCACGTGGAGCAGAGACGATCTTAAAAAGTTGCGCGACAATTTGCGCGCAGCCGCGCCGCTCGGTGCTGTGCCAGATGCGCCATATCGCGCACGTATGTTTGTCGTCGAATTGAAAACGACGCAAGGCATCTTCGCCCAATTGAAGCGCGGCATCGCCGGCGACGTGCAGCCGATCCTCACGACGATGATGGATGGGCTGCGCGAATGGCTGACTAGCACCGACATGAACGGGCGCAGCATGGGGATGCAGTTGCGCAAGTTGGCAACCGCGCTCGCTGTGCATGCTTGGGAAACGATGGAATCGCTTTTGCGCGACATCAATCCGTCGGATGTCAGAAATTTCGTGCAGCTATTGAACAATTGGGACCCGTCATCGGTGATCAGAATCATCGAGGGCGCAACGCCGCTGCTGCTCGAAGTCGGCACGTTTATCCGAGGGATGGCGAAAGTCGCAAAGGTCATGTTCCATCCATGGTCGGCGATCCCGAAAACGCCGGCCGATTGGTTGCGTCTGTTCGGCAAAGGAACGCCGGAAGAGGCCGCAGCAGCAGCAGGCATCGCACCGGGCGGTGCATTCGGTCGAGCGATCGGCAGAGCGCTCGGCTATGGCCCCGGCGCCACCGCTGCCGGCGGTGGCGGCTACCTTGGCGGCGGTGGTCCTGGCGCAGGAGCAGCAGGGGGCGGGCCGATGGAAGCGCCCGGCCCTCCGGGGGCGCCGCTCACGTTTCCCGAGGGCGTGAGCCCGCAAACCGGCGCGGGGCTCGTGCGCGAGATGACCGTGCGAATGGCGCGCGCCGGCACGCGTCCGAGCGCGCCGAGCGGTAGCACCGTCAGCACATCGCCATCGGGGCGCAAGTTCTCGGTCGGTCGCGAGTTCGCGGCGAACTTCCAAGGCTTCATCAACGACTATGAAAGGGCGGGCGGGCTCATTGGCCCGGAGAGTGGCGGACTTTCAGCGCGACCAGGGAACGCGAGCTATCATCCGCTCGGCTACGCGATCGACATCAATCAGATCGGCTACGGCATTCGCGGCAAGGGCGGCCGAACGTTGCCGGAAGAGACCGAAGACCGACTCGCCGCCGAATGGGGCATTTTCCCCGGCAGTCAATTTCGAGGTCGATCCGATCGCGGCCACTTCGAGGTTCGCAATCGCCAAGCCGCGCAGCAAGCGCTCGCGCGCAAGACACAAGTTGCGACAGGGGGCGGCGGTGTAGCGGCGAACGATAACGCTGGCGGCGGGATGCCGCTCGGCGGTGGCCCGGCAGCACCGGCGCCGACTACCGGCGGCAGCGGATGGTTGCGCCAGCAGCGCGCCGGCTTGGCCGGGCAATGGTCCGGGCAATATGAGCGAATTGCGTCGCTCGTGATGGCCGAAGTCGGCAGCCAAGGCGAGCAGGCCGTGCAAGCCAAGCTCGAAACGCTATTCAACCGCGCGCAAACACGCGGGCAGCAAGACCTCAATAAGTTGTTCGGCGCGTACTACGGCAGGAATCCGCGAGGTCGCACACAAAGCGCAACATTCCGCGAGCAATTCAAACGCGCGTGGGCCAACGTCACCGGCGGATCGGACATCACCAATCTGGCGACCGGCAACTGGTCGGGACGCTGGGGCGGTGGGCTCGGCGGGGCCGGCGGTTATATGACCGCAGCATTCGGGCCGGCGGGACAAAAAGAGCAATTCAGCGTGCAAGCCGCCGACGCGCCGAAGATCAGACAATGGCGCCGGCTAAAAGCCGAATACGACGCGGCTAACCCGCCGACACAAGCCGAAGCACAAGCCGAAGCGCAAGCGGTAGCGCAAGGACTCTCTGCTGCACCACCACCAGCGCCAACGCAAGCAGCCGGCATGATAACGCCGGGAGCGGGAGCACCGCAGGCAAGGGGATCGGTCAAAGAACTACAGATGGCGCAGGCCAGCATTCGCAAATTGCCGTTGCCGCGCGGTGTGCGAAGCTATCTCGAATATGCTGCTGCTCACACTGGCCTCGAAGTTCACGTGATGTCTGGCGGGCAGGCGCCGATCGGCACGCGTGGCCCGCGCACGGGCTCGACGCGCCACGACGTTAGCGGCGCTGGCGCGGCAGATATCAAATTGCGCGATCCGACGACGGGCCGATTTCTCGACATGCGCAACCCGTCCGACGCCGCGCGCATGGCAGAATTCACGGCACGATCGGTTTCTGCTGGCGCGACAGGCGTCGGCGCTGGTCTGCGCTACATGGGCGCAAACACGATCCATATCGGCGGCGGCACGCGCGCAACATGGGGCGGCGCAGGCTGGATCAGCGCAGCCGCCGAGCGCGGGCGTCGCATGCCGGTCACAGCGCCACCGCCGATCGCACCGGCCGAGCCACCACGAACGCCGCCGGTTGTCATGACCGCCGAAGAGGAAAGGCTAAAGGGGCCGGGCGGCAGGGGCGGGCTTTTGGAGTTACGGCGACGCCGATTGCTGGCCACCGTGAGTCGCATCACTGCCGAAGCAGAGGCCGGCCGCAGGGCAGCCGCCGGCGAAGATGAAGCGGAAGCGGAAGAAAAAACCGATGACACCGAAACGTTGAAACAGCGGCAGCGCGACAAAGACAAGGAATCGCTCACCGAAAAGCCGCGCACGCGCAAACCGCTCGAAGAGGGTAAGGCTGCCGGCGAAGCCGCAGCGAAGTCCTTCAAAGAGGGGATCAAAGACACGAAGATTCCAATCAAAAAAGACAAGGAAGACGAAGACAAAGAGCGCGATAAAAAATCGGAAGAGGAAAAGGAGGCTGCCTGATGTCAGCGGTGGATTATTACGATACGGGCGCGGGCTCTGCGCTCGACCAGAATGCGGTTCAATCGAACATCTCGAACAAGGAAGCGGGTTCGGTCGGACGCAAACCACATCAAGATGTTCGTCGCGGTGCATCGAGCGGCGGCGTCGTCGACATTCTCGCGCCGACGTATCACATCGCCAAGTGGAAAGGTTTTGAGTTCTTCGTCGACACGTCATCGGATGAAGTCGGTCGACGCGGCGACATCTATGAATATCCGCTGTCCGACTATATCGGTTACAAAGACCTCGGTGCGCGTGCGAGCCGGTTCAAGCTCGAAGGCTATCTGATCGGCACCGATCAAATGAGCAAAACATTGCAGATCATGCGCGAGGCGCGCTCGCCCGAGCCCGGCGTGCTGATCCATCCGATGTATGGCAGCATCCGCGTCGCGTGCATCACGTGCACAGCAACGGCCGACTATCGCAAGGACAAGAAACGCACGCGGCTGGCGTTCGACTTCGTCGAGGCGAATGAATCGTGGGCACCTTACATGGCATCCGGCGGCTCGACCGGCGCCATGTTCGGCGCCGGCAACGATTCGATCTTTGCCTCGGAGGCGACCGCAGCGTGGGACCCCGGCGCGCAAGACATGCAACTGCTCGCGGACATCAATCGCGGGCTCGGCAACGTCTTCGGCAATCCGTCGGACATTCCTTCGTTCGACGCGCAAGACATGCTCAACCGCTGGGGCGCCGGCTACCAGGGCAGCACGTGGCAGGGCTCGACGCTGCCGCCGGCGCCAGCGATGGCGCGGATGCCATATGCGCCGGGGCCTGAGATGATTCCAGGAATGGCAACGTCGATTCCGGGGATGGAATACCCGGTGCGCTTCAAATACGCCATGGACCCGATCGACTACGCGTCCGCAACCATCCGGCGCATCCACACCGACGCGCTCGAACGTCTGAAAGAATTCAACGCGTTTGTCGTCAATCGCATGGAACGGTTAGCGATGCCGTCGCCGACGGCGCAATCGCTGATCATCACAACGCGGCTGATCGTGGCCCGCGATATGGGAATTGCGATGGCGCTTCGAACTTACGACACGGTGAAGGATGCGCTCGACGATCTCGATCGGCTCATTATCATTTACGATCAAGAGGAAGCGATCGCGACACAGCGCTGCGATGATGTGCTGGTGAGCACAATTCGCAAAGCGCGCGCGATAGCAGCCGGCGCGATCCTCGCGCGCAGCATCCGGTTGCCCGGTATCGCGGAATTCCCAGCCCAAGGCGTGTGGCCGTCGCTGGTCGTCGCTCAAAAACTCTACAACGACGGCCGACGTTACGAGCAGATCGAAAAATACAATCCGCAGATGACGCCGCTGTTCATGGGCATGAACGTCATCGCGCCAGCGAGGTAAGCCATCATGGCTCAAGGTATGGAGCATATGGGGAGTGCCGTCGTGATCATCGGCGGCGCGCGTTACGATAAGTTTCTCTCGCTCACGTTGAAGCGCTCGGTCGAAGAAGGTTGTTGCTCCGGGACGGTCGTGCTGTCGTGGCCGGGCGCGGACGTGTTCAATCAATCGAGTCAAGTCGCGCCGGCCTTTAACGCCGGCGTCGAGGGCGAGATACATCTCGACGGCCAACTCGCGGCCAAGGTGATATTCGACACGCGCATCAGCAAAGGCACGTCAAAGCATTATGAGTTAACGCTGCAATTTCGCGGACAGTGCTCGCAGATGGTCGACGGCGGCCCGAGGCACGAGAGCGGGCAATTCAATCGCTCGAAGTCTGGGCAGATCATCAAGCAGATGATGCAAGGCTACAAGCCGCAATTGATGGAACGGGGCGGCGGGATGAAGCAGATCGAGCGCTTCATCATCGCCGAGGGCGAGACCGTCGAGCGCGCGGCGCGCCGTGCTGCGCGCGATCAAGACGGAATGCTGCTTTACGAGAATCCCGAAGGCAATTGGGTTCTCGAAAATGAATTCAGCGGTGGCAGCGGCGGCAGCCTCGAAATAGGGCGCGACTTCACGCAATGGTCGGTCAAAGCCGACATCGTTCCGCGCTTTTCGCAATACGGCATGGTGGGCACCGGGATTCCGACAGATGACAAATACGGCGGCGGCAAGCAAGGAACCGAGCAAATCTGGAATCAGGCGTCGCGGATGATGGGCGGTGGCGGCGGCGGCATGGATCGAATGCTGCGCGTCCTGGTCGACGGCGACCACGACAAGGGATCGATCGAAAAGCGCGGCAAGACCGAAGGCAACCGGCGCAGCGGGCAAGCTCTCAACGTCACGCTGAAAACGGCGACATGGACCGACAGCGGCGGCGCGCTCTGGGATGTAGAGAAAAAATATCACGTCAAGATTCCCGTCGATCTGGTCGACGACGATTGCCGATTGACCGAAGTTGAGTTCGAGCTAACGCCAGACTCGCGCAGTGCGACGCTCGTGCTCACGTCCGAAAATGCATGGGGCGGCGGCGGTGCCGAGAATGTGCTCGGCAATGCGAACGCGGGCAAGGGCTCGGTCTTGTATGATCAACCGATCGGCCCACAAGCACCGCCACCGGCAGCCGGGCCACAGACACCGCCACCGCCACCGCCACCGGAAACGGCGCCGTCGGCTTATACTCGATCTGGCACTGCCATTCGGCGGCTGCTTGGACTTCCAACGACCTGAGAGCCCATGGGTTACGATCTCTGGAATCACTCGAAGTTTCTGCACCACAAAGTGCGCAACATGACGCGCCGTGGATGGCTGCTGAAAACGTACAATGACAAGAAAATGCTTCGCGGCAAAGTGCAGAGCGCGGAAAAGATCGTCAACGACGAACTCGACATCATCCATCCGGTCGGTTACGTCGCGCACGTCAAGTCATCGGAGAAAACTGAGATTTTGACGATGGATGTCGGCGGCGACACGTCGCGCCGCGTGATCCTTTCGGTGATGGGCGATCGCGAGCAACATCCGCAGCCCGACGAAGGCGAAAACTTTTTGTATGCACCAGGAGAGAAAAAACAATTCCTGCGCATCAAAAAGAAAAAGGACCAGCAAGGCGGTGGGGGCGGCGGCGGTGGTGGTGGTGGTGCTGGCGGACAAGCCGCATTGCTTGTCGATAAGCTCGCCCTCATTGAAGCACACGACGGCGCCGGCATGCTCGATGCGCTCGCCGGTTATGACAGAGAGACGTTGCTCGAAGCGCTCAACATAATCGAGGGGCGCGCCGGCGGCAGCGGTCAATCGAATGCACAGACAAAGGAGTCGGGCCGCGTTGCTGGCATGCATTGGGATGGGCTTGAAGAGAAAGTAAGCGGACAGAATAAGGAAACCTTTCAACTCAAAGCCGATAAAGGCATGGGCTATAAGACCGATGCCAATTTCGACGTTAAGGCGGCGAACGCGACACAATTCGACGCAAGTTCACACAAGATGAAAGGCACCGTTTACCATGGCGCCGATACTTTCACGTCGGGCGTCGAACACGCGGCTGATCACGTTGCGGGCGGTGGTGCGAGCGTCGGATCGTTGCCGACACGATCCCTTGCCGAATACATGCGCATGCCGGGCGGCGGCAGCGGCTTGCCCGAGGGCACGCCCGACGGCTCGCAGAACATGAGCGCGAGCGGCCAGCCGGGCAACATCAGCTTGAAAGGTCTAGCTGGCGCCATGGGCTTTTCGTCGATGCCATCGAGCGGCGAAGGCGGGCAGAAAACCGGCGGCGGGCAGCAAGCCCAAATGGATCAGATGCAACAGCAGATGGATCAACAGGGACAAGACAAAGATCGGATCATCCGCCGGATCGAGCGGATCGAGGATCATTTGGGCATTGGCCCGCCCGATTGGTGGTGAGCATGGCACAGCAATCAACGAACCCATACACCGCACCGAAAACGATGGTGCGTCGAACCTATATCTGCGACCCCGGCGATGATCGTTGCGTGAAGCCGATCGAGCCGCCGTTTCTTCCCGGCATCTCGGTTCGTCATTCGCCGAGTTGTTACGACCACGTCTGCGCGACCGTGTTCAATTGCGATTTCGGCAACTGGCGCATAACGAACGAAAACACGCTCGATCGCGCGAAATGGATCGAAGGCTGGATCATGACGCAATTGCTCACGCGCGGCTTTGTCGATTGCGAAGAGCATCCGCTCGCCAAGCGCGGCGGCGGCTGGTGGGCCGATGCGTTCCGCAACCCGCCCGGACCACAAGGCGCCGGCGGGCGAGCTACGGAATTCAAAAGCGGATCGAAGCTCTGGGCGCTCAATTGGGGCGGCGGTCGCGTGCCCGGCCCCGGCGGCGGTGCGACCAATGATCTGCTATTGCGGGCCGAGAGCTACGCGATCGAAGCCTTACGCCCGCTGTCGTCTTGGGGCATTATCTCGAAATTGAGCGTGAAGGCGGTTTATCTCACGCGCGCGATCAACGGGTCGGGCTTTCCTGGTGCGGTGATGCATCTGCGCATCTCGATCACAGGCCCCGGCGTGACGAACACTTACACGCTCGAAGGCCAGCAGATGCCGAATTCCGAATGGCTCTGGCGCGAGTATATGCCGCCGAGAGCGCATCAGACCGGCGGCAGATGGTATGAGCCGGTTTATCCTGCGACTAGAAGGGTGACGTGATGGCAGCCCTCGATCCATTTTGCATTCTTGAACGCCCTGATATCGCCGAGCTATCCGAGGCGGTGCGAACGGAGTTCTCGAAGCGTCTGCTCGGCGGCGCGCCAGTGTTGCCGCTGTCATCGGAAGACATCTTAGCTTTCGTGATGGCAGGCACAGTCAATTTGATGTTCGGCACGATCACGCAAACGTTGCGCGAATATGATCCCGAGACGATGTGCTGCGATAATCTCGTGCGATACGGCGCGCGACACGGCATCAACATGCTCGGCGCGACGCGGGCGAAGGGTTACATCGCCATCACCGGCACGCCAGATGCGCCGATCCCGAGCAACATCAGATTCATCGGCCCGACCATCGGCCCGGCAAGCGGCGAATATAAGCTCGACCCCGGCGTGACGTTCAACCCGACGAAGCTCAACGCGGCCGGCGGCGCCGTGGTTCGTGTCGTGTCCGAGCTTCCCGGCAACGTCTTCAATCTGCCGCTCGGTTCGATCACGACGGTGGCCACAACGTTACCCGGCATCGATATCGATGCGCCGGTCGTCGGCGGCGGTCTCTCCGGTGGCAGCGATGAAGAGACATGCGAACATTTGCGCATTCGCATTCTCAACGCCGAAGCGACCGGCGTCCTAAGCACGAACGAACAATGGTATCTCGAACAAACGGCAAAATATCCCGGCGTAACGCGCGCGTGCACCGACAAGTGTGAAGGCTGTTGCGATCCTGCTCACATCGAGATTTATCCGTTCTTCGAGGGGGTCTATGGCACCGTCGAGGAAGAGCCTTATGGAATTCCGCCGCCCGAAGTCATCGATGAGATGAACTTGTGGATGTTCGGCCAAGACAACGGCAAGGGGCAAGGCATCGCGCCGGTCGGGATCACTGGTCACTATTTGTGCGCGACGCCAGTGAAGATGAACGTCGTTGCGCACTGCTTCCGAGGCTGCAAGAGCATCGCCGTCGATCGCATCACTGATGCGCTGCGGACTTACATTCGTGGCGTCTATTGCGTCGGCTCAAAGATGTGCAAAGAGCATCTTCGATCGGTGATCTATACCGCCGTCGGCGAGCCATGTTTCAGCGGCGTTACATTTACGTTTGATCAGGGCTTGCGTCGCGAGGATGCAGCCTTTCTTGTGCTCGAATGCGGGGCTTATCCCGTGCTCGGCGAAGTCACTGTGTCGAATGAGGAACACTAAATGCCGACCGATCCGCATTGGGGAAAAGTTCAACTGCTGATCGGCAACGACGCCGGTGCAAGCGGCTCGACCGAACTCCACGATCAATCGCTCCGCAATCGCTACGTCAACAACATCGGCAACAACGTCTTTTATAGCGAGGGTCTTCCGCCGCCGGGGCTCGTGACAACGTTGTCATTTCAGACCGGCGGCCGGTTGGAAATTTCGCCGTTCCCGTCCTATTGGATATTTGAGGATAATGATTTTTGCATCGAAGGCTTTCTGCGACTGCCGTCGACGCAAAGCGTGTTCATCGGTGACAGCGACGATCGAACGTTCGCGATCGAGCGCGACGGCGACGATCTGATCGCATCATTTTCTGGCGATGGCAGAGGTTGGACGATCATCGATCATGCCGAGATTGGCGCAGTTTCGACGACCGCGTGGTTTCACTTCGCCGTTTTTCGCATAGGCGACACGTTCTATGGCGCGATCGGCGGCACAGTGGTCGTGCTCGGCACCGTGCCGCGATCTTATATGATCTTCCCGACAAATCTGCCGGTTGTCGTCACGGTCGGCGATGCCGGTGGACTCTGCGGTCTGCGCATCACGATCGGCGATGCCCGCTATAGCGCTTCTAATTTCACGCCGCCCACATTGCCGTTGCCCTCCGATGGCATCATCGAGCCGCCGGCGCCGCCCGAATTCATGCGACGAGTCACTGGCCAAGTCGGACAGCCATTCGTCTATCCGATCGAGGTCACGGGCGAGCCGACCGATTGGACTGCGCCCAATGGCTTGCCGCCCGGCCTCACGCTCGATCCGCTCTCGGGCGTGATCTCGGGCACACCGACGCAAGGCGGGCATTATCACGTTCACATTCTTGCCAGCAACGCGGGCGGCCAAAGCGTCTGCGCGCTGTCGCTGATGATCGTCATCGATCCGATCCCGCTGCCGGTGCCGCAGATCACGAGTCCG
>Ga0126381_100010311_pt1 | contig 10519 bp, 7 predicted proteins | sample PanSoiMetPlot_28_FD_96465 | JGI IMG/M metagenome (GOLD analysis project Ga0126381, IMG submission 96465) | Tropical forest soil microbial communities from Panama - MetaG Plot_28 | ecosystem: Environmental > Terrestrial > Soil > Tropical forest > Bulk soil | place: Panama | collected 2016-02-17 | reverse complement strand
TTTCAGTCATCGCAGAATGCGGGCGCAGTGCGAATGACCATTGGTCTCGGGACCAGGGAGAAACCGAATAGATGACGAAGTGATGGGGACAGGAGAAGCAGTGATTTCCGAACGGCTTATGCCTGATGGCCGACGGAAAACATAAGTGGCCAACTCATCGAGCTGGCAAAACGCCGATCATGGGTCCCGTCCGATTCGCGAGAATGACGGCTACCACGAGGAGACAAGAGTGCCGAGAGGCCGCGGTCCGTACGAACGCGCAAGGGGTGCAGAACTCAAGGTGGTAAGCCCCCTGGGGGTGTGCGTGGGCGCTCCATATTGAGCATTCAGGCCGGTTTGTACTGGAGTCCATGTTAAATACCAGCAGAGTAAGTGCTGAGGGGCGGAAATGAACCAATCAGAACTGATTGAGAAAGTCGCTCGGGCAACTGAGCTAAACCAAGCGGCAGCCGGTCGGGCAGTGAAGGCGGTCGTAGACGTTATTCTCGATGCCCTGCTGGCCGGCGAGGCGGTGCGTGTCTCCGGCCTGGGTATTTTCAACGTGGCGGCACGACCCGCGCGCGAGGGACGGAATCCGCAAACCGGAGAGACCATCAAAATCGCAGCCAGCAAGGCAGTGCGGTTCCACGCAGGCAAGGCCGTCAAAGATGCCCTCAATCCGCCAAAGGGGGCTCCCCCCGTAAGAAGTCTGCACCACCGAAAAAATCCGCGGCGCGCAAATAAATGTCCTCTCAGTGTCCGGGAGGAAAGCGCAGTTTCTCGCTGTTCTACTGAGCGGCACGCTCCTCGTGAAGCGCGCCACTGCATAGGCGGGCAGGCACGCGAGACTGCGCTCGATGTCGAAATTGTGGTACGCGACGATGCCGGCGTCGGGCATATCGACCTGCAGGACACCGACGCCGGGACCGGCCAGCTAATGCCCTAAAGCCCGAATAGCGACCAGACTGGCAGCACAGCGCGTTGGCGCCTCCTGGAAGCCGAGTGTCTCGGCCCGATAGCCCCGGCCTGGGGCACGGTGAACCCGCCCTCGACGAGCGTCAAAACCGGATACGGGAACGATAAGGCCGGGAAGAGACGGGACTGCCGGAGAACTCTGCATCCGTGTCGGAGCCTTGGCTCTGGTGACCCCTGCCGTCCTGGCTGCGGCGGGCTTCGGCAGGTCCGACGGCCGAGCGTGGGCGGAAAATGTTCATACACCCAGGAACAGCGCAGAGGGCCCGGCCGAACCGGTAGCCGCCTGTCAGGCTCAGCCCGCGGCGCCGCAACGATTCGAAAGCAGTACCGACCGTTGTCGCCGGAGGCGAGGCGCTGGGTGTTGGCCGGCAGTGCGATAAGGTTCTATGCCTCACAATGATCACGCCCCGCGCTAGTTCGCCGCCTGTTTCGGCGCGGTTGACCAGGAGATGTTATCGCCGCTGGGTGCTGGAAGACCTCCGATTGCGCGCGTATAAAGGAGTGGCCGACTATCCGGCGACTGGTTCCGGCCAATGACCAGGCGTGGAAAAATGGGAGGAGCGTGATGCAGCGACCGCGGATGCAGCAGACGATGCCGAAAGACACGAGTGGCTGGCATCAGATCGATGCCGGTCCGCAACTTGAGATACTGTTCCACCCCAACCGGCGGTTGGCGGGGCGCGAGTCGGACGAGATCGAACGGCCCTCGATCGTGGTTGCCGTGGCGGGCAAGCGCGAGCAGGCGCTGCGCTTTGACCCGTTCAGTATGGGCGCCCACTTTCACATCCGGCCGGGTCTCGCCGAGCGGATTCCACTTCCGGTCGCAGACGGGCAAAGCCCGCTCGATGCTGCGATGGCATTCTTTGAAAAGCCGCTTCGGTTCCGGGGACTTCTAGCGCTGGCTGAGGAGGACGACGTGGCGTCGCAGCTGGGCGATGAGGAGCTGAAGAACGCCGCCAGCCAGATACGGAGGCTAATTGCCGCGCACAAGGCCGTGGCGGCCTGATTGGCCCGAATTCCAGTCCGTGCGCAAACGTCGTCTCCTGCGACTAGGCATCGGGGCTTTATCCGACACCAAGGATCTTTCCTGCTGACCCCGCTTAGCGAGGAGAAAACGTGGGGCGCATATGCTGGACCATGTTTCCCTCGGAGTAAGGGATATAGTGCGCGGCCGGCAGTTTTATGATGCTCCGCTCCGTCCGCTCGGGCTGACGCGCATCGTCGATTTCGGCAATGACCGCGGCTCCGATTACGGCTCGGCGTCGGCATCATCATCACCCACGAGCCGGAACTGAAAACTCCGATTGTTGGCGCACATTCGAGACCTGATCAATCTTCGCCGGCCTGTCTGCGGGTCGGGCTTTCGGGGTTACCCTCTGTCGTTACCAAATGGGAGAGTAGCCGCCGCGATCGTCGCGGCTGTGCACACCTAAATCGCGACTCCGACGCGCGTCGGCAGTTTACTTTGCGATATCGCCGCGCATGCGCTGCGGACAAAAAAACGGGAGGATTGCATGCGCAAAATGATCATCGCGGCGGCTGCCGTGCTCGTGCTCGTGTCGGCAGCAGGGGCTGACGACTTTATGGTTAGCACGCCGACGCTCGACGCGGCCCGCCTACCGAAGAAGGGCGCGGCCAGCTACGAGGGTACATGGGCCGCAACCGGCGCTTGGGCCGGTGTCTCCGGCCCACTGCAATTAGTCGTCGATTTCGGAACAGGCGACGTTTCCGCCGACCTCACGATCCCGTGGCTCGGGACGGATAGCACCGCTTCCGTTGCGCGACGCTTCACTCCCACAGGAACCATCGACGCTAACGGTGGCTACCTGCTCGCGCAGGGTGTCCCTTTGTCGCCCAATCTTCCGTTTGCCGGGATGGCGGGCTCGTTCTCCAATGGTCCGGCGAACAACACCGCGGGACAGTTCATGAGTGCCTTCTGCGTGGCCGTTCCGTGCAATCGCGTTATCCGCACCGTCACCGGGACTTTCGCGGCGGCGCGGGTGCAGTGACGGCGGCCGGTTTTTCTAGGGTAGGACAAGCGACGACGGATGCACTGGCAATGGTCGAGAACATTATCGTGCCGCTGATCATCGCGATTGCCAGCAGGACGCTCTCCGGTTCAGTAACCGCCGTTCGGGCAGTCGGCGACAGGCGCGCCGAAGATGTCGACATTGCTATACTGCTGCCGATCAGCGCGACGGTCCGCGCTACGGCGAGATCGATCTATTCATCCAAGTTTCGCCGCGGCTCTGTTCGTCGAGCCATCGTATCTCGCCGTTATCTCTTCAGTTCAATGGTGGTCCTGGTCTCCGCCGAGGCAGACGAAATTCGCCGCGTCGTTCGGGTCGCCAACGCCCTTGTAATGCGCCTCCTTGGGATAGGGACACAGCGGCCGGGCGAACGCCGCGGGCTGGGTCGGGTTCTCGGCCGCGTGGGTCGCCAGCGGTTGATCCGTCGTCGCGATCAGCATGTCCGGCGGCACACCCTGCTCGACCCATCGCAGCAGCGCGAGAACCGCATCGTGCTCGGGATCGAGCGAAACCGGCACGACGCCTGACTGCCCGAAATTGACCGCGCCGGCGCCGCCTGCGCAGTGGTTCATGCCGGGCACCATGAAGAGCCGCTCGAATTCCAGGACGCGCTTCAGCCCGCCATTCGCAGCAACGACGCGATTGAAATAGTCGATCGAGCCCCTCGGAAAGATCAGCTGGTCGGACCAGCCATGATACGTGATGATCTTGCCGCCGTAGGCGCGGAAAGCGGAGAGATCCGGGTCGTCGGTGCCGATGACGGCGTGGAATTTCGCCTGCGACTCTCTAAAGCCGGTTTCGAAGCTGACGGTGGTCAGCGTGGACCAATCGAAGCTCGGGTCCTGCTTGATCCAGAGGCGCCAATGATCGAGCGCGATCGGGAACGGCAGCGCGACCGGCGGCGTGGCGGAGGATGAGTTTGCCAAGCCGGCAAAGGATGCGCCCGGTTCGAGCCCGTACCACAGGAACTCGCCGTGGATGCCGCGCGCGCCGCGCCAGATCTGTTGTACCGCATCAGCCTCCTGACCGGCGAGGCAAGTACCGTCGGTTGGCGCGCCGGGTCGGCCGCACACCAACGAATGAGGATCGAAATGGCATTGGCGCGGATCGTTGATGACGCCGTCGATAACGCCGTCGAGTCCATCGCACGCTTTGACAGCGGCTGCAGTCACGGCTGTGAGCTTGGTCTGCGGCACTGGAACTCCGACATCCAGGTTCATGACAACCTCCGGCCACAGTTCGGCCGGGATGAAGCGGTCCCAATTGAAGGCCGGCGCGCCAGCGAGAATTCCGTCGTAGTCCTCGGGTAACATCTGCGCTTCCATCCATCCCTGTCGTCCGCCCGTCGAACAGCCGTTCCAATAGGCGTAATTCTGCGGCTGGCCGTAATAGGCGGCGATGACGGCTTTGGCCTTTACTGTCATCTCATGCAGCGAACGCGAGGCGAAGTCGACGATAAGACCGTCGTTGAGCATGTCGTTTGCGGGATTGAGCGCAAAGCCGCCGCCGGCTTGGGCACCGTTGGCGCCGCCTTGGCCGTTGGCCGTGCCGGTCGCGGGATGCCCGGTGTCGGTCGAGGCGGTGGCGAACTGCCCCGTCGCAGCATCGCCGGTCACTGCCATCGCCAGCGCTGAGTAGGAGATGACGCCGGCATAGCCGCCACCGCCCTGGGCTTGGAACCGATGGTTCCAATTGGCTGCCGGCGGCAGCCAGACCTCGATATTGATCGCCGGCGTGACGGTGATCTGGACGCGGCAGAAATCAACCGGCACAGGCGTCATCAAGCCAGGCGGCGTGAAGCTGCCTGCCGTAATCGAGGTGGCCGCCATGGAGATTGCCTCCGGCAAGACGAGGCTCGACAGGTTGGTGCAGCTGTCGGCCGCCGCCGGTGCGGCGAAGACTGTAGTCGATGCGGCGAGCGCGATCCCGAAGCTGTAGATTTTTGCCCGATTGCTTGTGTACTTCACGGTTTGGTCCTCCCTTCATGAGTTGCATTATGATGCATTACCCTGGCCTTATTGGGTCGGCGAGACGCCGAGCCAACCCTTAACGCGCAGTTTTTAACCTTGCATTTTAATGCAGCCTAAATGCGTTTCGTCAACCAGCGCGCGATAGACCGAAATGCCAAAGCGTCGATATTTGCCGCTTAATGGGACCGTCCTGCCGTTGAAAGCGACGATTGCCGGCCGGCCTCCGGCGGACTGAATGCGCCAAAAGGGTGTGCGCCGCTGCTCTCCGACATCTTAAATCTGTGCGGCAGAATAGCGACCTATGTCCACAGCCAGAGTATGGCATCGCATTCATCCGGCCGGGAGGAGGATCACATGGACGAAACGACGGTTCAGGAAACTCCGGCGGCGATCCGACATTCGGTCGCGCAGCCAACAATCGGCGGCTCCGTCTATGTCAAGCCGCAGGATATCGCTTGGGAGCCGACGCAGTTCGATGGCATCTCGATCAAGGTTCTTTATGAGGACAAGGCGGCGGGAGAGATGACGTGTCTGCTGAAATGGGAGCCGGGCGCTACGCTACCGATGCACAAGCACCCGACGATCGAGCAGACCTACGTCATCGAAGGCTCGTTCTACGATCACGATGGCATTTGCCGAGCGGGCGAGTTCGTCTGGCGGCGGGTCGGCTCGTTTCACGAAACACATTCAGATGAGGGTGCGATTATCCTCGCGGTATATCGGAAGCCGAACGTCTTCCAGCACAGCACCGGATACACGCGCGGCCGTGGGTAAGGCAACGGCACCGCCAATCGCGGCCAGCGCCAGCATTACGCGAGGGCGCTGGTTTTCGTCGGAGGCTCCGATACGATCCCGCGATCTACAGCTGCTCTGAATTAGGATGCGCGCCGCTTTTTGTTTGTGACCTGCGTCACATACCTGATGCCACGCACGACCCGACGTTATTGCGCATCGCCAAAGCCTCGCTGCGTGACCGGTATCGCTGCAATATTGTAGTGCCGTACCTTTAGCGTCCAAGCAGAGTCGACGGCTATTTCCTGCACGCCGGCGAAGGGCAGGTAGAGGGCGAGGTTGGTGACATAGAGGGTGCGGCCGTCGGGACTGAAGGCAGGGCTGGCCGGGAACAAGAGGCCGTCGATCGAACCGTCGCGATCGATGCCGTTGAAGTCGCCGCGTTTGGCGACGACCGTGCCGGCCGGGTCGACGACGACCATTTCGTCGCCCTGGTTTGCGACAACCCAAAGATTGTCGGCTCTGTCGATCGCGATCCCGTCGGGCGCGTTGATGCCGGTCGTCAAGACGGACGCGGCGCCGGCCGTGCCATCGGTATTGACTGCGATCTTGATGATCGAATGATACGCCGTGTTCAACGCATAGAGCAGGATACCTTCGTTATTGAACGCTATGCCGTTAGCACCGAAGGGCGGGATCAGCGGCTCGTCGTCGTTCGGGGTCGGCAGTAGCAGGTCGCTCTGACCAGTGTTGAACGGCGCATACCATGGGATCGGCGCGCCTCCATTGGGGCCGGTCATCCATATCGCGCCCTGAAACGAATCTGAGACATAGACGTTGCCGGCCTTGTCGATCGCTAGCGCGTTGAGGCCGGGCGCGGTCGTCACCGTCGGCACTTGCGTGAACGCCGCGACGGCAGAACTGGTCGGGTCGACCTTCCAGACAGTGCCGGTGCCGAGATCGGCGACGAGGACGCTGTGGGCGTTCTGATAGATCATCCCGATCAAATGCGGGCTCGATCCCGGCACTGCGAAACTGGCGGTCAGCCGGCCGAGCCGGTCGAACGCGAAGAACTGCCCGTTGCCGGCGAGAGCGCCGGCGGCGTTGAAGCCGAAGGTCGAGGTGTAGACGGTCCCGTCGGGACCGACCGCGATTCCTTCGATGTCAGATGTGCATGACGTTGCGCCATCCGGGCAAGCGGCGCCCTGGCCGCTCGGCGTGAAGTTCGGGATAGTGGCGAAGTTCTGCACCTCGCCACGGTCCCAAGCCTCGGCGGGTGCCAATGCGGAGCTCGCCATAGTGATACCGAGCAGCGCGGCTGCCAGCCCGAACCTGTTCATGCACTCCTCCCCAATAACTAATTTGCGATTTGAGATTCCGACATTATCGGGGAAGTTGTCTTCTGGTCAACAACGCGGTCGGGGGCGCCTCGCTCGAACTCGAATGAGCATACGAGGCTACCATTTGTGTAGGGTGATACCCGGCATGCAACCCTTCGAGCGCAACACGGGAGTCGATGGCGCGGCCGTGCATCAGCGCACGATGGACGCCATTATCGCGATGAGGGAGGTGGGTTATTTCTCAAGTGCCAGCAAAGAACCGCCAGCCGCGCGCTGCCCTAGTATTGCACGGGGCCGCGTCTGTCGCCGCCAACCGCGCGTCGGTGAAACGCTCCAAGGCATCGAGTTCCGGGCCGGACAGCCGCGACAGGTCGACCACTCCGACCATATGATGGATCGGATTGTCCGGATCGCCAGCAACCTGTACCCTGTCTCCATATCGCTGGGGATGCCGTTTGCTCATCAGCCATTTGCGGGTATCCAGTCTCACCCGACGATCATTGGGTTCCAATAGTGGATCGTCAGCAATCTTCAATAACTCGTCCGACCAAGCCTCAACCTGCTGGCGTCTCGCGCGGGCGTAAGCCGCCGCGAACCATCCATCGCGATCATCAACATCCCATTGCCGGACGGCGCTCGTACTGACTCCAATTGCCGGATCGACGCAAATATTGGCTAGTGTCTCTCCCGCCGCAAGCCGCCAGAGGATTTCCTCGGCCAGCTCCCGTGAATAACGGTGCTCTCGCGATCCATCTGGCAGCAAATGGCCGCCGCGCGGTTTGCGGTTTGCTCTGTTGCGATTATCCGGCTTCCAACCATTTCTGCCCTATCGCAAAAAATCAACGATCAATTGCGTCCTCTATAAGCGTGACGGCATACCTCGCCGCGCTCGCAATCGCATTCCGTGATGGCGCTATTGTAGCTAATTCCATCGCAACCGCGCTTGATTATTGCATATATGCGACCGCTATTACGGGTGCGTATAGCTGCTGGCAGCGCAGCTCTTCAATTCTCACCTTGCCTAGAATCCGGGGTATCAGCAGCCATCGAGGTCGCCGTAATCCGGTAATTCCGCCGATACACGTAGTCCGCGATCGATAACGATACGATCGGATTGCGGGCGACACACCAGTTCGTTAAGGGTCCGTGCGTTGAAAAGAATAAGGCGCGCCGGGCCGCCTTTGGTGATCGTCCCGAGCTGCCCTGCTTGGATGATGGCCCGCGGCACGGGACCTGCCATCGCGGCCGCATCGGCGAACGGGTGATCCAGGTGCAAAATCCGGACGGCCTGACGGAAGGTATCAACCATGTCGTGATCGCCATAGGCGTGGAACGCATCGCGGCAGTTGTCGCCAGCAATCGCGACCGGTATACCGCGGCGGCGCATTTCGTGGACGGGCGCAACGCCGCGCCAGCGTGGTGTTCGTCCACTGTGCCGGTCTTGAAGATAAAGATTTACGGTCGGCAGCGTAACGACCGCTATTCCGGCTTCGGCGCAGAGGTCGAGTGTTCGGCGCATTTGCTCTTCGGGCTGGACCGCAAGGCTGCAACAATGGCCGCAAACTACGCGACCCCTGAAGCGGTTGCGCAAAACTGCTGCCGCGACACGGGCAAGCGCGGCCGCCGCCGGATCGCCGCTCTCGTCTACGTGCAGATCGACATCGAGACCGCGCTCTAAGGCGAGACGCAAAATCGTATCAAGAAGCGGATCGATATCGTCGAGCAACCGCCCGTGCACACCGCTGGCGGCGCGCGTCACGCCGCCGAGAACGCCATCTGAGGCGGCAACGAGATCGGCGAGTTCCTCGCCGTAAGGCGTTCGGAACGCATCGATCGGCGCCAGGGCGACGGCCTGGAGGAGGACACGGTCAGCCCACTCGGCTCGCGTGTCGCGGAACACCGCCCAGCTCCGCTGCGCTTGGTCTAGCTCTGGTGAATCGAGGTGGGTGCGGATCGCCGCGACACCGTGGACATAGGCGCAGCGCAGTCCGAATTCCATCCGCCGTTTGATATCGTCGGCGGTCCAGCGCTTGGCGCGATCCTCAGCCGTTGACTGCAGCGCGCTAAAGAAAGAACCGTCCGGATTTTCGGTGCGGGCTACAATGTGACCCTTGTCGAGATGCGCATGCATGTCGATGAGGCTGGGCCAGACCTGGCGCGCTTCAAGATTAATGGCCGGCAAGTCGTTGGATGCCGGCGCACCTGCCGGTTCGATCGCAGCGATCCGCTCACTGTCCACCAGCATGTCGACAAGCGTCGCGCCGTCCCGATCAAGATCCGTTTTAGGCCCACCGGGCAAGAAACAGACCGGAACGCGAGCTCGCCTAATCCAGTAACGCTGCGCGTCCGGCATTTGAAGCATCGTAAAGCGGTTCATAGCGCCCAACGCTCACTGTCCAGTTTCGACAGAGTTCCCCACAATGCTACGCCAGGGTCGATCGCTCAATAGATGCTTGCGAGCGACGAGTTGGCAGGATCTAACGCAGCATATCGAGGTCGTTGTTGCGTTATTCTCCGGCAGCAATGAGCGATCTCGGTCAATCGGTCGCTCGACACCACCTGCCGGCGGCACAGTCTTCCACATCGTCGTCAAGACGTGTCACAGGCAACCGACGACTTTTGTTGCGCATCACGATGGCTGCCCGAGCGTCTGCTCGATGTGCTCGGAAGGCGCATCTATCACTGCACCGTCATTGTCGTGCTCATCCGCCCGCAGGAGGCCACGGCGAACCAGTGTGTCGATCTCGCTACGGTGAAGTTCAACAGTGAAACAGCGGAAGCCAGCTCTACGTCGCGCCCGACAACGCCGCATGCGCTCTGCTGAACCTGCCCTGGCGGCTCCTGGTTTTCCTTTTACCGTATTGATCGTCTGCTCGACCATGGCAGTGCTGGCCTAGTGACATTAACCTGCATTATATCAGATTGGGCCGGTCGATATCTTCGACAATGGAGAAGTTGGCCTGACTGCCACGCTCGGCAGACAGAACCGCCATAATCTCAGTCTGTTATACGATAGACCTGCCGAAGGATTCCCTTAGCTCTCGTAATAGCGTTTTGCCGGCTGCTCAATCATAGTCAATGAGCTTAGTAGCCATTGACGCAGATGCGTCTATGGGTACCCGCTGTTCGGCCGATCCAGCGAAGCGATGGCATGGCGATCGCGCTCAGCTTGCAGCTGCGCCGCCTCGACTGTGTTGCCTACGTATCCCGTGATGGCAGCCTTGATGCTGGGTAACGCAATTAGAATACCAAGCCGCTCGCCCTCGTCGAGGAGCGACTGGAGTTCCGCCACAAGCCCGGTCGTGTCCGAGACACCGCGGCCGCGCGCCGCGAGAGCCCGGCCGCGCGCGACGTAGAAATTGGCAAATGGCAGCGGCTCCGATCGGGTGTATTGTTCCAGCTGTGCCGCAATACGTTCGACGCGCACCCAATCGCTGGCTGCGAGCGCGACCTCGATCGCGTCGCGCGGAAACAACAGATGATTGTGGCTCAC
>Ga0126381_100010310_pt1 | contig 10519 bp, 7 predicted proteins | sample PanSoiMetPlot_28_FD_96465 | JGI IMG/M metagenome (GOLD analysis project Ga0126381, IMG submission 96465) | Tropical forest soil microbial communities from Panama - MetaG Plot_28 | ecosystem: Environmental > Terrestrial > Soil > Tropical forest > Bulk soil | place: Panama | collected 2016-02-17 | reverse complement strand
GTGTGTTCGCGAGGCCGGAGCACCCGCTGGCGCTGTTCCTCGACGACTTGCAATGGCTCGACACGGCGACGCTCGATCTGCTCGAGGACCTGCTGAAGCAGCCGGATGTGCAACACCTGATGGTGATCGGTGCTTACCGGGACAACGCAGTCGATTCCGCGCATCCGTTGCTGCGCAAGCTCGAAGCCATCCGCCAGTGCGGAGCCAGCGTGCACGATATCGTCCTTGCGCCCCTGATCCATGAAGACCTGCGACAGTTACTGGCGGACGCCCTTCACTGCGAAGTGGAACGTGCTTGCCCACTGGCACAATTGATCCATGAGAAGACGGGGGGCAACCCCTTTTTCGCGATTCAGTTTGCTTCTAACCTGGTCGACGAGGGTTTACTGACATTCGATTATGGCGCACGGCGTTGGTCCTGGGACCTGCGTGCGATCCGCGCCAAGGGCTATACCAACAATGTCGTAGATCTTATGGTCGGGAAATTGGCCCGACTGCCCGCCGTAACCCAGAAAGCGTTGCAACTCCTCGCGTGCATGGGCAACCGCGCGGAGTTTGCTTTGCTAGAGATGCTCTCTGAGAACTCCGATGAGGCAATTCACGGTCAGCTTTGGGAAGCGGTTCGAGCGGGCCTCATCTTCCGCACGGAACATTCCTACATGTTTCTCCACGACCGTGTCCAGGAAGCAGCCTATTCCTTGATTCCGAAGGAACTGCGCGCGCAAGCCCATCTCCGAGTAGGGCGGCTGCTCGCCGCGCACACTCCTGCCGAAAGACGGGAGGAGAGGATCTTTGAGATTGTCAATCAGCTAAACCGTGCTGCCAGCTTGATCACTTCGGGCGACGAACGCGAGCAACTGGCCGAATTTAACTTACTCGCAGCCAAGCGCGCCAAGGCATCTACCGCGTACTCGTCAGCGCTTAGCTATCTCATCGCTGGTTCAAGTGCTTTGCGTGATCAGTCTTGGGAGCGCCGGCATGAGCTCGCTTTTGAGTTGGAATTCCACCGGGCCGAATGCGAGTTCCTGTGTGGACAGCCATCGGCTGCGGAAGAGCGGCTGGCTGCGCTTGCACCTCGCGCCAGGAACACGGGCGAGCTAGGGACCGTGACGCGCTTGCGGATGCATGTGTACACCACCCTCAATCAGAACGAACGCGCGGTGGAAATCTGTCTCGATTATCTTCGACATCTCGGAGTGGAATGGTCGCCGCAGCCGACCGTGGAGGAAGTGCAACGAGAATACGAGCGAATCTGGTCGCAGATTGGAAACCGGCGGGTTGAGGATATCATCGACTTGCCATTGATGAGCAACCCGCACGCCCTCGATGTTCTACATATACTGAACGATGCTCTGACGCCGGCACTATATTACGCAGAGACTTTATCTTCGCTCGTAATTTGCCGAATAGTGAATCTCAGTCTTGAGCACGGTAACAGTGATGCGTCGTGCTTCGCTTATGAATGGTTCGCGATCATCGCCGGGCCGCGCTTTGGCAACTATGAGGCCGGGTTCCGTTTCGGCCAGCTCGGGTACGATCTAATCGAGAAGCGCGGATTGAAGCGCTTTCAAGCTCGAACGTATTACTCTTTCGGGGATATCGTTCTGCCATGGACCAGGCATGTCCGGGTCGGTACCAGTCTCGTACGGCGTGCTTTCGATGCCGCAAATGAAGCAGGCGACCTTAGCACTGCGGCCGTTTGCTGCGACCATCTAATCAAGAACCTGTTAGCAGCAGGAGATCAACTGGAGGAGGCGCAGCGTGAAGCAGAGACTGGCCTCCAATTTGTACAGAGGCTTGGATACGACCGAGTCGCCGCCCACCTCAAAACGCAACTTGGCCTCATCCGCACCCTTCGCGGCCTGACTCCGAAGTTTGGCTGCTTCAGTGACGATAGATTTGATGAGCTTCGGTTCGAGCGGCACCTGGCAGATAACCCTACATTGGCGGAGCCTGAGTGTTGGTACTGGGTGCGAAAACTGCAAGCCCGCGTTTTTGCTGGAGATTACTTTGCCGCTGTCGATGCCTCGCTGAGCGCCCAACGTCGGTTTTCAACGTCACCATCCAAATTCATGATGCTGGATCCTCTCGAGACGGCGGAGTACCACTACTTTGGTGCGCTTTCCCGCGCGGCAGCATGGGATTTAGCCTCTCCAGATCAGAGACCGCAGCATTTCGCCGCTCTGGTCATCCACCATACGCGGCTCGAAGAATGCGCGAAGAACGGCCCGGAGAATTTCGAACACCGCGCTGCGCTTGTTGGTGCCGAGATCGCCCGCATACAGGGGCGCGATCTCGACGCCATGCGCCTGTACGAGCAGGCGATCCGCTCGGCGGACGCGAACGGCTTTATCCATTACGCGGCGCTCTCGAACGAGGTTGCAGGACGCTTCTACGCGGCGCGGGGGCTGGAGAAGATCGCTCACACCTACTTGCGGGACGCGAGATACAGCTATTCGCGTTGGGGAGCCGACGGAAAGGTACAGCAACTCAACGAGTTGTATCCGCAGCTGAGACAAGAGGAGCCGCTTGGCGGTTCCACCAGCACGATCGGGGCCCCCCTCGAACAGCTGGATCTCGCGACTGTTATCAAAGTCTCGCAAGCCGTGTCGGGCGAGATGGTGCATGAAAAGCTCATCGGTACTCTCATGCGCACAGCCCTTGAGCACGCAGGCGCTGAGCGAGGTCTGTTGGTGCTTTCCCGGGGCGGCGAGCTGCGAATAGAAGCGGAAGCGGTCACGAACGGAGAGACGGTCAGCATCCGTCGGAGAGAAGCAGTTGTGGATGCCGTGCCGGAAGAGATCGTGCAGTATGTTGCACGTACCCGAGAGAATGTGATTCTGGGCGACGCGGCAGCACAGAGCCCATTCTCGGCGGACGTGTACATCCGCGAACGTCATGCGCGTTCCATTCTCTGTCTACCGCTGATGCGTCAGGGGGAACTCATCGGCCTGCTGTACCTTGAAAACAACCTGGCTCCGCGGGTTTTCACTCCCGCGCGGATTGCTGTGCTGAAAGTATTGGCGTCCCAGGCCGCGATCTCGCTGGAGAACACCCGGCTGTACCGCGAGCTTGCCGAACGCGAAGCGAAGGTCCGGCGACTGGTCGACGCCAACATTATCGGGATTGTTATCTTTGATCTGGGAGGCCGGATCATCGAGGCCAATGACGCGGTTCTGCATATGCTTGGCTACGACCGCGAGGATCTCCGCGCCGGCCGCCTCCGCTGGCCGGAGCTGACCCCGCCGGAATGGCTGGACCACGACGAGCGGCGGGTGGCAGAGTTCCAGCGAACTGGGACGGTGGAACCGTTCGAGAAGGAATACTTCCGCAAGGACGGCAGCCGCCTGCCGGTGCTGATGGGCGCCGCGAGGTTCGAAGAGGGTGGCACGGAAGGTGTCGCTTTCGTCCTCGATTTGAGCGAGCGCAAGCAGGCAGAGGAAAGTCTGCGCGACAGCGAGCGGCGCTATCACGAGGCACAGATGGAGCTGGCGCACGCGAACCGCATCGCGACGCTCGGACAGATGTCCGCCTCAATTGCGCACGAAATCAATCAACCGGTCGCAGCGACAGTGACCAACGCTCAGGCGGCCCTGCGCTTCCTGGATGGCCAGGAACCTAACATCGAGGAAGTCCGGCTGGCATTGACCCGTATCGCCAGGCTTGGCCACCGCGTTAACGACGTCGTCGGGCGGATCCGCGCTTTGGTCCAGAAAGAGCCCGCTCGCAAGGACGACTTCGAAATCAACGAGGCAATACATGAGGTCGTCTCGTTCAGTCACGGAGAGCTGGTAAAAGCCGGTGTGTCGGTGCACAGCCGGTTCGCGCAGGATCTGCCACTCGTTCGAGCTGATCGGGTCCAGATGCAACAAGTGGTCCTCAACCTCCTGATGAACGCAGTTGAAGCCATGAGCAGCCGGTCTGGAGGGCCGCGTGAGTTGCGGATTAGCACCAGGGACGGTGGGGGTGGCGAGATTGTCGTTGCGGTCGACGATTCCGGGCCCGGGTTGGCTGGGCATGATGCCGAGCGCGTTTTTGCTCCCTTCTACAGTACAAAACCCGGAGGCCTCGGAATTGGCCTGTCTATCTGCCGATCAATTATTGAGGCACATGAGGGACGCCTTTGGGCGGAGGCGGGCGAGCTGGGGGGTGCTGTTTTCGCATTTACCCTGCCCGCGCACAGTGAGTTGCCTCCGGAACGTGAACAGAAAACAGACGGACCGCCCTGATCGCGCTCACCCTTCCGCCAGATGGCCACAACGCGGTAGGACCCCCAGCTTGCCTGGCAGACTCTGTTGCTTCCCAACCTTAATGTCACCAGGTCCGCCTAATAGCGTGCTTCCAGGGAAAGACCTACGGTCCTAGGCTTGATCACCACCCCTCCGACCGGACTTCCAGCCGGCTGAAAAGCGCTGGTGAGGACTGCGTCAGTCAAAGCGAATTTGTTGGTCACATTGTCGATTCGGGCGTTAATGCTATATCTCGACCAATCCAGGCCAGCCCTCAAATCGAGCGTTCCATACGACGGAAGCGTAAATCCCTGACCACCAGTTGAGAATGCAGTGTTCTGCGAACCATGGTATGCGTAGGTAAAACCCACGCGTGGAGTAACGCCGTTGAGGCCCCCGAATCGATAGTCAACAAGCGCTGAGGCGGATACTTTGGGCGCATACGGAAGACGATCTCCATTCTCCGCGTTGATTGAGCCTCCGATTGGCGCGGTCAATCTCGCATCGATATACGCGGCGTTGATGCTGGCCACGAGACTATCGATAGGGGCAAAGTGAAGTGACACTTCAACGCCGTCGCTCTTCGCGCTCGATGCGTTTACCACCACCGTGCCGCCGTGAATGATGACGTTTAACTGCATGTCTTTCCAATCCATGTGATAAGCGTCGGCGGAGTAGCTGACTCGCTCGTCCCACATAGAACCCTTGAGTCCCGCTTCGTAGTTCCACAACTTGTCCGGTCCAAACGTAGCGGGCGCACCGGCTGCGGTTTGGATCGGCGAAACAATGTTCGGACCTCCGGGTCTATAGCCACTGGCGGCTCGCGCGTACAACATCAGAGTAGTTTCTGGCTTGTACCTTATCGTTGCCAGGTAGGTCTCCGCCGAGTCGCTGGAACTGCCCGGGATGTCATTCACACCAAAGAGTCCGTTCGACAGAACATGAAATGATTGATTGTTGGAGCTATATCGAGCGCCTACGGTACCGTCGAGTCTCTCGGTGAAGTGATAGGTCAGATCTCCAAAGACGGCTTTCTCTTCGAAATACGAAACGTTGTGGTAGGTGTACACGTTATAGAACGGAGACGAAGGTGGCAGAATCATCCCCTCGGCATCCGTACCTCTGATGCTGAGGTCGTCCGGATCTTTCTCGTGGGTATAGAACCCACCCAGCAGCCATTCGAGCCTGCCCGGCGAAGAGGTCAGCCGAAGCTCATCCACGAATCGCTGCGACTTTCTTGGCCCGAAGAGCGCAATCGGAAGGTCGGGCGGCGCATTAACGAAAGCCGCAAATGAGCTCACATCCTCCGTGGAATCGATAGTCGATTCGGCATATCCCGCCACGTTTGTCAGCGTTGCGAAGTGCGTTGTGAGGTTCGTGGTAAAGTTAAGCGAGTAGTTCTTGATATCAGTGGGCTGGGAAATCGGTGATGAATACGTAAGACCACCTAGTGATGGGGTAAGTGTTTTTGGATTAAGATAGACGAGATTAGGCCCCTTGCTGTTTGTATGTTGCACGATACCGCTTAGTGTCATTTCCAGGTTGCCGGAGAACTTCGCCCGAGCGGATACACTTGCGCCTTCCACATGGTCTTCGTTGATGTTCGCGATTCCCTTGAAGACATTGTCGACAAATCCGGGGTCGTGGCGATAAAAACCCGTTGCGCGCATGCCTAGGGTGTCCGCCACAAGAGGGAAATTGACGGAGCCACGGACGCCGTAACCAGAACCACCGCCATCAACGATCGCTCCATCAGCACGAGCGCGTGCTTCGAAGTCGTTGAGACTCGGCGGTCTGGTGACGAACTTGAGTAAGCCCCCCATTGTGGCGGCTCCGTACAAAGTCGACTGCGGGCCTTTCAGCACTTCTATGCGCTCAATCTCACCTAAATCCGGATCAAATGCCGTCGATCCGCCAAACGAGGTCGATTGAGTATCCGAGTTGGGCGAGCTCGGGGTAAAAGGAACTTCGTCCACGTATATGCCCACCAGAGGGTGTGAAGAACCTCCGGTGGCGATGCCTCGCAAAACCAACTGGCCTTCACCAGGAGTGGAAGCGCCGATAAGCGAAAGCCCTGGGATCTCGCTTGCGTAGTCCACGAGCGCGGTCGCGCCGCGGCGAAGCAGTTCATCTGCAGGTAATACAACCAGCGATGTGGGCACATCCTGTGCGCGTTCGTTCCGCTTCTGTGCGGTCACGACGACCTCTTCGAGTGACATCTCCGGAATCCATTGGTCGCCGCGACTAGGGGCCGCCGGCGGAGTGCCCGAGGGAGAGTTTGCTTCAGTACCGCCCGCTGCGGCCTGCCCCGTGCCGCCGATTCCCAAGAACAGCCCGATGGATGCCACCGCTGCAGCGACACGTTGCGGCAGCGAACGCACCGATCGCTTGCCCGTGGTCATTGAACTAATGACACCTAGCGGAAGCAGCAGCGGCACTTTGTTCTCCAGCGCGATGCCCGTCAAGGCGTTCGGCTGCTTGCCGCGAACCACTTGCGCGCACGGAATATCGGAGCCGGCGGGTTCGCGCGGTTGTTTGCTGCGCGCCGGGAAAGGAGATCCGAGCGCCGCGCAGGCGACTCGTTCGGGGCGTGGATTCCCCCGAGGTCATCACACGTCGGTTGTTTCATGCCGGTGCCTGTTCGAAGTCTGCGAACCTGCTGAGTCACAGTGACTTCGTGCGGGACTCGAGCGGAAACTTAGCGCCGAACACGTCCATACGTTCGATCGACGGCACCTGTGCCAGCAATTTCGGCGCCTTTGCACCCAGTGCCCGCGCGCAGGGTCCATTGAGGTGTGCCTCGCGAGCGGCGTCGTCTGCGAAGGCATCGAAGATGCCAAAGGTGGTCGGGCCGAGCTGGAGGGCGAACCACACCGGGGTGCTGCCTTCTTTCTGTGCCAGGCCGAGGCTGGTCTGCAGAAACTTGATGACCTCCTTCTCCTTGCCGGGCTTGGCCTCGAGGCGGACAAACAACGCATGCTTGATCATGATTGTCTCGAGTCGACGTGCTGTACCCTAGGGTATGCCAGGAGCATCGAGCCCCTCTTGCGCGACAATGCCGTTCTTGCGTGAGGCAACCCCAGCGCTGGTTAAGGCGCCGAACTCTCTAAATAGGTCATTACGTCCGAGCTGCGCATCAGCGGCGAACCAGGAGCGTGAGGCCATTTGATGAGTTCCCCCGAGAATCGGTCGAACAGCGGCGGTTCAGTAATCCACAGCCTTCAGCGCCGACCCCAAGATTGCAAGCAGGGTGGCGTCGCTGCAGGGTTTGCTCAAGTAACCGATAACCCCGTCGCGGAGTGCGCGCGCTCGAACTGCATCGTCAGGATAGGCCGTGATCAGCACCGTCGGAATGGCATGACCCAGTCTCACCAGCCGACGATGCAGCTGCAGTCCCGTCATACCCGGCATGTTGACATCGGCGATCAGGCACGCGGTCCTCGGGACACGGCTTGAGGCCAGAAACTCGCGGGCAGACGCGTACGTCTCGGCCACAAAACCGAACGATCTTGTGAGGACGGCCAATGCCTCACGACTGCCGTCGTCATCATCGACGATCGAAATCAGAGGGTGCATGGGCCCCCGGGACTTATTGGCTCGTAGAATGACTAACCCGGAGAACTAGGCAATACCACTTTGGTTTTAGTCCCAAAAATTGAGCCTGAGCTAAACTAGCGGCTCTAGCCGGTGGAATTCCTGGGGATCGGTTAGCGCGAGTCGATACATGACGGAGGCGAAGCCAACTGTCCTGATCGTCGACGATGACGCAGATGTCCGCGAATCGTTGCAATCCCTTCTGCGTAGCGTCGGTCTGGAGTCGAGGGCAATGGAGTCCTTGCCGGATTTTCTCAAGTCCGAGCCTCCGCCCGGCCCGACCTGCCTGATCCTCGATGTACGACTGCCCGGGCGCAGCGGTCTGGATTATCAGCGCGACCTCGCCGCAGCGAACGTGAAAGTCCCGATCATATTCATCACGGGACACGGTGACGTGCCGATGTCCGTACAGGCAATGAAGGGCGGAGCGATTGAGTTCCTGACCAAGCCATTTCGCGATCAGGATCTGCTGGATGCGATTCAGCTTGGCCTGACACGCGATCGGGCGCGCTGCGAGAGGGAGGAGGCGCTTCGTACGGTGCGTGAGTGCTTCGAGTCGCTGACGCCCCGTGAGCGCGAGGTGATGCAGCACGTTGTCAGCGGCCGTCTCAATAAGCAGATCGCCAGCGATATCGGCATCAGCGAGATGACGGTGAAAATCCATCGCGGTAATGTCATGCGCAAGATGAAAGCAGACTCTTTGCCGGACCTCGCACGCATGGCCGATAAGTTGAGCAGTGCCGGTGTCTCCACATCGGCGCAAAAGACGTGAGTTGCCTCACTTTCCCGCTTGCTAACGACGGGCTACATCCTCGGGTGTCCCTTCTCGCGCTGATTATCCCCGTCCTGCTTCCGAGGTGACCTGCGGCTGCACCTCCTCCAAGCGCGGAGCCCATTAGCCCCGCGGCCCGCGCAGGGTGGTGGTGCGCGCGATGCCATGCTGAGGATCATTACGCTGCCGCAGCTCGCTCAAGCAGTTGGGTGATAGGCCAGTGGCTGGAAGAGCGCACGTTGGCATGAGCCGTATGCGCTCTGAAACTCGGTCCCTTACAGCTCGGCGGTCAATGTTCTAAAGATAAAACGCTGTCCCAAGGGCGGCACTACGACGATAAGGCTATCTCGCCCACCGTTGGTGCGATACCGCACCATCTACGGTGCCCGTACATTCTCCGACACCGAATGACTCGTGGAGATCGAAGTGCCGCCGGTGAACCTGGGGAACGAATGGGTGGCGGGAACCCGCCTCGTCGTACCCCGGCGCGGATACCGGCACCACGGCATCTACGCCGGCCACGGTCGAGTCATCCACTACGCCGGGCTTGTGCGGTATCCGCGCGGCTGCATCGAGGAGATTCCAGTCGAGGACTTCGTCCGGAAGGGGCTCATTCACATAGGCGAAACGCCTGATCAGGCTCGCGGACTCGAGATCGTAGAGCGGGCGCGCTCGAGGCTCGGGGAGTGCCATTACGATCTCCTGAACAACAATTGCGAACACTTCTGCAACTGGTGCCTGCTGGGAGAGTCGCGAAGCTTTCAGATCGAGTCTCTCACCGGACCCATTCGTCTACTCGCGCAGGTAGCGACTGCCCTGATGGCTGGCCTCTCTCGGCAGCCGGGGACTGTCATTTCGAGCTGTTTGTGAGGCCTCTGTCGTGAAGTTCAACGTCCGAAGATGTAATGCGGCGTTTATCAGTGAGCAGCGCCACGATCTCCTCGAGCTGGCCGATTTGGCATGCGAGTCACCGCTTATTCGCGCATGCCGGCCGGGACGAGCGCCAAACAAGTGCGGCTCAACCCCGTGCAATAGGGGGGCGCACGCATGATTACGCCAACAACCGGAGTGCCGCGATGTCTCTCACTGTGACCTCTCATGATCTCATGGATCACCGCCCGAAGGCCGTCGGGACACCAATGAGGCGCGATCTGGAGGAGTGGTTTGTAAGCGAGATCCTGACGCACGAGTGCGCGCTGACAGTATATCTCAACAGGGCATGGAGGACCCGCGCGGAGGTGTCGGACTTGCGTCAAGAGACCTACGCTCGTGTCTATGCAAGCGCGGCGCGGGCACTTCCACGGTCCCCGAAGAGCTTTCTCTTCGCGACTGCCCGAAATCTGATGACGGACAAGGTTCGTCGCGCGAAGGTCCTTTCGGTGGATTATGGGAAAGACGCTGATTTGCCCAGCTTCCCGGTTGATGAGTTGACGCCCGAGCGATGTTTGAGCTCTCGGGATGAATTGCGGCGATTGACAAGAGCATTCGATCGCCTTCCGGAGCTCACCAGAACAGTCATCTGGATGCTCCGCGTCGAGGGCTATTCGCAGCGCGAAGCGGCACAACGCCTGGGTATCGAGGAGGGCGCGCTGGAAGGACGCATGACCCGAGGTCTTCGCCGGCTGGCAAAGGATATGGCCTTAGCAGACGGAGATCCTGCGCTCCCCGATAGGAATCTCCGTAGTACCAATGCGGATACTGGCTCGATACCGCCCGCTCGTGACTGCCGCAGCCCGAGGTGAAAATCAGTGTAGTAAATCCTCGGCCGCTGCTTAATATGCAACACCCTCCGCTTGCGTTTCAGGCGGTTTGGGATTTGCGTAGACAGCACTTCCACAGCGCGTTTCGATCCATGGTGGACGACACGATTGCAACGGTCCGCACCGGCGGTCGGATCCCTAACCTCTATGGTGAGAAGCCGGTG
>Ga0126381_100010308_pt1 | contig 10520 bp, 7 predicted proteins | sample PanSoiMetPlot_28_FD_96465 | JGI IMG/M metagenome (GOLD analysis project Ga0126381, IMG submission 96465) | Tropical forest soil microbial communities from Panama - MetaG Plot_28 | ecosystem: Environmental > Terrestrial > Soil > Tropical forest > Bulk soil | place: Panama | collected 2016-02-17 | reverse complement strand
TCTCCCCCAAACAGTCCTAGGGCGCACGACGCCCTACACGCTGCTGACGACACACTCGGCCTGCGTATTTTGTTGAGTCATGACTCCGCACTTCAAGTGCATCGTCGAAAACGCAGCTTGGTTTGTCGTTGGCTTCGTCGTGTACGACATCCTCATTTATTTCCACCAGAACCCAGATAGTCCCCCACGCGACCATCAATTGATCTATTATGTCGTCCATGCGGCCGTAGGAGTGCCCACCTGGCGGCTGCCATCACTCCTTCCCTCGCTCGGGGTATTTATGGGATGTATATTGGCAACTCTGACGAGCGCACCCGTCTGTCGCAAAGTTGGCGTTCTCGTTCCTTTGCTTTTATTGACTGCGGCCACCGCGCAGTCCAATGGAAATCGAGGCGATATCTTTGACCGCGGCAACCCGCAACCCAATGCGGTTGGCGGAATCGCAACGCACGTCAGCACGCCCAACACCGCGGTCCTCGTCATAAACGTCTTCTCCGAGCACAAGGGAATTCGTCTCGATCGTCAGGCGCTGCTGAAGCTTGTCAATCAATCCACCCAGGCCGTCACCTGGCAGACGACCGAAGATTCTCGTTCGATCTTTTCCGGCCTTCCCTACGGAAACTACAAAGTCGAGGTCAGCGCCGTCGGTTATTTGGGCGACCACAGGGACATCAACGTCGACGGAGCACTCGTGCAAGTCGAGAACGATCTTATTCTTGAGCGCGATCCCTCTGCGGTGATCCTCGATGTCGACGATCGCATGATGCCCGAGAAAGTACGCAAGGAAGCCAAACACGCCATCTCATCACTGAAGTCAAACCATCTGAAAGAAGCTCAGAAGCAGCTCGACCGGGCCTACAAGCTATCCCCCTCAAACTCCGAGGTGAATTTCCTCTTCGGATATCTCTACTTCCAGAAGAACGATTTCACCCAAGCAGCCAGCTACCTCACGAAAGCCACTTCGCTCAATCCTCGCAATCGTCAGGCAATGTCGCTGTTGGGCCGAACCCACCTCGAACGCGAAGACTATCCCGCCGCCCAGTCCGTGCTCGAGGAAGCCGTAACGCTCGATTCGGAAAACTGGCTCCCGCACGATCTGCTGGCCAACGCTTATTTGCACGAAAAGAATTACGACCGCGCCCGCGCCGAATCTGAGATCGCGATCGCCAAGGGCGCCATTGCCGCCGCTCCCGCTCAGATCGTCCTCGGACAGGCGCTCGCCAACACCGGCCACATCGAGGAAGGAATTCAAGCTCTCAACGTTTTCCTGCAGCAGGTTCCGAACCACACCAGCGTCGACCAGGTGCGCTCCTACATCGCCACACTGCGCAGCTACCAGGAGGAAGCGGCCGAGCCAGAATCTGGTCCATCCAACGTCGTTCCCGTAGCCTCGTCCAACTCGGTCGACAGTGAGACCACCACGCGCACCCTGGCACATCTGGTCGGCGTCGATCCCCTGAAGGTTCTGCCCGAAGCCCATCTCGCCCCCGTGGCCTGGCAGCCTCCTGGCATCGACGACATGAAACTCGCCGTCGCTTCCGACGTCACTTGTGACTCTGATCATGTGGTTACCGCCGCCGGTCAAAGCGTCGAGGAACTCGTGGAAAACGTCGCCCGCTTCTCCGCCATCGAGGACCTCTTTCACGAGTCGCTCGACAAGCAGGGCTATCCCCTCCACACCCAAAGCCGCAAGTACAACTACGTCGCATCGATCTACGAACCGCAACCCGGGTTTATCGCCGTCGATGAATTCCGCACCGACCGCATGTCCGTCAGTGACTATCCCGACGATATCGCCTCAACCGGATTCGCCGCCCTAGCGCTCGTCTTCCATCCCCACATGCGCGACACCTTCGACTTCTCCTGCGAAGGCCTCGGCGACTGGCACGGACAGCCCAGTTGGCTCGTCCACTTCCGTCAGCGTCCCGATCGCCCTAATCGTATGCACAGCTACCGCATCGGCTCCCAGGAGCACGCCGTCGATTTGAAAGGACGCGCATGGATCACCGCCGACAAGTTCCAGATCGTTCGCATCGAAGCTGAAATGATCCAGCCCATGCCCCAGATTCAACTTCTCAGCGAACACCAGCTCGTGGAATACGGTCCCATTCCGTTTCCGAAAAAGAATCTTTCCCTCTGGCTTCCCAAAAGCGCCGAACTCTATTTCGACTTCCGCAAGCGCCGATATCATCGCCGGCACAGCTTCGATCACTACATGCTCTTTTCCGTCGACACCGACGAGAAACGCAAAGAGCCAGGATCCAAAACTTCGGCCAAAACCGGATTCTGATCCCGCCCCGGCTTTGCCCTCATGTTCTCCTCGCATTTGTTCTGCCCGAATACCCTGCCGCATGCATCCAAGCTTTGACTTGGGAGGATCGGATGGACACCAAGATCGTTGAGCAGCTTCTGGACGAGTTGATCCCAACACTCGAAGCTCTGGAAACGCAGAGCGCCGCGGTTCTGCTCTTCCTTAAAGACACGGGAATCGCTACCAGCGAGCAACTCGCCCCCTACCTCGAACAAGCCGGCAACGCAAGCAACGTCCGCTGGCGCGCCGCCCGCTTGCGCACGATGAGCCTGCTGTCCTCCGCACTCAAAGACGCGCACGAGTCCGCGCCGAAAGCTGAGTCTCAACCATCTCCCGCGTCACACCCATCCACCGCCTCGCAAGAAGAGCAGACATCTAAAAAAAATGAAGCCGATCGACCCGCCGCAAAAGAACAGAGCGATGCACAAAAAGCGGCAGCCCTCCAGCAGGTTGATCAGCCTGATAAAAACGAAGCCGCGAGTGATAAAAACGCAGAAGCGTCCTCAAACAACGCGAAGCCGCCATCAGACGGTTCGGATCGATCTTCGGGCGGTGCGGCATCTTCCACAGACCATGCGGAAACATCTTCCAAAACGTCACAAGCAACGGCGTCACCAGCCTCCACCGAACAGCCTTCAGCGGCAACCACCCAATCCCCGAACAAAACCGCTCCTCTAGCAGATGCGGGAAACTCATCTCCGCACAACTCTGAAAAAAACAAGGTTCCTCAGGACCAAGCGCAGCAGGAAGCAGAATCGAAAAGAGAAGAGCCGAAGAAACTCGACACGAAGAAGAGAAAGCCTCGGAAGACCGACGCTGCCTGAGTTACGTGTGGCGCGGGCGCTCTCGCCCGCGGGTGAGTGTGCCGCGCACACTCCTGTGCACGAATCAACTACGTGGTCCTGAACCGCAAGGTGTCTCCGCCGCGAGTTCCGTTTTTCTCGCTCGGTAGGCGCGAAGAAAACTATTCAGCACAGGGTACACAGAGAAGCACAGGGGGACTAGGGCATCGGGCGATGGTCTCATTCGGTTATTGGACAATGCCGGGAAGAGCTTTTCAATCACTCGATGACAGATCCCCGCTCACCCGATCACTTACCCGCACTCTCCCACCCTTGCCACAAGTACTCCAGCGCCTCCGCCAGTGTCTGCTGCAACACCGACCGGTCCACATGCACCGCATTCCGCGCAAACACGAACTGATAGTGATACCCCTTCGCCGCCAACACCTTCGCCATGTTCTCGTTGGCCTGAACCCAATCGTGCATGTTATCCCGCATTACATTCGGATTCAGAAGATCCTTGTCGCCCACTTCCATCCAGATCCGTATCGGCTTCGCCGGACTGTCCGGAATCAAATGCTCATGAAACTCCCACGCGCCATGTGGAGTCTGCGGGTCGTACGGCCACTGCTGATTAATGAACGTTCCCGAGTACGTCAACACGCGGTGATAGAGCTCGGTGTGGTACCACGCCATCGCCAGCGCGCACGATCCTCCCGAGCTGTATCCCATCGCCGCTCGCCCGTCCGGATCTCTCGTCAACTTCACGTGCGCTTTCAACTCGACTAGCGGCAGCACTTCCTTCTCCACAAAGTCCGTGTATTGCCCTGACATCGTGTCGTACTCGAGACCGCGTTCACTGCCCTGCGCGTCTCCGCCGCCATTGCCAATGGAAATGGCAATCAGCATTGGAACTTTATGTTCCGGAATCAGGCCATCCAGCACCGAAAATAGCAATCGATCCGGTCCGTCCGCTCCGACGATGAACGGTGCCTTGCTATTGGGCACATACTGCTTTGGGACGTAGACTGCCACCTTTCGCGTGTAGGGGGCCGGATGGCTCGTAGTAACCACGAGCTTTGCTGGATCTGCGGGATCAGGCGTCCCGAACGTATTCGGCTCGCGTGCAATGCCGGGATAAATCCTGCTCTCCGACGAGTTCATCGTGAACTCGATCACCGTCCCATTCACTAAACTATTCGCCGAGTTGACAGCCGCGGCAGAATGCGTCGGCCCAATAATGAAGTTGCCGTCTACGTTCGCAGGAGGAACCGCGCCATCGGGCAATTCCTTCGCGGCGACGTAGCCTGGACCAATCGGATCGCGCGCTGGAGGAGTCGGCCGCTCCGTGTGCTGCGTCGATGTTAGAGCTCGTTGCATTGACGTAGCTCCCTGTTGCGCATACGTAACCGCCTCTTGCGCCGACGTGCCGAACACGGAACAGGCAACGACCAACACAACAGTAGACGACATCAGTATGCCCGGCCACATCACACCACCGAACGTCCGACGACCTGGAACTTTCATCCCTCGCTCCACCTGGCGACCAATCACACGGCCGACCCGCCCGCTCGACCCTGTGGGGAATATTTTCTTCGCGCCCTCCGCGGCTTTTCTCCACGTTCTCTGCGTTTTTAAGAGCTCTTTCTCGGTACTCGCAGCTCGGAATTACCGCCTCTTCTCCTGCACTAATCCCTCGATCTTGTTCAACACTTCGTCTTCCGACAAGTTGGTCGAGTCAATAACCACCGCATCGTCCGCCGCTTTCAACGGGGACGCCGCCCTTGTGCGATCCCGCAGATCACGTTCCCGCAGCTCCGCCGCCATCGACTGCGCCGACGGTCCCTTGATCTTGTTCTGATCCAGCCGCCTTTGCTCTCGCACCACCGGATCCGCGTCGAGAAACACCTTCAGATCTGCATGCGGGAAAACCTTCGTCCCGATATCCCGCCCTTCCATTACAACGCCCCCGTCTTTGCCCATCTCCTGCTGCCTGGCGACCATCCATTCGCGGACCGCTGGATGCACCGACACTCGCGAGGCCGCCTCGGTCACATCGCGATCGCGAATCCGCGTCGATACGTCCCTGCCATCGAGCAACACGCGGTTGCCGCCGATCGTCGGCTCCAGCCCGATGCGCGCCTGTTCCGCCAGCTTGCGCAAGGCTTTCTCGTCATCGAACGAGACGTCCCATTCGATGGCCTTTAGCGCCAGGGCACGATACATGGCCCCGCTTTCCAGATTGGTGTAGCCGAGTTTTCGCGCCAGCCGGGAAGCAATCGTGCTCTTCCCTGCACCGGCAGGACCGTCAATGGCAATGATTAATTTTCGCGCAGGAGTCGCGTCCATTTGAAAGGTGAGGTACGACTATAAGGCGATTCAGCTTACCAGATATGGCGAGTGCTTTTGCTTGCGATCTCGCCGATCTCTGTGCTCCTCCGTGCCCTCTGTGGTTGGCTTTTCCTGCCGAACTCGCTTCTGCTTTTCTCTGCGATCTCTACGTTTGAAGCTTCTTCTCGCGCTCGGGACTCACGCCCCGGTGCTGGCGCCACGAGACGCGCCTTCACCCCCGCTTCTGCCCTCCCATCGCACGTGCGCCCTCTGCCCGCGGCGGCGTCACTTGAATCAACGAGCGCCCACCGACATGCGAGAACACCAGCTCCCGCGCAGCCAGCAACGCCTTGATCGCCTCTTTTACCCGCGACCGCGGCACGATATTGCTGAAGAACGTCTCCACTTCCTGCTGATCTGCGGCGATCACGCAATCAAGATACTTCGTCACAAGTGCCGACAATGCTTCTCCCACAGACAAACTGATCCCTTCTCGCACTGCATCGGGCGCCCAGCGGTATAGCACATCCCAGAACGCTCCTTCCGCGGGGTTGTAGTCCACGCGCGTGATGCGCAGCTTCGACCACAACTCTCCGAGCGCTCTATCCAATGCAGATTCCGAAAGACTCCCACCCAGCGCTCCTACCAGTTTCTGTTTCGATATCGGACCATCCCGCCGAATTGCCTCGTAGGCATCGCATGCGAGTTGGGAATACTCGGAACGCGTGCCGGCCTTTGGACCCTGCTTGGGATTGCGTTCTCCTACGAGTGCATAGAAAAAAGGAAACACCGACTCCGACAACAGGAATGCATTATTGTCGTCGAACAGACTCGCTTCAAACGCGGCCCGTTCTCGCAGCAGACGAACCATCAACTCCTTCGCATCCTGAGCACGCTGATCGGCGAAAGCGTGCTGCCACGTGGGTAGCCGATCTTCGGCCCCAACCCACGCTCCCACAAACGTCGGGACCAGCACGGCCGGACGCACCGGATACAACAAACAAAACCCCACCGACTCCACGAACGATTGTGCTTCCTCGATCGTCCGCACTGCCGCTCCGTCCACGTGCCACTTCTTGGCCCGCTCTTGCTGCAATTCCAACTCGGTCATGCCTCGATTAAACCACAGGACTCAAATTCGCTTGAACGCCTTCTGAATATCCCTCAACGAATACCGCAACACGACGGGTCTTCCGTGGGGGCAACAAAATGGGAAGGAGGTGAGGGAGAGTTCGGAGAGGAGCCACTGCATCTTGTTCTGGTCGAGCGACATGTTGACCTTAATGGCGGCGTGGCAGGCGATGGAAGCGGCGATGCGAGTCCGTACGGTTTCGAGGTTGAGCTTCTGCTCCTCGCGCGAGAACTGCTCGAGCAGTTCGTGCAGCATGTGCTCGACCTCGGCGGCGTCGATGCCGGCGGGCGCGACTTTCACCGCGAGGCTGCGAGTACCGAACGGTTCGGCTTCGAATCCGTTGGTCGCAAGTTCGTCGGAGATATCGGCGTAGACCGCCTGCTGCGCCGGTGTGAGTTCGAGGATGAGCGGCATGAGCAGTCGCTGACTTTGAACCGCTTTCAACGCACGCTGCTTCAAGACTTTTTCGAACAATACGCGTTCGTGTGCAACGTGCTGATCGATGATCCAAAGTCCTTCAGGATTAACAGCAAGGATGAAGGAATCGCGGATCTGGCCCAGCGGCTTCAACGTCGCCAACGAAGGCGTGCCTGGGGCCAACGGCTCTGTTTCATCCGCGAGCGCAGGGGTGCAGCCATCGTCGGGAACGAATTTTGTGGCAGCAACGAAGTTCTGATTCAGCATGGGCTCAGTCGCTGCAGGGTCCGTGGCGGCAATTGCATTTGCCGCTCGAGCGAGCGAGACGGCGGCATTCGCTTCCAGGGCGATTCCACCCTGAAACTGGAAACGTTCGTTAACATCCGGCAAGGCGGGAGGCTCGAGGGCAAAACCCCCGACAAGCAACTGGTGAGATGGGCGCCACCTTGCGGCTTCGCCACTATTGCCGGGCGTCAACGATGGGCTCGCCGTCGGATGAGCATGAATTTCCGAGACGAATTGCGGAATTGGGCGCGCCTTCATCAGCACGGCACGTATCGAGTCGCGAACGAAGTCGTGCACTACGGCTTGCTGGCGAAAGCGGACTTCAGTCTTAGAGGGATGCACATTGACGTCGACCTCAGCAGTCGGCATCTCGAGAAACAGCAGAACGACGGGAAAGACGGTTGGGGGCAGGATGTTGCGATAGGCCTCGCTGATCGCATGCTGCACGAGACGATCGCGGATCAGCCGGCCATTTACAAAGATAAAGATGGAATTTCGATTGAGCTTTTGAATTTCAGGCCTGGAGACGAAGCCGTGAAGGCGAACCTCTCCCGGTTCCTTTGCAGCTTCTTCGTCTTCTTCTGTGCGGCGCCAAGGTGGAGGCTGCGGGAGGCCGATACGCTCTAAGGGTTGAACGGCAGCAAGCCCAAGCAACTGGTCGAGAACGTCTTTGCCGAAGACCTGATAGACGCGGTCGCTGTGTCCGGCGACTGGCGGCGCCACTAGCATCGCATTGGTGGCGGAGTGCAACTCGAAGTGCTTGTCGGGGTGAGCGAGCGCGTAATGCGTGACCAAGGAGGCGATGTGAGAGAGTTCAGTCGATTCGGACTTCAAAAATTTCTTGCGCGCGGGGGTATTGAAGAACAAATCGCGGATCGTGATGGAAGTGCCGATCGGGAGCCCAGCCTCTTCGACCTTGAAGATTTTCCCGCCATTGATTTCGACGATGGTGCCGGATAAGTCTTCGGGCACATGTGTCTCCAGACGCAGGCGCGAAACGGACGCGATAGACGGGAGAGCTTCTCCGCGAAAGCCCAGCGTAGCGACACTCAGCAGATCTTCTGCATTTTTCATCTTCGAGGTGGCATGACGTTCGAAGGCAAGGAGGGCGTCGTCGCGGACCATGCCGCAGCCGTTGTCGGTGATCTGAATCAGTTTCTTACCGCCGGCCTCGATCTGGATGCGAATGCGGGTAGAACCGGCGTCGAGGGAGTTCTCGAGCAGTTCCTTGACGACGGATGCGGGCCGCTCCACGACCTCGCCGGCGGCGATCTTGTTGGCAACGGCCTCGGAAAGCACGTGGATCTTGCCCATGAGTGCTCAGTGTCTCATAGGATGGGAGATCGGTTCATCGGGAGGCTTACTACCGAGTTGCGAGAAATGCCTTTACCAGCAGGGGGCGCAGAGAAAAGCCGCAAACCGCGCGCAGTGTCGAGTCGGGAATGCGTTCCGGAGCTGCGGGTGGGTGCAGGTTACAAGGGGTCCTTCGACTTCGTTCCGCAGGCGCGTCACTCCGCTCAAGATGACACGGTTTGTGGACGCGAATCATAAGGTGAGCGCAGGTCGGAAAGGCAAGGATGATTCGCTGATGCGGAGGTAGGCCTCCTGAAGGGAAGGCGCGATGCAGATTTACCAACTACTAGAACATTACGGCGGTCCGTTTCACGCCGCAACCGAAACCGATGCCGCGACGATCGGTTGTGACACATCCTTCAATTTGGTGGCAGACACTCTCTGCCTCGACTCGATCCATTGCGGAGCCACATTCCGCTCTTCGTCTGGACGATTCATCGTAAATGCCGCGACTACCCGCTGCTCATGCAACCACCAGGCGCTGAAGCTCTTGCTCGACACATCTCCACGATGAATCAACTGGTCCGCACCGGACGAATCCCCCCAATACTCGTAGGACAGATCAAACACGTCGGAAAAGAAATAAGGGACATGCCGGAATGGAGTTTTGTCTCCCATCAGTAACCGGGCACTATACTGCCCCTGCGAAACAGCATTGTCCCAGTGCTCGACGCGCCTCCGTTTTTCAAAAAGCACGTCCTGGTAGTTCGCAACATCGCCCGCGGCGTAGATATCGGAATGGCTTGTCTGCAGATACTCGTTCACCAGAATACCGTCACCCACATCGAGCCCGCTATTCGTCACTACGTCGATTCCCGGCTTCACACCGATCCCGGCGACTACCAAATCGCACTGGATAACCTGCGCGTCTCTGAGCATTGCCGACTTGACGGATGCGTCGCCTCGAAATTCTGTAACCGACATCGATTTGATCAGCCGCACTCCTTTTGTTGCGTAATAGGTCTCGAAAAAACTCGACATTTCCGGTGAGAATAACCGCTTAAAGACGCGGTCATCATTCACGACCATCGCTACTTCGATCCCCTTTTGCGCCAACACCGCTGCCACTTCCATGCCTATGAAGCCGCCGCCAATCACGACTGCGTGCTTTGCCTTTTCAGCGGCGTTCCGGATGCTTTTGGAATCGGTCAGGGTTCGCAGGTAAAACAGGTTTTTGAGTCCGGAGCCAGGAACGTTCAGAGTTCGCGGACGGGCGCCGGTGGCGACAATAAGCTTTTGAAACCCGAACTCGTCACCGTTCTTAAGGATGAGGCGCTTGCGTTTAAGATCCACACCGGCAACCTCGCATTGCAGCCTTAACTCGATTCCGTGCTTCTTGTAGAAGTCTTCCGGACTGATCTTGATGCCATCCTCGCTGTCTTTCCCTGCCAAAAAACTCTTTGACAATGGTGGACGTTCATAGGGAACAGCATTGTCCGCCGAGAGAATGGCTAACTCTCCGTCCGCCAACCCCAGTTCGACCAGTTGCTTGGCTGCGTATCCTGCAACCATCCCCCCGCCAAGGATCACGATATTCGATTGGTTCATGTTTGACCTCGAAGTGCCTAGGCTGAGCCCGTCAACGTGGAAACGATAGTCGGCAACAAACTTCTGAATACCCTTGGTTGTGAGCTCATGAGTAATGTCAACAACTCTGCCACGGAAGGTTGGGATCCAGCTCTTTGTAGGGTATCGGTTTGACGAGCTGGCCGTTAATGCCAACCGCCTTATAGGAGAATCTTGAGCCACCCTCTTTGTGAGGCAATTGTACGCCGATTCCTAGGTGCGATTGGCGACAAATCGCGATCTCATTCATTGACGCGCAACGCTGGATCAGCTAACTCCCAAGTCCAGAAGATCACCATCACGTCAAAGGGTTTTCCACTGGGTGGATACCGGGCACACCGGA
>Ga0126381_100010307_pt1 | contig 10521 bp, 13 predicted proteins | sample PanSoiMetPlot_28_FD_96465 | JGI IMG/M metagenome (GOLD analysis project Ga0126381, IMG submission 96465) | Tropical forest soil microbial communities from Panama - MetaG Plot_28 | ecosystem: Environmental > Terrestrial > Soil > Tropical forest > Bulk soil | place: Panama | collected 2016-02-17 | reverse complement strand
GCTGCCTGTCATGCGCGAGCGCGTGCGCCGCAGGAAACAGACTGGCCGCGCATCGTAGGCTTGTACGAGGAATTGGGGCGGCTCATGCCGTCACCCATCGTGGATCTGAATCGCGCCGTCGCGGTCGCGATGGCATCCGGCCCGGCTGCGGGACTCGAAATCGTTGACACGCTGATTTCCGAGCCTTCTCTCAAGAGCTATCACCTCTTGCCAAGCGTCCGCGGTGACTTTCTTTTCAAGCTTGGCCGTTTTGACGAGGCACGGTGCGAGTTCGAGCGCGCCGCCTCGCTCACCCGCAACACGCGCGAACGCGATCTCCTCCTGGACCGTGCGAAAGCCTGCCATCACGAAGCGTTGTGATTAAGTGCTTCTTCGCGGTGTTGAGCGGTTGGCGAAGGCCCCAATCGACCATACGATGAACGGCCTGATATAGCAAAAGACCAGTCTGCAAGCAAAGCGGATCGCGATTTTGCTCAGGCATTCGAATCCGCCAACAAGGTTGTGTTTTCGCAATCGTTAGACAATGCTGATGCTAAGAAAGGCGACAAAAATGCGAGGGTTGTCCGCACAAATCTTCGCGACGAAATACTCAAGTTGAAGCAAGAGCCGGGCAAAAATATTCTTGCCAGCGGTGTGGATATTCCTTCGCAACTTATAAAGCTTGGCCTGGTGGATGAATTTCGTTTTGTCGTTCAGCCAATCCTTGCTAGGGGAGGAAGGCGGTTGCTGGAGGGGGTAAACCTGCCCGAGAAAGTGCAATTGAAACCGGTTGAGTTAAAGCCTTTTAAGTCAGGATGTGTTGCACTTCATTACTTGAAACAGTGAAAGAAAATTCTGCAAGGTCTGCCGGTACTTAGCGGAAGTGGCGTTTAGCCGTTTTCCTAACCCTTAAGTCCTATGTTGTGAGTTCTGGCGGAGAGGGGGGGATTCGAACCCCCGTCACCCTTTTGGGGTGAAACTGCTTAGCAGGCAGCCCTGTTCGGCCACTCCAGCACCTCTCCGTGACTGCTAAGGCTTTTATTGTACGTTGGTTGAAGGCAACTTCACATCGCTTTCAGATTGCTGCTCAATCTCGTTGTGCCCAGAATTGTGCCCACCTAAGCGCGAAATCGCTTCCAGTACTCTGTCATCGCTTGGATGGACGTAACGAGCCGATATTGCAACTGAGCTGTGTCCAGCGATCCGGGCGAGAGTCCAAGAATCGCAGCCGGATTCGCCCAACCGTGTTAAGAACGTATGGCGCAGCGAGTACAGAACGAACGGGCGAACTTTGCTCGATTCAAGCGCCCTGAGGTGCTGGCCGTATATGCTGTTTGGTTCCACGTGGCCGCTGCGTGTCCTCGCGGGCCATACCCAGCCTTCTTCGGGCTTGCCCGCCGTAAGCCAGCGAGTCTGAAGTATAGCACGCACTCGCGGAGTCATCGGCAGTACACGCCGCGCCGATGCTGTCTTTCCGTGTGTTACGAGCAGGGCGCCGTTCCGACCGTTAAGCCAAGTCACATACTCCCATCCTAGCCGGAAACATTCCTCGGGTCGCATTCCCGTATCTGCCAGCACCGCGGCGATGGAGGCCAGCGGTTCGGAGGCGGCTGCCAGGTACTTGGCTTCTTCTTCGGCGGTGACGACGCGCTCGCGTCGGCGTTCCCCTGAGAGCACCTTGAGTTTTGGCGCGACAACTATCACTCCCCACTCGACGGCCAGGTTGAGAACGCGGCGCAGGACGCGGAGAGACGAGTTAACGGTCGCGATCTGCCTGCCTTGCTTAAGGCGTTGGGCCGTGAACTCGGACGTTAACTCGGTTGTGATGTCATCGAGCGGGGCATTAGCGAGCGGCTTGAATTCCTTGAGCGCCCGACATTCATTGCGATACCATTTCGCGTTCTTGGGACTACTTTCCGCAAATGTCGCTTCCGACCACGGCAAGATCCGGTCAGTGAGAAATGATGCCAGCGTTGGGGCCGCCTTCCTTTCTCGGAGTCCCACTTCGCCCTTCGCCAGCGATGTGCGATGCGCCGATTCCATCTGGCGTGCCACTTTGTCGTTGCCCTGCTTGGTGGACTCGCGAACGAGCTTTCCGGCCCACATGAACTTGTACCAATAGACCTTGCCGCGCTTGTAGATCATCGCTTGCCTCCAACTTCCCGCTTGCGTGGTCTTCCGCCCTTCTTCCCGTTCTCGCGTGCAATCTCACGGATGCGCTCAATGCCGAGTCGTTTCAATCGGGCTCGGTAGCTGCGCTTTCCCATGAGACTCGCTGCTTCGCTCGCTTTGTTCTTTCCCATGCGTAAATTATCCTAAACGTTTTGGTTATATAGTGCAATGGAAAAGTGGTAGAATCGCCGGGCGGCTAGGTTTTCGCGAGCCGAAAAGCAGGTGCATCCCGCCCTGCCTGCCGCACTCACTCCAAACTGGGATGCCACGCGGGAGGTGGCATTTGAAGTTCAAGACTCCAGAACAAGAGCTTGAGGAATTCCTCCGTGATGCACCGTCTTGTCTCAGAGACATGTTCCGCGTGGACTCAATGTCGCTGCAGGAACAGAAAGAGTGGCGTTCCTCATTTAATTTTTGGCGAATGTCGTGTAGTTGGAAGTTTCAGCACGGTTTCGAGAAATTGTTGAAGCGAATCCCTGAGAGGTGGCGCGAGTATTGTAGGCGCAGTCGAGAGGTTGCTCTGCTGGGGGTGCCACGCGGCCGACCAGGGCGACGTCAAACTCCATTAAGCAAACTGGCCGAAATGCGAGAGCTCTCCGAACAGGGGTGGAATGAACAGCGGATCGCGAACCGTTTCGGCCTCACACCAGAAGCGGTCCGCAAACGACTCGCTGCCGCAAGAAGGCGACTTGGGCTCAAGAGCAATTCGTAGGCCACAGGACGCGGACAATATTCACCGTCGATTCTTTCCGGGACAAGATCCAACTTCGTTTATCTCCATTTGCATCGGTAGCGGCGCCTCTCATATGTTCCGAACTACGCGAAAAAATCGCGCGTAGGAGGAAACAAGAGTGGGCAATCCGGGCTTGATTCTTTCAAAGTTCCGCAGGCGGCCGAAAGTCTAGGTGTCACAGCTGCATGCATTCGGCGGTGGATCCTCGAACGAAAAATCGCAACCATCAAAATTGGTCGGCTTATCCGTATTCCCGCCAATGAGATCGACCGGTTGATCAAGTCTGGCCTTCGACCCGCGCGCCTAGACAGGTCGTAACGTGAGCGGAGTGTATGAAAAGCTCGCGAGGGCAGCCAGCCAAGAGAAAAGGATTCAGACTAAATTCCCTTCGACTCTACTAGTGTGCGGGCGATCACGATCGAATCTGTTCACAAAGGCGGAATATGGCAACTGACGGCGTGATTTTGGGTAACTTGACTCGCTTCATCGACCACTTCCATTTGGAATGGGTTTGCTGCGATTGTGGATCCTTCTGCTTCGTGCCGGACCGGAGTTTGTACAGGAATGTCTGTGCCAGAACCGGCCGCGAGCTCTTGGTGGTCGGAATCCCCAGCGACATCGAACCCGTGAGCGGGCCCGGCACTAGTGACCTGAAACGACGCTCTCGTGTCCGTTCCGTTCGCGGGTGGGAGTCGGATCTGGAAAAAATGATCGAGGAATCTCGCGTACCGGCTGAGGAGACACACCATGCCCACTAAGAAGTGGCTACCCCAACCCACGGATTTTGGCAACGCTGAGCTGTTTGCCGCGCGTTTCGGCGAACGTCTACGGTTCGATTACGGTCAGAAACGTTGGCTTCTTTATCGAGAGCACTGGTGGACGCCCGACTCAGACGGTGAGTTAATGCGAATGGCGAAAGATACGGCCAGATTTCGATTGCACAATTCTGCGAGGATCGTTGATGACGGCAAACGTAAGCAGGAAGTGGCATGGGCTCTGCGCAGCGAAAATCTGCAGCGTCTTGAGGCGATGATCACTCTTGCAGAGTCGGAGAAGCCGCTGGCCGACGACGGAAGCGACTGGGACGGTAATCCCTTCCTGCTCGGCGTAGCCAACGGCGTCGTTGACCTCAGGACCGGCAAACTCCGTCCCGGCAAACCCTGTGACAAGATCACTCTTCACACGGATGTTGAGTTCGATCCCCGTGCCAAGTGTCCCCGGTTCGACCGATTTCTTGAAGAGATATTTGGGGACGATGCGGACTTGATCTCTTACGTTCACCGGGCGGTTGGTTACTCTTTGACGGGAGACGTCTCCGAACAATGCTCCTTCTGTTGTCATGGCGAGGGGGCCAATGGCAAGAGCACGCTTCTGAATGTCCTCCGCCACGTGATCGGCGACTTCGCCTGCAACCTTCCGTTCTCGGCGTTTGAATTGAAGGCGCGCTCCGCGATTCCGAATGATATCGCGACACTGCCAGGCCGGAGATTCGCGACCGCAATCGAAACCGACGAATCTGCGCAGCTAAACGAGCCTCGCATCAAGGCGCTAACCGGCGGCGATCCCATCACAGCCCGCCTGTTATATCGTGATTTATTCACATTTGACCCTGTGGCGAAATTTTGGCTGAGCTTCAATCACCGTCCGGCCGTCGCCGATGACTCTCATGGCTTCTGGCGGCGCGTGCACATGATTCCGTTCAACCGACAATTTGATCCAGGCACGGAACCGGACCTCGCCGCCAAACTACGCGCTGAAGCTCCGGGAGTATTGGCATGGGCGGTCCGCGGCTATCTCGAGTGGCAACAACACGGACTTCAGCCGCCTGCCACTGTGGTGGCGGCTATCAAGACGTATCGCGAAGAAAGCGACCCGCTGCGTGACTTCGTGGCCGATCGCTGCACGCTCCACCCAGATGCGCAGATCACCGTGGCCGACCTTTGGTCGGAATACCTCGACTGGTGTTTGCAGAGCGGCATCCAGAAATGCCTACAGCGTCCCGCGTTCACCCGCCGGGTAGAAGCTCATGGGTGCCGGAAAATCAAGTACGGGCACGATCGCGATTGACCTGGCAGGGCATCTGTCGCAGGGTGGACTCCGAGACCCAGGGTCCCGCCGCTGCGGACGTGCGGGCGGACGCGGACGTGAATTTACAATAATTCCTATAAGTGGCCGCTATAGGGAATTTACAGAAAAACACGTCCGCATGTCCGCACATCCGCATGAAGGGCGACTTGAAACAGAACTCGAAGGAACCCCGACGGAAACAAATCACATTTGTCACCACCTTGTTTTTGTCATTTACCACGTCTCCGTCCCACCCCGGACCTTGCCTGCTTTTCCACAGGCGGTGCTATGACGGTGCTATGACGTCTGATGGAACGCTACAGGGTTAAAGACACGCGGGAAAGATGCGGGCAGGCACGCATGAAGGTTCCGCGCAAGTGACAGAAAACCAACAAAATGAACGCGATTTTTCACATAATGGGGAACCAAGCGAATGATACAAATCAAATAATGCGAGGCTTCGCGACGAACGAACACGACGAAAATCCGGCGCCGCATACGCACCACCGACGAGGGCTCGAGGAAGTGCTGGCCAGCGCGGGGAACAAGCTCCCGCCCGGCATGGACCTGCTGCCATCCTCGGCTGGACACAGCGCGCGGCGGCCGTACAATTGGGGATTAGCGTGCGCACCTTGATACGGCACGAACGAGGTGGTTACCCGGCCCGGCGTGCGCGGCTACAGCTTGTGCTGCGGCTGCGCGAATTGGAGTCCGAACATGCACAAGAACTCATTGCCTACCTCACTCAGGGTGGACCCGCTCACGCCTAGCCCACTTCTCATCTCTCTCCCGCAGCACGTGCAGCGGAAGATCGCTGCGCGATGGCAGGAGTGGATCCCCTGGGTGCTGATCGATCTCCGTCGTCGTGAGTATGACGCAGCCAGCCGATCCGCTGAGTTTGATCGCATCCGCCGACGTCACTCGGAAAACTTGCTAAACCTGATGCGGCTGGGTATCGAGATGCGGCTCGTGCGGAGGCACAGACTGGATGATCCGAGGATCACGGACGAGGACCGCGCGGTGCTGGTGCGGTCCGTGGAGGAGCGCCGAAGGAAGGCGCGGTCAGCACGGCATCCTTCCGTGGACAATCTACAGGTCTTAACCTAATGCTTCTGCATTCTCGAAAACTTCGGCGGGTGCAGGAATGGGTGCTGGCCTGCGAATCCGAGCCCCGGCCCGGAATATGCGGGTTCGCACAGGGGGTGTGCGGGGCGTTGGAATGACGGAAATATCGAATCTCTTCGAGGCACACACACAGAAAGATCGCGAAGAGCCACGCATACGCAACTTCTGTCTTGACGCGCGGGGTACGGGAAACGGTGGCAGGGGTGTGACAAAACGTGCGGAAAATACGTGTTCTTGAGCACTCGGCGGCGGACCTGTGCTACAACCAGTTTGGGCACCATGAGTTGGAGTAAAGAGTACCTTGAAATGGAACGGCGAATCGCGAACCAACACCATGATTGCGGACGCGAGGTGGACTCCCGCCACACCACACACAGAGTGTCCTACCCCTTGGATCAACCGGCCGCGACTAACGCAGGCCCGCGCCCGGCGCTGGACACCGCACCATCGCGGCGGGTTACGCAGCCCGGTGAGTCCGTGTGTGTCGACCAGCTCCGCAGCACGCATACGGCACAGTTCACAGCGGAACTACTCGCTACGCTGGCGGGCAGGCCGTCCGGGTTGCGGATCCGCTACCTGCGGACCGTGCTGGGGTGGAATCAACGCACGGCGGCCGCGCACCTGGGGATCAGCGCGCGCACCCTGATACAGCACGAGCAGGGTCATCACCGCACTTCCAGCACACGGCTGGCACTGTTGCTCCGGCTGCTCGAGTTGGAGTTAACCCACGCGAACCGGATCCTGGCTTACGTCGATCGCAGGAGAGCGATTACGTCTAGCCCAGCGTGAGTTTGGCGGTGATATAGGGCGGACCCATCACTGCGAACGCTGGGCAGCGATAGCAGGAATCGCTATTGCAGCTCCCGTGTTTTCCTCATCGCGGCTAGAGCCGTGGAATTAAGTTCGGATCTAAAGCCTCTTCCAGGGCTGCGAATGCTGCGCGAGATCCGGTTTTCAATTGCGGAAGCTGTACTCCTCTTTGTAAAACTCGTAGGAAGCGTGGGTCTGTTTATCGTTTGGCATCTGCTCAGAGAGGAATTTAAGCTCTGCAAGCATCTTGTCGGCACGGGAGTCGTTGAGGTACAGATCCATCAGTCGCCAACGATATTTAAGCTCGTATGGAGCGAGCGCCTGAGCTTTCTCGTAGGATGTAATCGCCTTTGTTATCCAATCCATTTCGAATAAGTAAAGGTCACCGAGCGCAGCATAGTTCGCAGCATCATTCGGCGCAGCAACTATTTGATCCTCTGCCGTTTTCACCGCCTGCGCGAGCTTGAAGGGATAAACGCGCCGCAGCGGCGTGCCCACGTGACCGTCGTAGATCGCACCTTCCATGTGTGGCATGGCCAACTTCTGCAACTGGGGAAGGAACGGGTTGTCGCCGTACTTCACGAAGAAGTTCACATCATCCTCGAAGCGATGGAAATAGGTCCAGGTCTTGGGCTCATCAACGTACCACAAGCCATTCGTGCCTCGACGGAGCACAATCGGCAGGTTCGATTTCCCTGGTTGCGGCACAACCAACGCAAGGTCATTGGCGTACAACAATTTGTACGGAGCCGCGGCTTCGAAATACCGGAAAATCCTCATCTGTTGCGCCTGGTCACGCGGCACTACTGCGCGAAATATCCGACTTCCTTCGATGAGTAGAGGTAGACGAGGGTCGCCTACTCCTAGGTCAAGGGATAACAGGTAACGCTGCACCGTCGTGCTGGCATCCGTCCCCGACCTGAACTCATTCAGCTCCGATTCCGGGAGGTGCTCGATTGCCCGCGTGTAATCCTCAAGCGTTCGACTATATCCACGCATTAGGGCGCCGGCGCCGCCTGACAGGAATTCGGCGTTAAGCCACTCGGGCCTTCCCATCGATCCCGCCTCGACTTTGGATCCCATCCCCCGTAGATTCGTCGTGATGATCAACTCGGAAATAAAATCCTGCGGAACCTCAGATAACATGTACGTTTTCGCGGCTTCTTCCATCTGCCCGCAGTAAGAGTCTGTAATGTCGCCTTCGAGCGCATAAGACACTTCAATCTTAAGCAGGTTCTCCTTCGCACTGTAAATGTACAGGATCCCCCGACCGTTTCGCCGCGCGCCGATCCGGAGTTTTGAGAAGAGTTCGGCGGCAGTTTCTTCAATGGTCTTGTTTGGTGGAAGCGCCGCCAGCAGGACCAGAGCGTTTTCAATTCCTGATTTTTTCTCGGCCAGCTTGAGGCTCATCCGGAACGCGAGATCGAAGTCGTGACTGCCCGTCTCGTTGATGAGCACATACTCGCTGCGCTTTGTTTTGCTTGTGAGCTGCCAAAGCAACAAACCGCCAATCACCACGATAGCTCCAACCAAAATGCTGATGATCCGCCTGCCCATCTCTTTAGCACCACTCGAGTTGCAACATGAGCGTTTTCCCTTAGGCGGCAGACTTTACAAGCTTCTGCGCAAGCCTCATCTCACCCTTCGGGGCACTTAGAAATCGCCAAAGGCACTGGTTTTCCTACCGTCATTGGCATAAGAAACCAGAAACGGCTCGGTTGAGTTAGGATTGAGGCCGTAAATCGAGCGGCCGCGTCCCTAGTTTTTGAGCACGACGAAGGGTGTTTCACTCCCGCCGTAAAGGCGGAAGATACCCGCGGCGCGCCGCTGCGTGTCGTTTAGCACCACGAATGGATATTCGCTCTCCGCTGGCGAATACAGTCCGAGCTCAAGCCGGTTTCTTCCCTTGGTATCGTAAAAAAAAATCCCGGGTCCGCCATCCCGTGACATTGCAAGTTCCGCGCGCACCCTGCCAGTGGCGTCAATCAGCTGGATCCTTTGTGTAGACAGGACCTCTTGCTGCTTCGCGATTGCTTCTGGAGATGGATCCACGCTCGTACGCACACGCTCGACGTGAGCTAGGATATACGCGGCAAAGAGTCCTCCGAGAAATCCCGACAACAGGCCTGTGAGATAGAATTTGCGCATGACCTGAAAACCTCCCTCTCGACCGATAGCGATGAGATCGAGAAGAGTTTACATGGCTTAATTGGCCTAGCTTTGGAGCCTATCGGCCCCTGTGAGGAGAGAGATACCAGCAGACATGCGACCGGAGAGCTATATGCGCGATTTGGGAACTCTAGTTACGCGCCCACTACAGTATGCGCATGTTGACTTGCTTGCGGGCGCAGCCTAACATGCGCTGCCAAGCGGTTCTCCAGCTATGGTCGGCCAGACGATTTCCCACTACCGCATTTTAGAGAAGCTGGGTGGCGGTGGAATGGGTGTCGTCTACAAAGCTGAAGATACAGATCTAGGCCGCTTTGTCGCCCTCAAGTTCTTGCCCGACGAGCTGTGCAGCGACCCGCAAGCTCTAGAACGCTTCCGCCGCGAAGCGCGAGCTGCTTCGGCGCTCAATCACCCAAATATCTGCACCATTTATGAAATTGGCCAAGCGGATGATCGAGCATTCATTGCTATGGAATTTTTGGACGGCTCGACGCTGAAGCACCGCATCGGCGGACGGCCGATGGATGCAGAAACCATCCTCGATTTTGCAATTCAAGTTGCGGATGGGCTCGATGCGGCTCACACGCACGGAATCATCCATCGCGATATCAAGCCGGCGAACATTTTCGTTACTAAGCGAGGACACTCAAAAATTCTCGATTTCGGCCTGGCAAAGCTATCGCTCACTGGGGGAGCAGTGAACTCCGGGATAGCGGCCATGCCTACGCAATCCGGCAATGAGTTGCTGACGAGCCCCGGCACGACGGTCGGTACTGTCGCCTACATGTCGCCCGAACAAGTGCGTGGCAAAGAACTCGACACGCGCACGGATCTTTTTTCTTTTGGGGTGATGCTTTACGAAATGGCCACCGGAACTCTACCCTTCCGCGGCGAAACTTCGGGGGTAATTAACGACGCAATTCTGAATCGCGCACCAGTGCCGCCAGTGCGGCTCAATCCCGGCGTTTCGCCCAGACTTGAAGACATCATTCTGCGTGCGCTCGAGAAGGACCGTAATCTGCGTTACCAGCACGCTGCCGATATTCGCGCCGAATTGCAGCGCTTCAAGCGCGACTCGGACTCGAGTCGCACCGCCTTTGCGACATCAGGTGTCGGGGACGAAGCCGCCCCTGTAAAACCTTGGATGTCGCGGCGTACCGCAATCGGAGCTCTAGCAGGCGCAGCCGCGGGCGCAGCTGGCGTCGCCGCTTCGCTCTGGTATGAAAAGTCGCGCTCAGCCAAGCCACTGATGCGGGTCAACATGGATATCGCTCCCGCTCAGCAGCTTGCGCAATTCACTTGACCACTCGTCTCAATTTCCCCGGAGGGGAATCACGTCGCGTTTATCGCCGAGCGCAATGGAACGCGGCAATTGTATATGCGGGCGCTCGACAGCCCCGAGGCTTCACCGCTTGCGGGCACCGAAGGCGCGTACTGCACACCGACTTTCTCGCCAGACGGACACT
>Ga0126381_100010306_pt1 | contig 10521 bp, 7 predicted proteins | sample PanSoiMetPlot_28_FD_96465 | JGI IMG/M metagenome (GOLD analysis project Ga0126381, IMG submission 96465) | Tropical forest soil microbial communities from Panama - MetaG Plot_28 | ecosystem: Environmental > Terrestrial > Soil > Tropical forest > Bulk soil | place: Panama | collected 2016-02-17 | reverse complement strand
GTTACGTTGAAATCTCCCGATGGCCGCATCGTTGCCAGATTCGAGACAGTTCGAGACGAACAGCCAGCGCTCATCGGCCAGTTGGTTTACTCGGTCACCTTTCATGGAAGACCGCTCATAGATCGCTCAAGTCTTACGTTACACCTTGAAGGCATGCGCCCGCTTGGCGCGGCGGTGCGCATCGTCGCGCAGGCGCCTTCGGCAAATGACAGCACATATCATTTGATAGCCGGAAAGACGAGCATCGTCCGCGATCACTACAACGCAGTTCGCGTCGATGTTGTAGAGGATAACCTCCAGCACCGCAAGCTGGCGATAGAGGCGAGGGCCTACGACGATGGCGTTGCGTTTCGCTACATCGTGCCTGATCAATCCCCAATACGTGAATTCCGGGAAACACGGGAAGCGACAGAATTCCGTATCAGCAGAGACGCTACTACATACGCCCTCGTTTTGCCCCACTACCGCACGATGTATGAAAGCGAATATCTCAAACTGAATGCCAGCGCGTTCGCAAACGCCAATGGCCTTTCAACGAAGGTTTTGATCGGTTTGCCCCTGCTCATGCAAGTTCCCGGCGTGGGCTGGATGGCGATCACGGAAGCAGACCTGCGCGGCAATAGTGCAATGTATCTGGTAAATCCGTCGAGCGGCTGGGGAGGCCACCACTTCGAATCGCGCCTGGCACCCGGTGATGATCCGGAGGTTGCGGTGACCGGAACACTCCCGCATCATTCGGCGTGGCGCGTTTTGCTAATTGGAGACGAACCGGGCAGGCTCGTCGAATCAAACATTATTACAAACCTGAATCCGGAATCAGAGATCAAAGACACCTCCTGGATCCATCCCGGATTGACCGCCTGGGACTGGTGGAGCGGAAGCATCGGACCGGACGGCAAGCCGGCTTTTACAACCGCAACTATGAAGTATTACGTCGATTTCGCAGCAAAATCCGGGTTCCCGTACATGTTGGTGGATGCCGGCTGGTCAGTGCCCAATGAGATCACACAAATGAACGGCAAAGTGGATATTCCCGAGCTGGTCCACTATGCCACATCGAAAAATGTAAAGATCTGGATCTGGTTGGCCTACCGCGAGGTCGACAGGCAAATGGAAGAAGCCTTCCCGCTATACGAAAAATGGGGCGTGGCCGGCCTGAAGATCGACTTCGTAGAAAGGGACGACCAGCGCGGGATAGATTTTTACTACCGGGCGGCGCAGAAAGCCGCGGAGCACCACTTAATGCTCGATTTTCACGGCGCCACGAAACCGACGGGCATCAGCCGCACCTATCCGAACGTGCTTGGTTATGAAGCTGTCCTCGGATTGGAGCAGTCCAGGGCGGGAGGCCGTGACAATCCGGATCACCGAGTCACCCTTCCGTTTACCAGGATGTTGGCGGGACCGATGGATTACACGCCAGGGGGCTTCGATAACGTGACGGAAGCGGATTTTGTAGCGCGTGCGCCCCATCCCATGGTCATGGGAACTCGTTGCGCGCAGCTCGCCATGTATGTGATATACGAAGCGCCCTTTCAGATGGTGTCCGATACTCCGAAGGCGTATCAGGATCAACCGGCGTTCGAATTCATAGAGCACGCGCCGGCCACCTGGGACGAAACTAAGGTATTGGACGGTTTGCCGGGCGAGTCTATTACCATCGCGCGGCGCAAGGGAGATGAATGGTTCCTGGGGAGTATGACGAATTGGACTGGGCGCGATGTCGAGATGCCGCTCACATTTTTAGGTTCCGGGCGTTATACAGCCGAGATCTATGCCGATGCGCCCGATGCAGCGCAGTATCCGAAGTCGGTGAGAGTTCGTAGGCAAGCCGTCGATAGCGGCACGAAACTGGCCATCAAGATGGCTCCCGGCGGCGGTTACGCCGTACGATTCGTTCCGGTGAAATAGTAAGCGACAGTACGCCTGTAACAGTTGGGGAGCGATTGCAAGCCGCGATTAGGCCGACCAGCCTCTAAACACTTTCTCTCTTCCGGCGCATACGGATGGATGTTTGGTCTTGCGTCGGCGGTCCATCACACTCCACTGCGAGGACCGTAGCGAGAGGATCCGGCGCGCTGGCAGGAAGTCCGGTGAACTGCACACGAAATTGGTCTTGCTCGAACTTGATTGTCTGACCCGTTCTGTACATTTTTGCCGAGACGACCTTTTGCTGGAGACCTCCGAGGGCTAACGTTTCGCCAGGCCAGAAGTAGGCGTGGATGAACAGAGTGTTCCCCTGGCGCGTAAAGTTCGAAAAGGCGGAGTGCTTCACCTCGCATGGATCAGCGCCATGGATGAGAGCCCCATGCGCGTCCATCCACTTGCCAACCCGTGTAAGGACTTCAACTGATGGCTCAGGGATCGTTCCATCGGGCTTAGGTCCGATATTCAAGAGGTAATTTCCTCCATCGCGCGTGCAGGTGAGCAGATTGCGGACAACCGTTTTCGGCGATTTCCAATCATCGTCGGCACGTTGATAGCCCCAGCTGTCGTTCATTGTCATGCACGCTTCCCACGGCGCATTGTAGGCCTGGATGTGTTGCTCCGGCGTGGTAAAGTCTTCCGGAATGCCCGAGCGGTTATTGATGAGTATGTCGGGCTGCAGCTGCCGGACCATGCGATTCATTTTTTCGGACTCCCATCCTTCGGGAGTCAATGGCCAGTTGACGTCGTACCACAGAACATTCACTTTGCCGTAATTGGAGCAGATCTCGCGCACTTGTCCGTGGATGTAGTCGACAAATCGCCGCCTAGCTGCTTCGTCTGTTGCACAGCGCGCCCCGTCTGGATGGTGCCAGTCCATGAGGGAATAATAGAAGCCGAAGCGAAGCCCCTCGGAGCGGGCCGCTTCCACGTATTCGGCAATCAGGTCGCGGCTAGCGGCTTGTTTGGGTGCGCAATAATTTGTCAGTTTTGTGTCGAACAGACAGAATCCCTCATGGTGCTTGGTCGTCATCACCATGTATTGCATGCCTGCGGATTTAGCCAGTTTGGCCCAAGCTCGGGCAGCGTGCGGTTTGGGATTAAATTGCTTTGCAAGCAATTCATATTCGGCCACAGGAATACCCTCTTCTTCCATGGCCCATTCGTGGCGGCCAAGCACGCTATAAAGGCCAAAATGGACGAACATTCCGAAACGTGCTTGATGCCACCATTGCATCCGCCGGTTCCGGTCTTCAACGGTTGAGGTGGTCGGTCCGGAGTCAGGTTGCTTTGCGTTAGTCTGAGCTACCGATGACGGAAGTAGAAACGCTGCGGCACCAGCGGTTTTGAGTAGCGTACGCCGCGGAAAGGATGGATTGTTCATGTGTTCGTGTAATCATTTTTTTACCACCCAGGGATTGAAGGAAAGGCATGCGCGTTCATCCCATTGGCGCTGATGCCTGCGAAAAGAAGGATTTCCCGGTGGGCACTCGGAGGAAGATACCCACCGGGGGCGCACTGCTAAAGAAGCGTACGCCAACTTTCCGGTGATCCGAACCCGCTTTACGCGAGCATCAGAACACCAAAACCATACCGCGAATACTAATTCCGTATCCGCCTCTACTCGTTTGGACGTTGCTCACGCCTAAAGAGATGAATTTTAATTAGAAATTTAAATATACGTCATCGAACGGCGGTCTGTTGCTTCTACCTTCCAAGAAAGTTCGACCGGAATCCCAACAACGATCCAGTACCCAACCATACCTAAGATTAGTACTCCACAGGCAATTGCAAACGCTGCGAAGAACGAATGTGTCGCCTGGAGTGCATATCCGCTGATCGCTGGGCCAAGAATACCGGCGAAATTTCCCATACCGTTCTGGAGCCCCGTCCATTTCCCGGCAGCCCGGGGGCCAGCCAGCAGTTGGGTAAGAGCCCAATGATTCGATGACCAAGCTCCCATGCTAATGCAGGCCGAGATCAGGAATACGTTTGCCAAGAGCTGGTCAGAGACCATTACGGCAGGCAGCATCAAACTGCAGCAGCAAAGCATCCCTCCGCAGACAAATTTCTGTCGAGTACGCCCAGGCTCACTGCCCCGCCGGATCAGCCAATCTGCCAACATCCCGAATGCCATGGACGAGGCGCCGACGGCCCAGAACGGCAAAGATCCCATAAGGGCCAGCCGGTCATGGGAGTAATGGCGCTCCTTTTCCAGGTAATACGGCAGCCAATTCAGAAAAAAGAACCAGGTGTAGTTTCCCCCAAACAAACCGAGTGCGGTCCCCCACAGTGCGCGTTTCGAGAGAATTTCACCGACGCTCGGAATGGAAGCAGGGGAATCCGGATCATCCTGGTGACTGCTGGGGAGCCTTGGAACAATCAAGCACCAGGGCAGCAGCCAAAGCAGGCTGGCAACGCCGATTGCGATAAACATGCCGCGCCATGAGAACCACTCGATCATCTTCACTCCCAGCAGTACTCCGAGCGCAGGGCCTACCTTAGATCCGGCATCAATCAGCGCATTTGCCGTACCTCGCAGTTGCTCCGGAAAGCTGAAACAAATAATCTTGGAATACGAGGGGTAGGCCATGGACTCGCTGGCGCCTAATAACAGGCGTAACACGAAAATGGAGCCGAATCCGCTGGCGAGGCCTGTTAGGCCGGTCGCGGACGACCACAGCAGAAAAGCCACCGCGTAAACCCAGTTGACATTCCAGCGATCGATCAATTTCCCGGCTGCGAACTGAGAAAATGCGTAGGTAAGCGAAAACGCAGACAACAGAATCCCGAGCTGATCCTTGCTCAGGTGTAACTCGGCCTCAAGACTGCTCGCGGCGACACCGAGATTGCCGCGATCAGCGTAGTTAATGCAGATTGAGACTACGAGAAGGGCCAGCGCGAACCAGTGAATGTATCGTGGTTTAAGGATCGCGGCAGGCATTGTGCCCAAATCTATCAGAGTCGAATGACCGGTTCAATGCAGGTAAAACAGACTGATGCGTGGGAGATGGGCGCGCTCGAGAAGCGCTCGATCGATGTAACGCCGTTCGAGCATCGCCAGTTGCTCTGCTGTCATCTTGCCTCGGTACGGTCTTAGTTCCCGGTCCAGGGCCTCGCGAATTGAAAGCAGATCCTCATCGCGCTGAATGCTCCGGATAGCAGCGACCATTTTGTCCTCGAGCGCCGTCAGGCGCCGCTCCAGCCCTTCGAGGTCCTGGAGGTGTTCTTTCCCTTCCTGAGCGAGCCTCTCCAGCGTTGCGGCAACTTCCTGAAGTGGCAATTCACTCCTCATCCGAAGAGCCTCGGCGGCCTTGAACAAGTGCCCTTGTAACTCGTCCACCGCGAAAGGAGCTTCGATATGAGAGGGCGAGGATCGTTGACCAGGGGCCCGGTGCGCGGTCTCCAGCACGGTTTGAGCGCAATACGCCAGCGAGTTTACCAGCCGCCTGCGAACCTTTCGGCTACGCCACTTTTCGAAAGCCTCGTCGATGCCCCTCAGGACCGCTTCGAGCGGGACCCCTGCGCTTTTCCAACTTTCAATAAGCGCCCAGTCCAGTGGTGAGAGTAGGAACAGCCCGGTGCCCCGCGCTCGTAAAAAGTGCTCTTCAATCTCAGTGAAATAGTTGAAGTAATTCCGCGGCCAGTCTAGATTATCGTCTTGCGAAATCGCATTGGAATTCTCGGTCATGCCGGATAATCAGGCCGGATGCCACCGGAAGCGATTCTTTCAATGCGGCCTGCATCGGACTGCACGAGGAGAAACCCGTTTTCGTCGAGCCCCGCTGTCAGCCCCTTAATACCGCCCTCTTCGACAACCACCCGTCGATTGACGGCATAGCTCGATGATGCGGCAAAGGCTCGCAGAATTGCTCCCGGTCCCTTTTCATGCAGACTGGAACAAAACCCCTCGAGCGACTCGAGCAAGGCGACAATGAGTTGCTCTCTGGATTGCAAGCGTCCGTTGCTTTCGAGGCGAAGCGAGGTCGCTGGCGTGCGGAGGCCGGTGGGAAACGAGGTGTGATTGACGTTAACTCCAATTCCAGCAACAATCCAGTCATCCACCAAGTGAATCAGTACGCCGGCGACCTTGCGCTCATTGATTAACACGTCATTGGGCCAGCGAAGGTCGCAGGAAACATCGGTCGCCCGATGAATTGCTTCAGCAGTTGCCAGCCCAAGTGTCAAGCTGGCGATGGGGAGATTCGCGGGTGATAAATAGAGATGCAGCAATACCGACGCGTAAATTCCTGCCTCTAGCTCCGAGATCCAGGAACGGCCGAGCCGGCCCATGCCGGCCGTCTGTTCTTCCGCGAGGACCAGTGTTCCATGAGGAGCACCTGCTGCAAAGAGGCGCGCGGCCTCCGTCATGGTAGACCCGACACTTCTGAAGTAGTGAATTTGGTTGACAGGCCGAAGCTCTCGAATCCGCGCAATATCCAGTGGCATTACCGCTGATCCAACTCAAGGTGAAAGCTGATATCGACGGCTGGCGCTGAATGGGTGATCGCCCCGCAAGAGATGAAGTCCGGGCCGGCTTCAGCGTAGGCGCGAATATTCTCGAGCGTGATTCCACCAGACAGCTCGACCGTAGCGCGACCCGCAATGTAGCGGATCCAATCCGCCGCCTCGGTGGGAGACAGGTTGTCTAGTAAAAGATGTTGCGCGCCATTCGCGAGAGCTTCATTCAATTCAGCTCGCGTGCGAACCTCTATCTCGGTGTCGCCTGAAAAGCTCTCAACTGCCCGCAGAGCTTTCCCGACGCCGCCCGCCGCGGTGATGTGATTGTTCTTGATCAACACGCGGTCAAAAAGCCCCAAGCGATGGTTGGTAGCGCCCCCCGAAGCCGCGGCCATCTTTTCCAACCGGCGAAGGCCGGGGGTAGTCTTGCGCGTATCGAGAATCCGAGTCCTGGTACCGTCGACTGCGTCAGCATGTTTGCGGGCAAGCGTGGCAATTCCGCTGAGGCGTTGCAGAAAGTTCAAGGCGACGCGCTCGCACTCGAGCAGTGTCCGAGCGCGGCCGAAGGCAGTAGCGAGAATCTGTGCAGTTTGCACGCGGGCACCGCTATTTGCCAGGATCCGAACCTCAGCCCCGCCGCGAATTTCGTAAATCAAGGGCAGCAGCTCGATGCCCGCAAGTACCAGCGGCTGTTTTGCCAGGAAGCTCCCGTGTGCAAGGCGATCCGCAGGAACAGTCAATTCCGAAGTTACATCACCCTCACCAATATCTTCGGCCAACGCGCGCTCGACTGCGGCCCGCACCTCGGCGTGCGACGTGTCGAACATCCTTACTCCATCCCTTCGAGAAGAGCTTTGCTTTTTTGTAACTGTGCCTTATAGGCGAGATACGCTTCGTGCTCCTTATTCCTAACGCTTTCCGGGGCACGGGCGTTAAAGTTCGGATCGTTGAACCTGAGCTCCTTCTGAGCGATGGCCCGTTCCAGATCTGCAATTTCCTTTACCAACCGGGCCCTCCCTCCGGAAGCAACTGCTTCTATCTGTAGGTCGAAATGCGGAGTGGAACGGATTACACCACGTTGTGCGCCGGCGTCCCGGGGCCGTTGTTCGACCTTGAGGATCGCCAGACGCTCAATGGCAAGCAGCTCATCCTGACCAAAATCCGTTCGGCTTAGAGTCGCTTGCAGTTTGGCCTTTGGATCGAGCTTGTGATCGGCACGTAGCTCTCGCGCTGCGGTCACTACTTGTTGCAATAGCTCAAATGTTTGTACGCGGCTAACCTCTATTTCTCCGATCCATCGGATGGGATAGGCCGCGAGTGAAATGGATTTCGGTTGCCGAACCTCTTTGCTGTCCACGTGAACCAGGCGCTGCCACAGCTCTTCGGTGAGGAATGGCATCAGCGGGTGCAGCAGGCGAAGAACGGTCTCATATACCGACAGGGTCGCTTCCCAGTGTGCGTCGATTCCAGAGTGCTCCCGGAAGCGCAATTTCTTCACTTCCAGATACCAATCGCAAAATTCCCGCCAAATGAAATCCCAAATGGTTTGGGCTGCGTCGTGATAACGGTGAAATTCCAGTGCCCGGTTCACTGCCTCAATGGCGTGCTTCAGGCGATCAAAGATCCAGTGATCTTCGCTTGAACCTGTCCTCGGTGAGCACATTAACGGCTGGGGTGTCCAGCCATGAACGGCAGAGCGTTCCATATTGAGAAACAACAGGCGCGAAGCGTTCCAGATCTTATTGGCAAAATTAGAGCCGGCTTCCATGCGATCTTCTTTTAGAGAAATGTCCGCACCCGCCGCTGCCGAAAGCAGTAGAGCGATCCGCACAGCATCGGTTCCGTGTCGATCCATAATGATGAGCGGGTCGATCACGTTCCCTTTGGTCTTCGACATTTTCTGTTTCTCGGCGTCGCGTACCAGCCCGTGAATGTGGACTTCACGAAAGGGAATGTCGCCAGTCATTTCGATGCCAAGCATGATCATTCGAGAAACCCAGAAAAACAGAATGTCGAAACCCGTGATTAGAAGGGAGGTGGGATAGAAGGCGCGAAGGTCTTCGGTGTCATCGGGCCAGCCGAGCGTCGAAAACGGCCAAAGACCGGAGCTGAACCAGGTATCGAGAACATCCGTATCCTGCTCGAGTTCCGTTGAATGGCAGTCCGGACATATCGCAGGCGACTCACGGGCAACCGTCATGCGGCCGCATGCCCTGCAGTGCCAGGCGGGTATACGATGTCCCCACCACAACTGCCGCGAAATGCACCAGTCACGGATATTCTCCATCCATTGAAAGAACAAGGCTTCGCGATCGTCCGGCACGAAACGGATGCGGCCACTCCGCACTGCGTCCATGGCCTTGGCCGCCAGAGGTTTCATATGAACGAACCACTGTGTCGAGATGAGTGGTTCCACGATCGTCTTGGAGCGTTCGCATCTGCTGATGTTGACGGTGTACGGTTCCGTTTGCACGAGCGCGCCCGAGCTCTCAAGTGCAGCGATCACGCGTTTCCGGGCCTCAAATCGATCAAGCCCGGCATAAGGTCCCGCAGCCCCAGTCATGCGCGCGTCCTCGCCGATCACCTTGATGAAGGGAAGACCGTGCCGTTTGGCGACTTCAAAATCATTGGGGTCGTGCGCCGGAGTGACTTTGACGACACCGGTTCCAAATTTCGGATCCACCACGGGGTCGGCTAATACGGGGATCTCGCGATTCATGATTGGAAGCGTAACGGTCTTCCCGTGAAGGTGCGTATAACGGGCGTCATCGGGATGGACCGCGACCGCCGTATCGCCGAGGATCGTCTCAGGCCGGGTGGTAGCGACAACGACCGAGTTATGCGAGCCGGTTACTGGATACCGTACATGCCAGAGATGCCCTTCGACGGCTTCATGAACTGTTTCGAGATCGGAGATAGCGGTCTGACAGTCGGGGCACCAATCGACCATGTACTCGCCGCGATAAATGAGGCCCTTGTCCCAGAGGCGGACGAAGGTCTCGCGCACGGCACGGGATAGCCCGGGATCCATGGTGAAGCGCTCGCGAGACCAATCAACGCTCGCCCCTTCGCGCTGGATCTGTTCCTTAATGCGACCGCCATACTCTTCCTTCCATTGCCACACCCGCTGCTCGAACTCTGCGCGGCCGAGCTGCTTCCGAGTTATGCCTTCCGTCTTGAGATGGCGCTCGACGACCATTTGCGTGCCGATACCGGCGTGGTCAGTTCCCGGCAGCCAAAGAGTAATTGCCCCTGTCATCCGCCGCCAGCGAACAGCGACGTCCATCATCGTGTGCTCAAACATGTGCCCGATGTGAAGGGACCCGGTCACGTTGGGCGGCGGAATTACGATCGAGAAAACAAGCCCGTGGAGGGCCTGTTCAGCGTCGGCTCGATAGATACCGGATTCGATCCACCATTGAGCCCAGTGCGGTTCAAAGCGTTGAGGCTCATAGACTTTCTCAAGCTGCATGGGAAATTTCAGCGTAGCATCTGGAATGAGTACACTAAAGGTTGCCGAGTCTGGCGAGACACGGTTTAGCGAGGCCGAATATCAATATGCTTTAATAGGTGTGGCCCACTTTGCATTGGCTTTCGGCCCGAGCAATGCAACGCGGAGCGAGATGCTCCTCAGTAGCTCAACGGTAGAGCATTCGGCTGTTAACCGAAGGGTTGTAGGTTCGAATCCTACCTGAGGAGCCAAGCCTTTTCAACGATTTACCGACAGTGCCCGCCTTGCGATGCCCCTCCGCGCGGCTCAATTGTGGGTACTCTCCTTCAACCTGCTGAGCAGCGGTGGGCACTGGAGGACAGTCCTGTTCCGATTTTGCAGGACCCGCGATCTCGGCCTGCTGCTTCACGACCGATTCAAGTGCCTTCCGCTTTGCTTCCATCCGGATGTGACTATAGTGCTTCAACATCTGCTTTGACACGTGGCCCGCGATGTCCATGATCGTCTGATCGCTCGCGCCGTCCTCGGCGAGCTCGGTGATCAAGCGTGTGCCGATTATCGTGCCAGCGACCGCTGACTTTGGCCTTTTTGCGCAGGTTGCGCCATGCTGTCTTTAATGCGGTTACGGGTCTGGTCGGATCGTACGGTCGTGGCCTCCCGAATGGAAAAACGTACCATTCGGG
>Ga0126381_100010305_pt1 | contig 10523 bp, 10 predicted proteins | sample PanSoiMetPlot_28_FD_96465 | JGI IMG/M metagenome (GOLD analysis project Ga0126381, IMG submission 96465) | Tropical forest soil microbial communities from Panama - MetaG Plot_28 | ecosystem: Environmental > Terrestrial > Soil > Tropical forest > Bulk soil | place: Panama | collected 2016-02-17 | reverse complement strand
GCTCGATCTTTTGGCGCGCGACCGTATGATGGATTTCCAGGAGCTTGCCGACGAGGCCTTCCGCGACCTGCTGCGCAAGCATGGCCGGCCAACGGACCTGAAAACCGCCTTGCGGCAAAGCGCCGGGATGACCGCGCAGATCGTCAAGCTTCCCCCCAGGGACAAGCCCGCGCGCCGGCGCCGCAAGACCACGGGACGAAACGCCTGATCACCAGAATGTCCGGGTCTTGGCCAGTGCCGCGCAGGCCTTGCACGCCCGTGCCATCACGGCGTCGAAGCGCGCATCCTCGCGGCCAGCCAGCACGCCGGCCGCAAAGGCGCGCTTGCGGCTGGCGGGCCGCTTGCCGCCGTCGTCGGGGCGGATGCTCGCGGCCATCAAGCCTTCGTGCACCACGATGTCGTTGAGATCCCCGAGCCCATCCTGCAGGCGCTCGAGGCGCGTCAACAACGCATTTCGCCGCCGCGCCGCCTTCCTGCCCGGGAACAGGCTCGCAAAGAATTCCGACGCATAGCGCAGCTTCTTGTCCTGGATGCGCAGCTTGTGCCGGCGGCGCGGGCTGAGCTTCTGCAGGGTCTTGCATTTCTTGCGCAGCTTTCGCCACCGCCGGTTCAATTCCCCGGCAGCGAATTCCACGACCGGCATCTCGGCGCGGCCACGGATCAGATCGTCCTGGGGCAACGCCCATTGCCCGGTCTCGATCCACGCCGCGACCTCGACGAGCAGCCGGCGGAAGCGCACCGATCCAACCGCCCCCTGCGCACGATCAAGCGCCTGCGCGCGTTGCCGGTCGATATCCCTGGCGAAGCTCGAAAGCCCGCTTGCCGGTGTCTGTCGTCGCTTGGCCGGAGCGACCACGCGCCTGATCAGCACTTCGAGCTGGCGGGATTCCGCAAGCTCCTGCGTGAGCCACTTGAGCTCGCGCTTGATGGCCGCCGTCTCCCTGTCGCCCAGGATATCGCCGAACAGCGACATCGCGGCACGCAGGCGGCGCAGGCCGACCCGCATCTGATGCACGCCCTCGGGATCGTCTGCGCGCAATGCCGGTACGTTGGCCACGATCTGCTTCAGACAGGAGCGGGCGATGGCGCGAAAGCCGTCGCGGGCATCCATATCCCGGTGCAGATCCACGGACACCGCCTTCGCGGGGGCTCCATCCGCGCCGTCGATGAGCGCATAGCCGCGCTCGGCCTTGCTCGCAACGGCAAGCTGCGCGGGCAGCGCATCGACGACCTCGCGCGCCAGCTCGAACAGCGTCTCCCGGGCACCGCGCTTGAGCTCGAGCTCGATCTCGCAGAGCGGTTGCGATCGCTCGCCGGTATCGACGCGGCCCTTGTCCAGCGTCAGCATGACGGCACGGGTCTCATCAGAAAGGCTGGAGCTCCTGCGCCGCACCTTGGTCTCAAACACCGGCTTAAGCCGGCGGCGAAGCTTGCGGCTCAGCAGCGGCTCGAGGGGGGTGCCGCGGGCGAGGCTGAGATCGGGCGTATCGCTCGGAATCTCAGCTTCCCATTCATCGCGTTCCAGGAATTTCCCATCAGCGACCGCCTTGATGGTCTGGACCCGCTGATCGCCGGTTCGGCGCACCCGCAGCGTGAGGCCGTGGCGGCGAAGCTTGTGCTTGTCGGTGTCGAAATAGACCGAGATTTCGGTCGCGATATCCGGATGATCCACCAGCGCGCGCAGGGACGGAATCCTTCCAAGTGCGGGCACGCTTGCGGGCGGAACCTCGAGCTTCAGTTCGATTTCCTTGGGACTCGTCATTGCGCGCGCCCACCAATACCCGGATTGCGCCGTTTGGAAAACGATCCGGCAACAGCCTCAGTTCCGGCCGGGCGAAGTGGCGCCGCCCGGAACCGGCTCCTCGACTCGCCGTTGATTCAACATGGCTGATGCGGAAAAGATTGGGCGGGTGTGGGATATCATCGAAAAAACAGCCGTCGGCATGCTGACGACCCGATTTCCCGCCGGCCTTCGCGCCCGACCGCTCGAGGCGCGCCCCGACCGCCACGCTGGCATCATCTGGTTCCTCACCGACGCCCGCAGCGGCAAGGATCCCGAGATCGAGGCGGAGCCCGACGTGGGCCTCGTGTTCATCGAACCGAGAGAAAGAATTTATCTCTCGCTCACGGCGCATGCGCGGCTGGAAAACGATGTCTCAAGGCAACGGCAAATCTGGAAGGCCACCGACCGGATGTGGTGGGCTGGGCCGGAGGGCCCGAACCTGCGGGTACTTCGCGTCGAGCCGCACTTGGCGGAGCTGTGGGATGGCCCGTCCAGCACCGCGGCGGTCGTCTACGAGATCGCCAAGGCGCGGATCACGGGCGAGAAGCCGAAGCTGGGCGAGAATCGCAAGGCGACAATCAAGCTGTAGGCGCGCTCGCGGCACCCGGCTTGCTCGCAATTCGTTCGACGCTTCGCTTTGGAACTTTCGCGACCATGGCGTGTTGTCGCCGCGACTCAAGCCTACCTGAAGACAAAAGGGTCAAGACCATGAACAGCGATCGCATTGAAGGCGCCGCCAGGAACGCCGGCGGCAAGGTTGAAGAGGGATTCGGGCGCGTCACCGGCGACCTGAAAAGCCAGGTCGAAGGCAAGATGCAGCAGGCCGCGGGGGCCGCGCAGGACCTTTACGACCAAGCGCGCGAGAGCGCGGGTGAAGCCGCCGCCGTCGTGCGCCGACAGACCGCCGGCCTCGAAGAAACGATCCGCGAGACGATCGAGACGCGGCCTTATACCGCGGTCGCGCTGGCACTCGCGCTCGGATGGTTCGTGGGGCGTCTCGGGCGCGGCTACTGATCCGCGCTGCCCTCACGCAGCCCAGCGAGAGCCTGTGTCGACGCGATCATTTTTCGTGCGATCATTTTCGTCATCTCAAGAAAAGAGCCCCGGCAATTCCCCGGGGCTCTTCGAGTCTGGACGACCGCGTTTGAGTGATTAACGCTCCTCGCAGACCTTCACGGTCTTCATGGCGGGTTCGCCTCCTCGCGGGTCGCGCAGGTCCTGCCGTTCTCGCCCACGATCACCTCGGTGCGCGAGGCGGGACGCTTGTCCACGACCGAGCAGCGCTTCGTGCCTGAGTTCTGCACGACATAGAACTCCGCCGCCAGCGCCGGTGTCGCAATCGCCAGAGCCAAGGTCGCAGCAGTGATCCTCGCCGACGTTTCGCATCCTCCTTTCAAACTTGCTTGTCTCGAGAACGCCTGGTGCAGCGATTGGTTCGTTCCTTGGCCTGGTTTTACCCGCCGAACATCATACCCGCTTGAATTGCCTTCTCAGCTCCTCCTTTGCGCGCTGCAGCGTGCGTCGCCGCGACGCGGGAAGATTCTTGCCGGCCCGGTTGATGTAGAACGTGAGCATCGAAACTGCGGAGCGATAGGGGCTCGATTTCCTGCGCTTGCTTCTTTCGGCTGAGCGCTTGAGCGAGGCGGCAATCCGCTTGGGGTCGTCCAGGGTGAACACGCGCCGCCGCAGATCGAGCGCGTCGCTCTCCTGCGTCACGCGCGCCGACCAGCGCCGACCGGCACGGCGAATTGGCTTAGGGCTTGTCCTGCGGCGATTTGCCTTGCGAGGCATTAGGTCACCTGCGCTATCGAACTGTTTGAGCCTCGCCGACCGTGCGGCGTGTCGACGAGCTGACTGGACTGGCAAGCATCTTCTTGGCGCGCTGCAGGTCGGCCACGAAGCTTCGATATTCCCGCTCCTTGTCCGCTCGATCCTGGATGCGCAGCAGATAGGACGGGTGGATGGTCACGAACGCCACGATGCCGTCGGCAAGCGGGAACGCCTGCCCTCTTGCCTTGCCGATGCCGGTGGCCCGTCCGAGCACGCTCTGCGCCGCGGTGGCGCCGAGCGCCACGATCGCCGAGGGGCGCACGATCGCGCGTTCCGCCTCGAGCCACCAGCGGCAGCGCTCGATCTCGTAGGCGTTCGGGCGCTTGTGCAGGCGCCGCTTGCCGCGCATCTCGTGCTTGAAATGCTTCACCGCGTTAGTGACAAAAACCTCGGCGCGGCCGATCCCGGCGGCTTCCAGCGCGCGATCGAGAACGCGTCCGGCCGGACCGACGAAGGGCTTGCCGGCAAGGTCTTCCTGATCACCCGGCTGCTCGCCGACCAGCATCAGCGGCGCGCGTGCAGGCCCCTCGCCCGGAACCACCTGGGTGGCGGACAGATACAGCGGACAGCGCGTGCATTCGGCCTCCGCCCTACGCAGGGCGGAAAGGGTTCTGATCGACAAGTCGCGCCTGGGCTGGTCGACTGCTGCCATCATCCTCTCCGCAAGCCGATCACGCGTACTCTCCTCGGGTTGGGTTCCCCGTCATGGAGCAACGAACAAAGGTGATACGGGTTCCGGAAAATGAAACCGGTCAGCGTGCCGCCATGAGCAGCGGCCAACGCCGTCGGCGCTTTTCGGTTCCCCAGAATGTCGCTGTGTTTGTTTGCTGTCGCTCAGGCCGGAACCTGGCTTGAGGCCGCCGCGTTGCTCCGGTGACGCAGGAGTCAACCAACCATCCATACGAGAGGAACAGAAATGAGAACCCTGATTGCATTATCGGCCGGCGCGTTGATGGCCGCCACAGCGGCGTTTGCGCAGCCGGTAGCGTCCGGGCGGGGCGAGTTCATGAACAACGTGCCGGCCAACAGCGCAACGGTCACCGACTGGTACAAGCAGAGCGTCTATGATCCGTCCGACAACAAGATCGGCGAGATCATGGATGTCTTGATGTCTCCGGATGGGCACGCGACCGCGCTGATCGTCGGCGTCGGCGGGTTCCTGGGCGCGGGCGAGAAGGACGTGGCGGTGCCGTTCTCGGCCGTCAAGCACACCATGAAAAACAACAAGATCTATCTCACGATGGACACCACCAAGGACGCGCTGAAGTCCGCGCCCGGCGTCAAGTATGACAAGGACAAAACGAGCTGGGTGCCCGATACTTCGAACCGCTAGGGCAGGCTTAAAGATCGTCTGGCGGTGACAGGGCCGCCTGGCAAACCCAGGGCGGCTCTGCCTTACGGTAATTTATTCCCCGCTGAGTCGCGCAGGAGACAAACGAGCCGCTCCGGCGGGCGTATGCTCCGCCCGTTGCCCGACTATTGTGCAGCGGGAGTTGCGTCATGTCGACCGCGTCGGACTTCGAGGTCTACAAAACGCTCGCCGAGGAATGTTTGAAATTGGCCGATCAGGCCAAGAGCGGCCCGGAACGCAAGGCGATCCTTGAAATGGCGGCAACCTGGTCGAAACTTGCCGACGAATCCGATCCGGATGTCCAGCATACGACCCATCAGTTGCCCCACTAGCCAGGGTTCCTTTTTTCAACGGCCCTGCTCCGCTCAGATAAATTCCCCGCACAAATGCGCGGAAACAAAAGCATTTGCATCCACGGACTGATTGTCGCGAGCGGCAAGGCGGCTGGCCCGGAAACCGCGAGCAAGGAAAGGGCCAGCACTTGATCGGATTGAACGCTCGATTGTAAGGTCGCTTTCGAGCGAGGCAATCGGCGCAAAGGGCTCCGATGCGCCCTCACTCATCGGAGGAATCTCATGCCTGCGGTCGCGCCGGCCCCGACAGCGCTTGAAGCGATGCTTCAACAAGCGCTTCTCGATCAACGCGCCGGCCGGCTCGCGGAGGCTGAGCGTCTCTACCGCGAGATTTTGCGCGCCCTGCCCGATCACCTGGGCATCACCAATAATCTCGGCATCGCGCTGAAGGATCAAGGCAAGCTGGCGGAGGCGGCGGCCACATTCCGCAAGGTGCTGGCGCGCAATGCGAATGATCCGCTGGCGCACATCAATCTCGGCAACGTCCTGCGGCTGCAGGGGCAGCTCGAGGAGTCCGGGGCCTCCTATCGGCGCGCGATCGCGCTCAAGCCCGAGATGCCGCTTGCCCACGCAAACCTGGGCACGGTTCTTTGCGAAACCGGTCGCACGGAAGAGAGCTTCGCCTCGTTCCGGCGTCACGCCGAGCTCGCCTATGGGACGGCCGCGCGCACCGCTCAGGGCCCCGAGCCTGTTGCACCCCACAAGGCCCAGCACGACCTTGAGCAGCGCGACTATCTCGCCCGCAATGCGGCCAGCGACTCGGCCGCCGCAGCGTTCCATCTCGAGGACGGCAGCCGTCTTCCCGGGCGCGCCGTGAGCGCAGACGCTTCCGCGGGCGAGATCGCGGCGCGTTGGCAGACGAGCCGGCCGCAGATCGTGGTGATCGACAATCTGTTGACCGATGCCGCGCTCGACAAGCTGCGCCGCTTCTGCTGGGGCTCCACAGTGTGGCGCAAGGTGTATCCCAGCGGCTATCTCGGCGCGCTGCCCGAGCACGGATTCGCCTGCCCGCTCCTGGCGCAGATCGCCGAGGAGCTGCGCAGCACCTATCCGGCCATTCTGGGCGACAATCCACTGCTGCAGCTGTGGGGCTTCAAATACGACAGCCGCCTCAGCGGCATTGCGGTCCACGCCGACTTCGCCGCCGTCAACATCAACTTCTGGATTACGCCGGACGAGGCCAACCTCGATCCGGACAGCGGCGGCCTGATCGTCTGGGATGTCGCGGCCCCGCTCGATTGGGGCTTTGCCAAATACAACGACGACGTCTCCGCCGCCCGCGATTTCCTCGCCCGCTCCGGCGCCCGCCCGGTGAAGATCCCGCATCGCACCAACCGCGCCGTGATCTTCGATTCCGATCTGTTCCACGAAACCGACCGGATCGCCTTCAAGGACGGCTATCTCAACCGGCGCATCAACATCACGATGCTCTACGGCCGCCGCGAGCAGGGCGTGCTGGCACACCACGATCATTGATGGGGCGGGCGGGCAACCCATTCCAAGGACGCAGGTCTCGGTGGATCGGGGCGCGATTCCTCCACAGCCGTTAACTATTAATCTTCCATTTTTGTCAGCCGCGGCCGCCTCCTGGAACGCAGAGCGCCCGCGAAAGGCGATCACTTTCTTGGTACCATCATCGAGCGCAGGCGTTATCCCCAAGAGCACTCGCCTTCCGATCCCGAATCAGGGATTGAAGCCGGTCATGGGGCCCAGCGGGCTACCAAACGATGCCGTCGGCAACCACGGTCCAACCAGCGCGACGTCATGCCGGGAAACATCCGATGAAGAAAAGATGCGCGCAGTGCGGCGGCAAGCTCGGGCTTGGCGTGCGATTCCGCAACCTGTGGAACGGTCACGGCTGGGTCCATCTGCGGTTCTGCTCTGGCCTGTGCGAGCACGATTACGAGCTGGAGCACCATGAAGAGACACGGCGCAACCGCTGGCTCGCCGTCTTCGCGCGCGGCAGCACGTGAAGTTCACTGGCCGCTGGAGACCTTCGGCCCGCGAACCATCTGCCTTCCGTTCGGCGTCCAGACGGCCCGCAAGAGACGCTAAAAGCAATTTTAGAGGAGTTTGGAGCGGGCGATGGGAATCGAACCCACGACATACAGCTTGGGAAGCTGTCGTTCTACCACTGAACTACGCCCGCAATGATGCCGTTTTCCGATATTCGACTGTTGGCATTCCGATAAAAACCGGAACGTCTGTTCACGCTATCATCGCGGGCCCGGAGCCTCAAGCGTGACCGGGCTCCTCGGGCGAGACCCCTGCCCGGCCGTCCCGTGTAGCCCCAGGCAAGACGATCCGGACCTGGCGGCGTCTCCCGCGAGGCGAAATTTCGTCCTCGGTGCTGGCCGGCTTCCAGGCCTGGTTGCCGGTTTTGAGGGTCCAGGTGCACGGTGCCCATTGCCCGCATGAATGGGCCTGAGCCGGAGGTCTCGCAGGGCGGCTCAACGTAAGGCGCTGCCGCGAAGAAGCCGCTGCATCGGGGACCTGTATGTCTATGGCTCTGGAACCGGTCCGAAGTCCGGCGGCGGAATACGGTGTTTGGTTGCTGCCTCGTAGGCCGAAGCGATGCGAAAGAGGGTCGGCTCGGAGAAAGGCCTTCCGAAGAACATGATGTCGAGCGGAAGCTTTGCCGGGATGGGCCCGACCAGGCGGGTGCCGCCGGGAGCCGCGGCATCGCGCACTCTGTCGAACACGTGATCCGTGAAACCGGCCGGGACCGACAGTGTGGGAAAGCCGTGTTGCCCCAGCAGGCCCCAGACCGAATTGGACCTGCCCGCCAACGGCGGCTCGATGGGCGCACCCAGGATATAAGCCGGAATATTGCCCGCCGGAGAAACCATGGCGTCGAGGTTGTCTTGCGCCATGCACTGCAGAACGACCTGCTGATAGGCAAAACGGTTTTGAAACAGGTCCGCCAGATCGAGCGTCGAGCTCGCGTCGATCTCCTCCAGCGCCGCTTTTCGGTCCACAAAACCCGCCTCCGGACGAATATCGCGGTAGAACTTCGATTTGTCGATCAGATCCCGCAGCGTCTTGATATTCGCATCGCCGCGCTCCCTGAGGTAGCGGGTCAGCATGTATTTGGTCAGGGCGGGGTTGGATGCGCCTGCGATGTTGCGGATCGTCATGCCGGCGGGGACGCGGGATGGATCGAGAAACATGTCCACCAACTGCGTCATGCGGTCCGTTGCGGGCTTCCCGTTCGAATCGACCGGAAAGAGATTGGCAAACTGCTCCATGAACGCTCGGTTGCGATAGAGCGGAACATATTTGTCGAGGCAGGTCTGCAGCAGTGCGCCGCCATCTCCCGGATCGACGATCGTCGCTCCCAGGCGACGCAGATCGCCAATGGCGCGCTCGGTGAGCGAAATGGCTTCGAGGTCAGCGTCGTTGAACGCCTTCCTGTCCATATGCTCGCGAATGACGCCGATCCGCATTCCGTTCAACATCCGCTCGTTGGCAAAGTTTCGGTAGGGCTCCGCGGGCAGCCGGCCAACGCTGAAAGCCGTCAGTTCGTCCTGCGAATCATAGCCGGCGATGACTTCCAGCACGCGGGCGGCATCCTCGACGGTGCGGCACAGCGGCCCCACGCGCGTATTCAGGCCTGCGCCGATCATCCCGGCGCGGCTGACCAGCTCTTGGGTGGGCGCCAGTCCGACAAGGCTGTTGTTCTTGGCGGGGTGATGGATGGACCCTCCGGTTTCCTCTCCCATGGCGCATGTCACCAGGTTTGCGCCAACCGATGCGCCGGAGCCGCCGCTCGAGGTGCCGGGACTGCGTTCCGTGTCGTAAGGATTGCAGAAGGGGCCTCCGAACGAGCTGCGCGAGTTCGGCGTTCCAAGTTCTCCCAGGTTCGCCTTGGCCAGGATGATCGCGCCGGCTTCCCGCAGGCGCTTGACGAAGGTTGCATCACGCGGTGGACGATCGTTGGCAAAGGCGGCATCCATGCCCGCCGTCGTGCGCATATCGAAGGTGTCGTACTGGTCCTTGATGGCGAACACCACGCCGTGGAGAGGGCCGACAAGCTTGCTGGTAGATGCAAAGTAGCCGTCCTGCTGCGCCGCCACTTCCAGAGCATCCGGCATCGCCGGATCGGCATCCGCCGGATCGGTCAGGCTTCGAGCCTTGCGCGGCTCAAAGCCAAGCTTTTCGCGTTTGGCCGGCCGCAAATTCAGAGTCATCAAAGCATTGAGTTGATGCGCGTTCTTGATGGGTGTGATCGGCCCGAGCCCAAGAACCCCATCCGGCTGATTCACGCAGGTACCGTTGTACGCCCTGATACGGTTCAGATAGAGCTGCACCACCCGCGTCGATGTCAATTCGCCTTTCAGAATCGCCGCCTGAATTTCATCAATTGTCGCTTCTTCGATCTGAAAGTTTGCAGTCTGCGCCGAGACCAGCGACGGGGTAAGCAGGATGAATGATGCTAATGCGAGTTGACGAAGCACGGGACATCCTCCCTTTCCTTGCCTCACCGCCACGCCTCGAACGTTTCTTATTGTTCGACGGCCGGGAAGACGGCGGTTCTGCAGCGGTCAAGTCTTACCGGCAAGCGATCTAGTGGGCCGCGGATTGAGGCACATTGTCGGTGCTGTTGTTTTATACACCGGTGGCTAATGAACAGCCACAGGCAGAATGAGCGGGCGGGTTGAACACGATAGTCCCCTGGAACGCGGAAAAGCCTCACGCGGATCTTTCCGGGTGAGGCCGGCGGAAGGTCGCTCTCGACGGACGGGCTTGCGCGAGAACAAGGCGCGTGCCGAGCGACAAGGCGGTGGCGCCTGCCGCAAGTTGCAGGACCTGCAGCGATCGAGCTTCACAACCCGAAGACCGCCACGACCGCCGAGGGCTGATAGAGCACCGCGCCCCGCATCCGGGCCGTGCCGCCCGCCACCACTGCGATATATTGCTTACCGCCCACGCTGTAGCTCATCGGCGGCGCCGTGATCGGGGTTCCGAGGCTGAAGCTCCACACTTCGGCAAGCGTGTCCGCGTCGTAGGCTGCAAACCGCCCGTTGGAATGGCCCGCAAACAGGAGATCGCCGCCGGTGCTCAACAGACCGGATTCGTTCGGGAGCGGAAACTCGGTCTTCGCCACGACCTTACCGGTGCGGACGTCGAGCGCCCACAGGGCGCCATGCGCCGAGGCGCGTCCAGTCTCCTGGCAACACATGCGCAAGCCCACCCAGTCCTTGGT
>Ga0126381_100010303_pt1 | contig 10524 bp, 6 predicted proteins | sample PanSoiMetPlot_28_FD_96465 | JGI IMG/M metagenome (GOLD analysis project Ga0126381, IMG submission 96465) | Tropical forest soil microbial communities from Panama - MetaG Plot_28 | ecosystem: Environmental > Terrestrial > Soil > Tropical forest > Bulk soil | place: Panama | collected 2016-02-17 | reverse complement strand
CGTAGCGCGACGTGGGCGAAGTATCTCTGGGCGGCTTCGGTTCCGCTCTTTGTCGCGATCTCGGTTGCGTCGGGGGGAGTGGTTCGCCGGGATCTCGTCGTTCACGCTGTTCACAATCCATTTTGTTGGCTAGGGGTGCTCATAGTCGTTGTGTCGATAATCGCGCTGGTTTCTGGAATTTCGGCGCAGGGCGAGACTCGGGCATTTTTTGGGTCGAACGCTCTGCTTGTGGGTTTACTGCTCACCGCAGCTGCGGCAATTTATCCGGTGATGCTTTATTCGACGCTCGCGCCTGAGAATTCACTGACCGCCTACGCCGTTGCGGCCAGTCGCGACGCTTTGGTTGTGGCCTCCATTTGGTGGCCAGTGGGTTTCGCTCTGGCAGTCGTGTATTTCGTCTTCATCTCGCGGCATTATGTCGGAAAAGTCAGCGTCAGGCGAGATACCCAGGGGTTCTACTGACTTGAAAGTATCCTGATGGTCGGAAAGCCGGCGTCGGCCGCCGTCATGAAATCGGCGCGCAGGGGTAGAGCAATGTTTTGGGCGTGGAACTCGTCCCGTTAATGCGCACTCGATCACTAATAGATCTTGGCTTCATCCAGTGCATCAAAGGGAGCGAGCAGGTGTTCATAAAGCTGCAAGATCACTTCCCAACGAAAGTATCGGCGGGGAGAATTGCCAGGATCGAAAGCGGTTTCCTCCGCCAGATGTGGGCTAATCGGCGTCCACGACCGACTCTTGCGAGCTAAGGATCGTCCGGAATGCGTGAGGCTACGACTGTGCGAGCGGTAGCGCGCTGCGCTCCGGCAAGGTGTTGGCAAAGTTTTACGCTGAGGTAGAGATGTTCCACTTGAGCGAAACAGAACGCGCCGTCTACCATCCGCAGGACCGGCGGTTTCGGATTCGGATCCGTCCGTCCGCTCTACTGCTCGTGATCGTGCTCGCGTTGGTTCCCGTTATCCTAGCTTGGTTACAGCGAGCGCTCTGGGGATTGCCTTACATTGCGCCGAATCCCGCCTCCGCTTTAGGCGCTGCCAGCGGTCCGCACGGATTTCCTGTTTGGATTCGGTGGTGCCACTTCTTCAATCTGTTCTTCATGTTCATGTTAATCCGCAGCGGACTATCAATTTTGATGGACCATCCGCGCCTTTACTTCAACGACGGCTGTACGCCTGGAACAGAATGGATACGCTTCACGCCTTTGAGAGTGCCGACGGACCGCATTTGGACCGCGAAAGACGACAACCGCTACATGTCGCCACTGTTTGGGCTGCCCGGCTATTGTCATACGGTCGGGATTGCGCGTTGCTGGCATTTCATCAATGTCTATGGTTCGTGCTCACCGGCTTCTTCTTCGTTACCGGATTGCTCACTAGCGATCAGTGGCAGCGCCTAGTGCCGACCGCTTGGGCTGTGTTCGTCCAGGCGTGGAACACCTTCGTGACCTACGCAAATTTTCATCTGCCGCCCGAACCCGATGGTTTCTACGGATACAACGCACTGCAGCAGCTTGCGTATTTCGCGACGATCTTCATAATGGCTCCCGTCTCGATTTTCACAGGGCTCGCAATGTCTCCGGCGCTCGTGAACCGCTTCCCCGCCTACACACGGATGTTCGGCGGCAGGCAAGGCGCGCGTTCGATTCACTTCCTAATGTTGATCGGATTCATCGCCTTCATTGTCGTACATGTCACGCTGGTGGTGCTTACCGGTTTTGCGCGCAATATGAACCACATTGTTCTCGGTGTTGATGACGCGCGCCCGACCGGCATGATCCTTGGATTCATCGGCATCGCGGCCGTAGTGCTGTCTTGGGTTGCGGCTCATTACATCTCGTGGTATTTTCCACGGGGTTTGCAACATGCGCAGAAAGCGCTCACACAGCCGCTAAAAGTCATCACCCTTGACCGTTTGATCCCGCAGGAACACTACACGAAAGAACAGATCTCGCCGCATTTCTGGCCAAACGGGAGAATGCCCGAGCGTGAGGATTGGAAACAGCTCGCGGCGGACGGCTTCAAGGACTACAAGCTGAAAATCGAAGGATTAGTCGAGAACCCTGTGGAACTGTCATTGCAGCAGCTGCGCGAGTTGGCGGATCAGGAGACGATCACCATGCACCATTGCATTCAAGGATGGAGCGGCATCGCGCAATGGCGCGGAATCCCCATGCGGCGAATGATTGCGCTTGTGAAACCAAAGGCAGACGCCACGGCCATAGCATTTTATTCTTTCGGTCCGGCTCTGTTCGGCGGAGCGTACTATGAAACGCAGAAACTCTACAACGCAATGAAGCCGGAGTGTCTTCTGGCGGTTGAGATGAACGGCAAGCCACTGCTTCCGGTATATGGCGCGCCGCTGCGTCTGCGCGTCGAGAACCAGTTGGGTTACAAGATGATCAAATGGATCGAGCGCATAGAATTTATCTCCTGCGAGAAGCTCGTAGGCCAGGGCGAGGGCGGCTCGAATGAGGATGAGGAATACTTCGATCTGATACCCAACATCTGATGCGAGATCTGGATTCGCTTCTGCCGGTGGGCACCGGTCAAGAGCGCGCACACTCTGATCATATTTCGATCATTGCCCGGTGGCTTCGGCTGAGAAGTTCGAGTGCTGGCAAAGCGACTACAACCAGAATCGTCCGCACAGCGCGCTGGCCGATCGTACGCCAGCAGAATTTGTGAGCGCAGTAGAGTGTCGGCCCTTCGTTTCTCCGATCGTAGGTAAGGCAGATCCGCAGACGTGTCAAGGGTTCGCTGACGCCGGGCAAAAACCGCCCGCCTGGACACGTCCGCGGCCCTGCCTTCTGAACCTGATACGAAACGAAGGGCCTTCTCTGAATCGCCCATTTTGATGGAGACGTTCAATTGAGTAACTTTAGGCCACAGCAGGCCGGAAACACGGGGCCGCGGATCACATCCAAGGTCTTGGTCTCAACTTTCACTCTGTCTCAAAAACCGGGGCGGGTCACTGGGTACGCTCAATACCGATGCCATTCCCCACGGGTGCCTTCAGCACGGCCACAAGTTATCATTGCTTGTAACAAGGCGGCTCTTCTGAAATGCAAGCGGGTTTCATCAGAGGTTGACTGGCGGTTTTTTTGAGATCACGGCGGCGGCCTGCCTTTAGCAGCTGACAGCTATTTTATTGAAAACATTGAAATGGCTCGACTTTCGTGGCTTGACAGGCACCTTATACTTAAGCCAAGGAGCTACCGTGGAACATCGATTCCTTTGCCTCGCGCTCAGCTTTGGATTCACTGCGCTGGGTCAGACACAAACAGCGCCAGGAACGCCAATGGCCAATTCCAAGGCGCTCAAACAGACGTCATGGACGCCGCCGCGAACCAGCGACGGGCATCCGGACCTGCAGGGATTTTGGGCTAATAACAACGCGACGCCTTTGGAGCGCCCAAAGGAATTAGCGAATCATCCGGTGCTAAGTGACGAAGAAGTGCAGGCCATGCGGAAAAAAGCGGAAGAGATGTTCGTCAGCGGGAAGGTGGATGCCGCGTTCGGCGATCAGATTTTCCTGACGACTTGGGCGAATGTTAAGGGTCTGAAGATTGGCTTCAAGAGCACAGATGGAGAAACAGGCGATTATGGCTCGGAGTGGAACGATCACAGAGTGTGGGATAACCGAACTTCGCTGATCACAGATCCCCCCGACGGGCGCATGCCTCCTCTGACGCCTGAGGCGCTCAAGCGCCGCGAGGAGGCGCGCGAGGCGATAATGCGTCCAGCCAGGGGACCGGAAGATCGATCTCTTTCGGAACGCTGCCTCACGTACGGCTCGCCGCAGGTGCTGGCAGGCTACCAAAACTACTCTCAGATCGTACAGACGCCAAAGTCGGTCTTAATGATGACGGAGATGATTCATGATGTCCGCGAAATTCCGCTGGTTGGCGGTCCACACGCTCCCGCAAATGTACAGGAGTGGTTCGGGGATTCGCGCGGCCACTGGGAAAGCGACACGCTGGTGATCGACACCACGAATTACAAGCCGAGAGCCTTCATGTCTATTTCCAGCGAGAAACTACATATTATCGAGCGGCTCTCGTTCAGCGGACCTGAGACGCTGAAGTATGAAATCACAGTGAACGATCCGGGCACATGGACGAAGCCCTGGAGCCTCATGATTCCATTGCAAAGATCTCAAGTGCCCGTGTACGAGTATGCGTGCCACGAGGGCAACGAGGGTTTAGCAGGAATACTGGCTGGCGCGCGGGCTGACGAGGCTGCTGCAGCCAAGAAATAAAGAGGCCCTCACGTTTTTCGGCGCTGCAGTGTTTGCTCTTATGTCGCGAGCAGTGCGCACTGTGCGCTTGCAAGCCCTCGCCACTGTTGCCTGTCAGTCTCGGACCGCGATACGTTCCGTCGTGGCCCATGCTTTATAACGTGACATGGTTGCAGTTCACAATGGTGACCATGGCGGTTTGCGATCCTATATCGGTAGGCGTTTAACCTCTCCGGGGGCCGCGCTCTGTGCCGCCATTTACTGTGCACGGTTTTACAACGTGGCAACCGAAGTCATCTAAACGACAAGAGTGGAAGAGCGAAGCTGTACAGCAACATCGTTCAGCCACAGCGTACTGTGGTGGCATTCCAGGCACGGCGTTCCTGGTTTTGCCTCGTCACAAAAGGCCGTACTTGTTATCGTAAGGCCGATGCAGGCGGATGTTGCGGCTGTTTCTTTCGCCCTGTGGAAGTAAGAGGCCGGACACGGCGCTCGTCTACCGTTAGAAAGTAAACCTGCCGCCCACCTGAATTGCACGGGCGCCACCGGAGCCGAAGACTTGTCCAAGGCGGTTGGATGGCTGGCCGAAAGCGAAAGTCTGCGCTGCCTTCACGGTGTCGAGAGTAAAGTTACTATAAAGGAGATTCGAGACGTTAAATGCGTTGAAGAACTCACTAAACAGGGAGAATCGATACCGCTCCTTGAACCGGAAATCCTTCGTAACGCGGAAGTCTTGGCTGAAAATAGGCGTCCCGAGGCTGTAGTCCGGCGGCAGGATCAGTTGTGGAATCGTGACTCCATTGAGCGCCTTCTTGCCAGCCCATGTCTGGTTGAAGGCGGCGACTGCCTTTTCCAAATCCGATTTGCCGCATCCTTGATTGAAGCAATTGTATCCGATATTAGGAACCGCCTCAGCAATGGGGAAGGTTGTGTTGCCGGCCCCATTAAGATCGATACCGCTGATGGTCGGCGTGACTGGTGTCGATGCAACGATAGAGGAATTCACGCTGATCACGAATCCCCATGGAAAGTTGACGACGCCCGAAAGATTGAGATTATGCCTTGGCAAGGTCGGACCGTATCCGGCGAAATAGTTGTCGAGGTTCACCGTTGCGCGTTCGCCTAGGTTCTTTTGAAACGCATACGACGCCGTAAATTGGAAACTATGAGTGAGGCGCTTCTGCACTTTAAGCAGCATGCCGTCGTACACAGAGCGGCCTTCTGGAACCCAAAACGTAATCGAGCCCGTGGAGCATTCCTGGCCAACGACAAATAATTGGCTCGCGGTGCATGCTGGAATCACGGGGGACAGCTGACCTGCGGCATTGCGCCTGCCCGAGCGGTTCAGGTCAAGTTCTCCCAGATTGACATTTTCACCTTGACGCCGCGCCCAATCGAGTGTCAACACCATATCGTGCCCGAGATCCCGCTGAAAACCGACCGAGGTCTGATAACTGCGCAATAGAGGGAAGTTCGACGGGTAAATTTCGATACCTTGTTTTGCAACGTCGATGCCGCTGACCGAATACGGTCCGCTCCTGGGCGGAGCCGGGAAGAGCTGCTGTTGAATGTTCGGAAGCTGCTGGTTCATGATCTGGATAAACTGACCCAGAGTCAGGCTCGTGACGGCGTTGAGGGGGATGGGAGCACCGATCGCCAGCGGCGCGCTCGCGCCCGCCACGAAAATGTTAGGGAAGACGTTCTGAAACGCACTTACGGCGAGCGTTTGGCGACCGTCACCTAGCGGGCCTACTACCGCATCTTCCTTGAATTTCTCCCAGAGCGGCTGCGTGTCCCAGTAGATTCCCCCTCCACCGCGAATCACCGTCTTTCGGTCTTTTCCTACGGCCCAAGCGAATCCGAATTGCGGCGCGAAGTCCGCCTTATTGGAGCTAGTGGCAGCCAGACCAGGAGGCAGACCGCCGGTTTGGCTGTTCAGAATCGGCGCAAGGAACTGCGGCCGTGGCATGTTGCCGTTGAACAGTCCGGTTTCAAGGTCATAAGCAATACCGTAGTTCAAAGTGAAGTCCGGCCGGATCTTCCACGTGTCCCCAAACCAGGGATGAAGCCGATTATTGGTGCCGCCGCTGTCATTCTCGTATGCACCTGGGAAACTGCCGTTTCCTACGCCGACGCCGCTGTATACACTCGACGGCAGACCGTACAGGGGCAGGTTGAGAAGATCGGCTGTCGAGCTGATTGTCGTGGGCAAAGTGGGGAAATTCTGCGTGATCGCAGGCCCTAAACCCTTGATAAATTCCGGCGACGCAACATAGAGGCATGCGGGCTGACAAGGATTCCACGGCTTATAAGCAGTCCGCATATGCTCGACGTCAAAGCCGAATCGGAAACGGTGGGTTCCCTTCTGCCAACTTAAGGTTTCATTGACCTGATATGAGCGAGACTGGTGAAATTGCGGGGAGTTGTAGCTGTTGCCAGATAGAAATGTGCTGGAACCGAGCATCGAGAAAACTGTCGGCAGACCAAAACCGATACACGGAAATACGCAATCCGATGGATTCGCATCCGGCGCCTTGTTTTGCCAGAAATGGTATTGAAATCGAATGTCGTTCACGATGGATGGCGTCAGCGTGCTTGTGACGCCCATAATGCTTTGGTCGGACCAGTTGTCGTTGTAGTTCCAAGCCGCGGGCATCGAAATGGTGCTATACGGCCCAAAATCGTGATTCCCGTCATGAGAATAGCGGGCGAAAAGCGTGTGCTTGTCGGACAGGTGGTAGTCAAATCGCGTCGTGATCAACTTGGATCTGTAAGGGCTGGGGAAAACACCATTGACCGGTTGCAACGAAGGAAGATCCTGCTGATCGACGAACACCGTCGTCTGGTTCATGTACTCGTAGTTGAAGAAGAAAAACAGCTTGTCTCGCTTGATCGGGCCGCCCAACCAGAACCCGGGGTTCCTTCGTGCGAAGAATGGATCGGGCGATAGCGTGCTGCGCCTGAGGCCTGGATACGCAGCGAGATTATGGTCCCGGAAGAAGAAGTAGGCGCTGCCGTGAAAGTCATTGCTTCCCGAACGAGTCACGATGTTGACCCCCCCCGATGCGGCGATCCCGGTGGAAAGGTCGAAGTTCACCGAGGCTAATTGGAACTCTTGAACGATTTCCTGGGAAAAGTTCATGGACGTTCCGCCTTCTACTTCGTCGTTGATGGTGCCGCCGTCCATGGTGGTAATGGGGCCTACGCCGCTGGTGCCGCTTAGTCCGCCTCCGCCTAAAACCTGCACGTTAAATACAGCGTTGAATTGCGAGGGAGCGCCCGCCACGACAGTGACGCCCGGTTCGAGAGACGCCAACTGGAGAGAGCTGCGCCCATTCAATGGAAGATCTTGTATATTCTGCCGAGCGATAATGCCCTGCACGGTGCTGTTGTCGTAATTGATTTGTGCAGTGGCTGCTTCCACGGTGACAATTTCCTTCTCCTCACCCAACGTCAGAGTGACATCCACGGTGGTCGTGCTCCCAGCCACGACCAAGGCCGGACGCACTACCGTTCGAAAACCAGCCATCGTTACTCGGACATCATAATCGCCGGGCTGAAGCGCGGGCGCGCTATAAAGACCCTCGGCGTTCGCGCTAATCGTACGGACAGCGCTGGTTGCTGTGTTTGCGATCGTAATCACTGCACTAGGAACGACCGCACCGGTCGCATCTGTGACGGTCCCGGAGATGATACCAGTTGGAGCCTGAGCAAACAATGCAATTGCAAGCAAAAGGCATCCGAGCGCAAAACAGATCGGCCTCATTTGTCTTCCTTTCAAACCCGGAAAGCTGTCGCTTCCTCGGTGTACGACTGCGGTGCGCTCAGCCGTTCGTCGCGTTGAGCCCCATTATTGCGGAGAATCATATGACAGATAATCGCCGACTTCAGCAGTTATGTAATAGACCGGCCCACATCTGTTGTGAGCCGGTTTATTGACGGCGTGTTCGGCGGCGGTCCAAGGCCCGCAAGCGTAGAGTTGTCTGCGCCTCGTCGCGACATTCGAACCATGGTCAGGTCGTGAGTGATGAGAAGTGACCGAGGCTTTGCTAGCGGTCATATATGATGGTCGCTTCCTTCCACGAGCAGAAAAGGAGCACCTCGTGCTTTTATCCCATGGGCAGGCAGCATCCCGCGTGGGCCTTGTCGGGAGAATGTGTCGATGATCGCCTCGGCGCTCGCGGCCAAGCAGATGATTAAGCAGGGAGGTGGTTGAGATTGGCGCTGGGCGTAGACGACGGAAATCCAAATACCGCTTCCACGCACGTCGCGATTGACGAACAATCAAGTGCCAAGACAGAAACTCTACGAGAAGTTGAAATCTATGCTCCAGCAGTTGGGCATGCAAGCTGCGCCATGGACTTCGCGATGGGCATCGCTAGCAGCGCAGCGTATCGTGCAGTCTCGCGCAAAGCGCCCTTTGCCGAAACTGGATAGGGACTTCTGTTCGGCGCAGGACTGTGGGCTATCGCCGATGAAATCATCGTCCCGGCCATGGGGCTTTCGAAATGGGCGCTGGCTTGCCCCGCGTCGACGCACGTGTTCGGCCTGGCGTCGCACCTGGTCTGGGGCGTGGCGACGGACCGGACCATCAAGCTGGTGGAGAAGGCAATGGGGAAGCGGCGTGATGCCGCAGCGAAGACACTGCCTCTCATAAATATGCTTGACTACGAGCGAGACCGATGAGACGTGATATCTCAGTTCTCGGAGGGCCGAGTTATGGGTCGTTCTTGCGAAAGTACGGGATGCTCAGGAAGACGCGAAGTTTCGATCTGCTTACCTTCTTTAAAGACCGCTTGCAGCTTGCGGAGGTTGTGAATGTCGGCGAGCGGGTCGGCGTCCAGGATCAGCAAATCCGCTAGTTTGCCCGTCTCGAGCGTGCCAAAGTCATTCAGGCGCCGGCATGCAATCGCTCCGTTTTTCGTAGCGGCGACAATCGCTTGCGAAGGCGTCATCCCGAGCTCGACCAGCCCTTCAATGGCAAGAATGGTTCCAATGCCGTGGTTCTGCGTTTCCGGTTTGGGCTCGCGGGCGAACTCGGGAGCCGCGCCCCAATAACTGTCCGTGCCCGGCGTAAGCAAGACTCCGTTGCGAATCAGCGCCTGCGCGTTGTGCCGGCGAGTTTCCAAGTCATCCCCCAGCTCCGCCGCCTTGCGACGCAGTTCGGTGAACGTCAGCGGATGATCCGCTGCTTTCGCGAACTTCTTCTCGGCCTCCTCCTTCGTCTTCAAGTGTTTTGTCCAGGCTTCGCCAGTGATCGTGCTGACGAGCATTCCTCCAATCACCTTGCGCTGTTTCATCAGCTCAACCAAGTCGTCGGGCATTGCTCGGGGCGTCATTAATTCCGGATGCTGAACCAAATCGACACCCGCGAGCAAGGAAATCCGCAGCCCTTCGATGCTGGTGGAGTGGGTATCCACGCCGCGATTGCGCTTATGTGTCTCCTCCACAATCACCCTCTGGCCTTCCGGCGAGAAGCCGATAAAGGTCGGCTGCGAGAAATGACTGGTGCCGCCGTACTTTAAGAAATCCGGACCTTTGTCGAGGTACTTTTCGATCGCGACTCTCAACTCGGCGGGTGTCAGATCCGCCAGTTCCTCCCCGGCACCCTGCGAAACCTCGTCGTTCATCTGTTCCTGAAACAACGTAAGATCCCGATCTGGTGTCAGGCTAAAAGTGATCGAGTAGGGACCACCCCAACCGACAATATTTCCTGCGGCTAAAATCCTGGCGCCAATCGCACGACCACCAGCGATCTCGTCTCGAACCTTCGTCAAAGGGAGCAGAAGGCCATAACTGTCGCGAACCGTCGTGACGCCATACTTGAGGTCGATCTGCGCCGCTTCGAGCACGATCTCCCGTTCATGCGGTGCATAGCGTACCAACGATTCGTACCGCTCCTTCATTCCGCCGTAAAGAGAAAGGTGAACATTGGTGTCGATAAGGCCCGGAATCACGTAGCGCGTCTTCGCATCGATGACGTTCGAGTTTGCTGGCACATGAACTGAAGCGCGTGGCCCAATCGCTGCGATCCGTGCTCCGTCGATCACGATCACAGCGTCGGGGAGAGCCGCTCCGCCGTTGCCGTCGATCAAAGTTGCGCCATCGATCACAGTGATCTGCGCCAAGCAGCTTGTGGCCCCCAGAAAAAAAACGAGTCCCAAAGTTCTCATAAATTCCTACAGGTTAGCCTTTTCAAACCGCGTCTGCCGCTCATCTGCGGTGATTGGATGGATTCGGGCGGTCATCGGCCGCAGATTGCGAATCGAATTGGGCGCTTGTGCCAGT
>Ga0126381_100010301_pt1 | contig 10524 bp, 7 predicted proteins | sample PanSoiMetPlot_28_FD_96465 | JGI IMG/M metagenome (GOLD analysis project Ga0126381, IMG submission 96465) | Tropical forest soil microbial communities from Panama - MetaG Plot_28 | ecosystem: Environmental > Terrestrial > Soil > Tropical forest > Bulk soil | place: Panama | collected 2016-02-17 | reverse complement strand
CGCGATCGGGCAGGAAGAAGGGCGGCGCACTCTCGAAGGGAACGGCATCGCGGGCCTGACGAGAGTATTCGGCCGTTGTGAGCGGCTTCCTTACTTCACCCCTTCAATTTCCGAGAACAACACGCTCGTCCAAATCGAACCAGAATCTTCATTCACATCACACTTCCAACCGTTTACTTGTCCCCGACCGCCAACAGCTACATATCAAAAGTAAAATGTTGAGCGTGATTTCGAATCGGCGTATATTCCGCGTTAATAATATACAAATAAACCCTCTAGTATTCGTTTTATTTCCTATCACATTATCTCTGAATAACCTGATAATTACGGCCTTTTCGGGATGATTCTCAGGGCTTCGACCGATACTGTACTACGGACAAATCCGTCATCATCATCCTAGGGCGTTTAAGAAGTAAGGTTTGTTCCATCCCTCGCTTTAAGCTTGCGTCGGTTTATCGGCGCTAGCAAAACAACGAAGATTCCACGAGCTCTTTCGGGAGCTTGTGTGCGCAAACCATATCTGCGTTGCTGTCGCGAGAAATCGATGTGTGAAAAATGGGCGAAGCCTGCCCGAACGCTTCCGAAATAGACAAAAATGATCGCTCAGCCATCTACTGAAGACTCCTCGGCCCAGCCCTGGTATGCGCTCAAGGTGAGAACTCGATCGGAACCCATCGCATCCCAGGGACTTCGCTATAGAGGTTACGACCCGTTTTCTCCGACCTACCAGGAACGACGACGTTACTGCGACCGGATGAAAACCGTGGATAACCCCGTCTTTCCGGGCTATATCTTTTGTCGATTCGATGCTAATAGGAAATTGCCGGTTATTAGTAGCAATGCTGTCGAGTACATCGTGGGCACAAGCGGCGTCCCTGCACCGATTCCGGAGGAGCAGATCGCACACATCCGCCGCGCAGTAGAAGCTGGGGCGCTTCCGGCGCCTTATCTAGAAGTCGGTGACCGGGTCCGGGTTCAGTTCGGACCATTGGCTGGCGTTGAAGGTGTGCTCGTTCGCGATGCATCTCGCGGTCGCTTAGTTGTATCGGTCGATCTCCTGCAACGGTCCGTTGCTGTCGAAATCGATGAAGATCAGGTCGAGGCTATTTAGTTTTACTGACAAACGGCACGGCTGCTTAGGATATGAGCTGCCGTTTTCGGCCCTTGGGCCCGCAACGCCGAAGTTTTCCAAATGGCCGCAAATTTTGTAATGGAGTTCTGATGAGAGTATTTATCTGTTTACCGTTAATGTTAATGCTCGGCGGCATCTTGTTGCCTGCCGAGCAACCCCCGGCAGCGGACCGCGAGTACGTGCTCGACGCTGACGATGGGATCTCAGTCAACGTTGTTGATGTGAGCGAACTCGACGCGAAAGCGCTGGGTATCATTCGCATCGATCATCAAGGCAACATCCGCCTTCCTCTTGCCGGTCGCATCCATGCTGCCGGCCTTACAGTCGAAAAACTCGAAAAAGCGCTCTCGATCCAGCTCTCGGGAATCATAAACGAACCCGAAGTCTCGGTCTCCGTTGTCGAGTATCGAAGTCACCCGGTATCAGTTCTTGGAGCTGTAAGGAATCCGGGTGTTTACCAGGTTAGCGGCCGCAAGACGCTCTTTGAGGTCCTCTCGTTGGCGGGCGGACTGAACCCGGATGCGGGTAACTCAGTAAAGATTACTCGCCTCGTATCGGCTGGACCGCTGCCTTTGCCCAACGTAACAATGGACGAATCTGGGCAGTTTAGCATCGGTCAGCTCAACGTTCGAAAAGTCATGGAGGCGAAAAGTCCTGAAGAAAACATCGCGGTTCTCGCCAACGATGTGATCACCGTCCCCAAAACTGAGCTGGTTTATGTTGTCGGCGCTGTTCGTCGGCCGGGAGGCTTTCCGCTCTCGGAGAAAGAGCAGATTTCCGTTTTGCAGGCAGTTTCGCTCTCGGAGGGTCTCGACCGGGTGGCGGCGGCCAAAAATGCGCGGATTCTGAGGCAATCTAGCCCAGGCGCGGAACGTACCGAACTGCGGGTCAATGTGCAGCAAATCCTCGACGGCCGTGCTCAGGACGTCTCGCTTGAGGCGAACGACATTCTTTTCATACCGACGAACGTGGCTAAAAGTGTATCTATTCGTGCTCTAGAAGCCGCGGTTCAAGCAGGAACAGGATTAGCGATCTACGGTCGTTAACAAGGGAAATCCAATGAATAATGAATTAATTACAAAAACACGCGATTTGATGTATGTCCCGGCTGTTACGGCCGTCACAGCATCCCGTCCCGAATACTCGGTCGAGCCGCAAAGTGGCAGTGTGCTCGATTACTGGCGCATTCTGTATCAGCGCAAGCTCACGCTTTTCGCTTTTGCCGTCGTCGGCCTGATCGGCGCCCTGGCATTCACGTTGCCGCAAACACCCATGTACCGCGCAAGCGCCGCTTTGGAGATACAGGATAACAAAAATGACGCATTCGCTATTAAGATCCTGAGTCCCGTTGCCGATTCAACACCAAACGATCCGCTCGCCGACATACCAACACAGATCCGGCTTCTTCAAAGCCAGACCCTTGTCGAGCGTGCATTGAATCAGGCGCATATCTCCTCTTCAGGAGATCTCAACCCTCATTCAGGTTTCATCGTCTCACGGCTCCCAAAACTTCCATTCCTGCACGGCGGTCAATCTAAAGAAAACCTGGTCGAAATGGCGTCAAAGAAGCTCAAAGTGACCCAGTCCGGGCAAACCCGGATTGTGGAAGTATCATTCGATGCATCCGATCCCGCCCTGGCAGCTCGTTTCGCTAATGCGCTGACTTCAGAATTCATTGACGAAAACCTGCAAGCGCGCTGGCAGATGAATCACCGGACGTCCGACTGGCTGGTGGGTCAACTCGATGATATGCGCGTTAAGCTGCAGAGTTCTGAAGATGCATTGCAGACCTACGCCCGCCAAAAAGGGCTGATGTACACCGGAGACAAACAGAGTGTTTCCGAGGATAAGCTTCGGCAGCTGCAGATGGAGCTCTCAAAAGCCCAAGCTGATCGTGTTGAAAGGCAGTCCCGATTCGAAATTGCACGTAGCGCCAGCGCCGATACCGTTCCGGAGGTTCTCAATGACGCCAATCTTCGCGCAATGGAAACAACCCTTACCGACCTGCGGCGGCAGGATGCGGACTTGGCTGTAACTTTTAAGCCGGACTACACGAAGGCCAAGCGAATTCGAGCCGAAATCACAACGCTGGAATCCGCAATAAACGAGAAACGCGCTGCGATTGTCGACCGCCTCAATAACGAGCTTCAGGAATCCCGACGGCGAGAGGAACTCCTTGCGGCCGCATATACTGCCCAGACGCGATCGGTTGTTGACGATTCGGCGAAATCGGTCCAGTACGACATGTTAAAGCATGAGGTCGACAGCAACCGCCAGGTATATGAGGCTATGTTGCAGCGGGTGAAAGAATCCAGCATCGTTTCCGCGATGAAAACAACAAATGTTCGAGTCATTGACGCAGCAAAGCCACCATTGCACCCCTATACGCCGAACCTGCCGCTAAACACCGCCGCCGGCCTCATTTGCGGCCTCTTGCTTGGCGCCGCTGTGATTGTCGTTCGGACAAGAACTAATCTCAGCCTGCAAAACCCGGGTGAGGCAGAAATGCTTCTGGGAATACCTGAGCTGGGCGTAATTCCTGCCGCCGATAGTGGACCAAAACGGCTTTCCCCGTTGCAGACGCTGTTTTCCGGAGATAAGCAGCTTCAGAATCCAGGTACCGGTTATTCCGCCAACGCCCAAGCTGTTGCGGATAGCTTTCGTGCGGTCCTGGCCTCCATTCTTTTTGCCGAGGCAAAGCAGCAGAAACGTGTCCTGGTCGTTACAAGTGCTAATCCGGGAGAAGGCAAAACAAGTACGGTCACCAATCTTGCAGCAACGTTAGCCAATATGAACCGAAAGGTTCTTTTAATCGATGGAGACATCCGCAGTCCGCGTCTTCATTCTTTATTTAACATTGATAACTCTGTAGGGCTTACAAATGTCCTAAGAGAAATCGCCTTCAATAAGATGCCGATGACTCCCGCGATCCGTGAAACGAGCATTCCAAACTTGCATGTTCTTACAAGCGGGTCTGCGATTCAAGCCGATGCCGACTTGTTATTTTCCCCTTCCATGGCCGCATTAGTTGACCGCTACCGGGAAGAATACGACATGGTCTTAATTGATACTCCTCCCATGCTATTGATGCCGGATGCTCGTGTTCTTGGCCGTGTGGCCGACGGCGTCGTGCTAATCGCCAGGGCTGGCCGAACAGGTCGTAATGCGATCCAGGCAGCTTTCAAGCGGTTCGTTGAAGATCAGACTCCGGTCCTGGGGGTCATTCTAAATGACTGGAATTTTAAAGCATCGCCATATCAATATTTCGCTGCTTACAAGGATTCAGCAGCAGGGCAACCCACTCTGGCAGTAACGCGCACGAGCGTCTGACCATAAGATCGATTGTAAATGGCTCCGGCGATTCTAATCTCGGAGCCACAGCCCTTGGCGGCAGGGACTTCAGCCCGCTCGATAACGGGCTGGCAACTGCCAGGGCAAGTCTAGACCTATAAATTCATCCCACTTATATATGACATCGTCCGTGCAAACAGCGGCAAGAGAGCAGTCCTCTTCCGCCCTATCCACACGCTGCCCGGTTGGAGATAGCGCCGCCGGAGAAGGAACGGCCGCCACAAGCCGCGCCCTCTTTTCCAACATTCTCTGGATGTTGGCCGGAAATCTATCATACGGGTTAAGCCAGTGGGCCCTATTGGTCGCTTTAGCCAAAATCGGAACCGTCGCAATGGTTGGTACCTTCGCCCTTGCACTCGCGATCACTTTGCCGGTTCTGATGTTTAGTTCATTGAGCCTACGATCAATCCAGGTGACAGACTATTCCCGTTCATACCGTTTTCTGGAGTATGCCTCGCTTCGGTTCGCGACAGTTTGTCTCTCTCTCTTATTTATCTTTGTCTTCGGGCTAGCTTCCGGCTATTCGCCTTCCGTACTTATAGCGACGCTATTGATAGCAGGAGCTAAGGCCTTTGAATATGTTAGCGACATCCTGTACGGTTTACTGCAGCAAGAAGAGGATATGGCCGCGATCGGTATCTCGATGACATTGCGGGCAATCCTATCCGTAGCCGCGTTGAGCGTTGGCGTTTATTTTACACACTCCCTTATGTGGGGCGCAGCGGGACTGCTGATTTCCTCCGGAGTCGTCGTTCTCGCCTACGACCTCCCGAAAGCTCTCGCGTTTCGAAAAGGTCAATTCCGAACGGAAGTCGGTACGTGCCTGCAGTATATTCGTGCGCTTCCTCGGGATGGCAAGCACCAGAGGCTCTGGAAGTTGGCACTGACGGGATTGCCTATGGGTTTCGTTTTGATGATGGTATCGCTCAATTTGAATATCCCCAGATATTTCATACAGCAGCATCTTGGGATGCAGGAATTGGGCATCTTTTCGGCCATTGCTACGTTGATGGCCGCTGGGAGCGTTGTAACGAACGCGATCGGACAAGCGGCAGCTCCGCGGATGGCTAGGTATTTTACAGCCGGTGACCGGTATCGGTTCGGCATCCTATTAGCCGCGATTGTTGCAGTCAGTCTTGGCCTCGGTGCGCTGGGCTTTGGCGGTGCGCTCCTTTTTGGCCGGCAAGCAATGGCACTTATTTATCGGCCGGAGTACAGCACACGCCAGGACGTTCTGGTTTGGCTTATGGGCGCGTCGGGTTTCTTCTACCTAGGGTCGACCCTCGGTTATGCAGTCACGTCAGTTCGCTGCTTCACCCCTCAATTGCCCTTGTTTACCGGCGCTGCTCTCGCGACTGCACTTGGATGCATAGCCTTCGTGCCTTCTTTGGGGTTGCGGGGAGCCGCGATCGCGATTCTGATTTCTGCCGTCGTACAGTGTGCCGGCAGTGCAGTTCTTCTATATGGGTCATACAGGAAAGCAAGCGCTGACCCGATTCTCAGCTGGTCCTGAGGAACGTACTTACTTGTTGGCGACAACGTCAAATGATACGCAATCCCCTTATACCCATGACTGCTAACGCCCCGGATACGTATACGATTTCCAGTCGCGACATCTGGTCGCTCCGAAGCGCAAGTGGAGAAGCCGTTTGGGGCTGGATCACGGCGGCATTTACAGCATATTGGATGCTTTTCGTGGCCGGAGCTTTTCTTGGTCGAAAGGAGCTGAATGCAGTTGGCGGCGTGGTGATCCTGGGCGTTCTGGGATGGGTGATCCTGGAACGGTTGTGGGTCCGTTTGGATGCAGTCGTTGTCGTAAGCTTGACCTCCGCTGTTTGCGTTCCGCTGTTACAGATCGTAAGCTCGAGCGAGCCGCTATCGTTGGAAGCCCTTTTCAAGCACGTTTCCCTGTGCTTGGTTATGGCGGCTTCCCGCATTCTGCAATTGCCCCTCGCATGCAAGTCTAAAGTTCGCAAGTTGCTCGTTCTACAGATTCTGGCGATACTTTTGATCTCCTTTACGATCTATCGCGGCACATCGTGGGATGGCGGGACCAGGCACTCCGGGCTGTTCGTGAATCCGAACAATCTTGCGCTAATTCCCTTCTTACTCCTTTTCTTTGTGGATCCGGTTCGCGACGGATTGATTCTTCGCTTGGCCACGCATGCCATCGTTGTAGCCGTACTTGCCTTTTCGGGTACCAGCGGTGCCGTGGTTGCGTACGGCATCGGCTTGGGGGTTCATCTACGAACTCTGATTTCCAAGCGTTGGCGCAGATTTGTTTACATGCTCATCCCAGTCTTTTGTGTCGCCTCTGCCACTTTCATTGCGATGAATGGAATGCGATTGCTGCCCGAAACCCGTTTGACCAAGCAGGTATCGGTCATCGGAGTGCAGCTTCAAAACGTCCTCCAGGGCGGCGATGTAGCGTATTACGAACAAGAACGCGTGTTGGGCCCCGGGACTGCATCAGGTATCTGGAGAGTCGCTCATTGGCGGCGGACGCTCGCCACCTACTTCGACGGCACCTTCACACAACAGATCTTTGGATTTGGGCTTGGCTCGTCTCCCCGAATGATGGGTAAGCTTCCACACAATGAATACCTTCGGCTCCTCTTTGAGCAAGGTATTCTCGGATTCGCGCTTTTTGTATTTGCCTGGAGGCAGATTATCAAGACCGCACCAGCTCATGTCCGGTATATCGGCCTCGTCGTGGCCATCTATTCATTCAGTGAAAACAATCTCGATAACTTTCCCTTTATGGCTCTTTTCACGCTGTGCCTATCTGCACGCGGAGTGAGTGATTCATTTCGGGTAAGCATCCAACAGCCATTCGTAAGGAAATGGCGCATGGCCGTTCAAAGAGCCTAGCGTTGGCCGGGGGGAGCTCTACGCTTCTCCACAGCCAGCGCCACAAACAACAATCATCATGAAAGTCCTCGTAGCAAACAATTATTACTATCTTCGTGGTGGGTGCGAGCGTGTGATGTTTAACGACATACAAGCTCTGTCCGCTCATGGCGTGGAAATCGTCCCATTCTCTGCGGCCGACCCGGAAAACATTGAAACTCCCTACTCCTCGTTCTTCGTCCCGGGAGCCGATATCCGCGCTACTAATCCGCTTCGCCGCGCGGAAGCCGCTGTGGATGCGATCCATTGCAGGCGCACCGCCGAGGCGTTTGCCAATATTCTCGACAAAACTAAGCCCGATATTGTGCACTGCCACAATGTCTATGGACGGCTCTCGACCTCAATTCTGGGAGTAGCCAAGCAGCGCAATATTCCGGCAGTACTGACCGTCCACGACTATAAGGTTGTCTGCCCATCCTATCTGATGTTGAAAAAGGGCAAGCCCTGCTCTGCCTGTATCGACGGCGGTTACTATCGGTGTGCCGTTAACCGGTGTCACAAAGGCCAGCTCGCCGCGTCTGTCGTCTACGCGATCGAGGCCTATTATTCCCGCCTGACTGGACAATATGGCGCAGTCTCGGCCTTTCTATCACCCAGCCGTTTCATTGCTGGCCTGCTGAAACAATCCGGGATCGAAGACAATCGCGTGGTCTACCATCCGAACTGCGTCGAACCTGATGAGTACCTGCCTTCTTACGAGGGAAAATACGTCTTGTCCGTTGGGCGGCTGTCACATGAAAAAGGACTTCCAACCTTTCTTCAGGCGATGCTTGGAACCAACATTCCTGTAAGAGTCGCCGGTACGGGACCCATGGAGTCGAGCCTCCGGGAAATGGCTGAGAAGGACGGCGGATCAATTGTACTGGAAGGCCATTGCAACGGAGCCAAGCTCGCTGATCTCTATCGGAATGCCGCATTTGTAGTTGTGCCATCGGAGTGGTACGAAAACGCGCCGATGTCAATTCTTGAGTCGTTTGCCTATGGCAAACCCGTGATCGGAACGCGGATCGGCGGCATTCCAGAGTTGATTACGGAAGGCGCACACGGTTACTTGGTTGATCCCGAGTCTCCTGAACAACTCCGAACAGTGATTCGTGAGCTTTGGGCCGACCGTCCGGCGCAGAGCCGTATGGGCGTCAACGCACGTCGGCTAATCGAAACCAAGTTTGCGCAGAGTACCCGAACCACTTCACTGCTAAATATCTATGACAGTGTTCGTAGCTCTTATTCCAGAACCATGAGCTTGCCCAGGTTACTATCTCATTCGACAAGCAATTAAAACAGCTATTGCATTCTTTATCGGAACTCCCTCTATGTTATTGCAACTTCACTCACTTGCTCGCTGGTGTTATCTTCACCGCGTGCCATTCATTCCGCGGTTGATTAAGGCGGTCCTGTACGTCCTCTTCAATTGCATTCTGCCTGCTGAGTGCTCCATTGGCGCCCGAACGCGCTTTCATCATCACGGATGGTGTGTCCTGGTGCATCCGAGCGTCGAGATCGGCGACGACTGCAACATCTACAACCAGGTTGTGATTGGTGGTGGGCACGATGGGCCAGACGGGCCGCCAATCCGTATAATCATCGGAAACAACGTCAATATCTCTGCTGGTGCTAAGGTTCTTTGCAAGTCCGGCACGCTGACAATCGGTGATGGAAGCACGATCGGCGCAAATGCGGTAGTGCTTTCGGACGTGCCTCCCAATTCCCTCGCTGTTGGAATGCCCGCGCGCTGCAGACCCAAAAGCCGTTCCATCGCGGCGTAACCTGAGCCTGCATTGTTGGAATACTCTTTCAACGGCGCCGTCCCGATTAGCAATTAGATCCCTAATACCCTCAACCTATCCTGTCTCACACTACAGAATTACCGGACATCCGACCCGGTAACTCCTTAGCGTCACAGCACTCTTTCTCATTCTCGACTACTAGACATCATCGCCTTAATTTATGGAGGCATTGCAATGAAGATTCATTTTTTACTCACAAAAGACTTTTTTCGCGGGGGTGGAATTGAAACTTACACCCGTGAAGTTGGGCGCCGTCTGGTGGCGCGGGGTCACGAGGTGACCGTTTATTCGACGCGGGGGAACTCCCCTTACCCGGACGAGTGGGAAGGCATGCGGCTTATCTGGTTACCGCGTGCAAAACCCTATTGGACTGAGAAATGTTACGGCGGAGTCGTCGCCGCGCTTAGAGCGCTTCGGGAAGATGCGCCCGACATCTTCCATTTACACAGCGTGGTGGCTGGGTCGGCGGCTCCGATTCTACGATCTAAAGGAACTCCTTGCATTGTACAAATGCATGGGCTTGAATGGATGCGCACTCGGTGGGGTTTCGTTGCCAAAAGCCTGCTTAAAGCTATGGAACGTGCATCGCTCAAATCGGCCAACGCGATGACTGCCGTATCCAACACACAATGTGAATATTTCAAGACGCACTATGGCACTCATTGTGAATACATCCCGACGGCAGCGGACATAAAGGAGTTCGCGAGCCCGAATCTCATCTCTGAGATGGGCCTGCGAGCTGGCGAGTATGTACTTTTTGCCGCACGCCTGGTTCCAGAAAAGGGAGTACATCACCTGATCAAGGCATTTCGCCGACTTTCAACGGAATATCCGCTAGTCATCGCTGGCGAGGCCCCTGCATCGGGCGGATATGGACAACAGCTACTAAATCTCGCGGAAGGCGACCAGAGAATTCGGTTTATTGGCCGCGTGCAGGGCACATTGCTCGAAGAGCTCTTCTCCAATGCAGCGCTGTTTGTGCAACCTTCGGAACTTGAAGGGTTGTCTATCGGCCTAATCGAAGCAATGAGCTATGGCATCCCATGCCTTGCCAGTGACATTCCGGAAAACCGGGAGGTTGTTGGCGATGCAGCTTTGCTCTTTCGAAATAAGGATGTACCTGATCTTGAAAGGCAGCTGGCAGCAGCTCTATTGAATGGCCCGGCCGCTACTAAACTTGCCGCCACCGGACGCCAACGGGTACAGACACTGTTTTCGTGGGATCGGGTGGTCGATCAACTGGAAGCGTTGTACGAACGAGTCGCATCGGGCGTGCAGACGCTAAAAATGGATCAGGCTCTCTCGCCGTCCCCAGTACGGGCCCGCACGCTTACTAACGTGGAT
>Ga0126381_100010300_pt1 | contig 10525 bp, 8 predicted proteins | sample PanSoiMetPlot_28_FD_96465 | JGI IMG/M metagenome (GOLD analysis project Ga0126381, IMG submission 96465) | Tropical forest soil microbial communities from Panama - MetaG Plot_28 | ecosystem: Environmental > Terrestrial > Soil > Tropical forest > Bulk soil | place: Panama | collected 2016-02-17 | reverse complement strand
TGCTGTTTCTGATTATCGCGGGAACGATTGGTGTGATCAGTCCGAGCGGCCATGAAGTGGGGCTTTTCCTATCCATCGAGCAAGCCGCTCTATCGCATATCGTTTCCAGCCGAAGTCGAACGGAAGTATTCGCGTGGTACACGCTCGCCGGTTCAGTAGCGACTGCGCTCGGCGCGTTGTGCGGCGGCGCCGCGTCGGGGATCGTCCAGAAGGCGTCCTTCTCCGCGTCCGATAGCTATCGCGCGGTGGTTTTGCTCTACGCCGCTCTGGGCACTGCGCTCGCATTTCTCTTCCTGAGCCTGTCGTCCTCGACGGAAGTCCGAGACTCCGTTCCCGACGAACGCTCGGATGTGCCAAGGAAGTTTCTCGGCGTTGGTCACTCGCGTTCGATTGTCTTGAAGCTCTCAAGCCTGTTCGCGCTGGACTCCTTCGGCGGTGGTTTCGTCGTGCAGAGTTTCGCTGCCTATTGGTTCTACCTGCGATTCGGTGTGCAGCCGGTCAAGCTGGGAGTGATTTTCTTCTGGGCCAACGTGCTCGCCGGAATCTCCGCGCTGCTCGCTTCGCGCCTCGCAACGCGAATTGGACTTGTGCGGACCATGGTAGTCACGCACTTGCCGTCGAATGTTCTCCTCATCCTTGTGCCGTTGATGCCCAACCTTACCCTCGCCGTGGTAGTGCTGCTGATCCGGTTCAGTATCAGCCAGATGGACGTTCCGACAAGGCAGTCCTACACGATGGCTGTCGTTCGTCCCGAGGAGCGTTCCGCGGCGGGCGGGATCACCGGAGTAGCGCGGACGGCAGGTGCCGCAATTAGTCCTATCTTTGCCGGGTTCCTCTTCTCGCGTCCTGCTCTTATTGACGTTCCGTTTTTCATTGCCGGAATTCTCAAGATTGGGTACGACCTTGCGCTCTATCGAGGGTTCGCGGCAGTCCGGCCACCGGAAGAGGCCGATTCATCGAGGGTTTAACTTTGCCGGTAAAAGATCAATTCGGGTACATGCCAATGACAGGTCAGGCGACTGGATTCGGAGCAAGGGTGTCAGCATTGGGCGTGAGGGTAGGAAAAGTCTGCCTGACGATCCTAACAATCGTAGTGTTCATGTTGGCTTCGGCGGCAAGAGCTCAAACGAATGTGCCGCTGAAATTGAATAGGACAATTGAACTCCAGGAAGTTCAGGGACGCATCGATCACATGTCTCTGGATGTCGCGGGCCAGAGGCTCTTTGTTTCCGCGCTCGGCAACAACACGGTCGAAGTCATCGACCTCAAAGCCGCAAAACGCGCCAACACGATCTCCGGACTGAAGGAGCCGCAAGGAGCGTTGTACGTCCCGGACAAGAATCGGCTGTTCGTTGCCAGCGGCAAGGACGGCACGGTCAAGATATTCGACGGAATCTCGTTTCAGCTTCTCAAGACCATCGAGTACGGCGACGACGCTGACAACCTGCGTTACGATGCGGCGCGCCAGCGGGTGTATGTCGGATTCGGCGGCGGAGCGCTCGGAGAACTGGACAACGAAGGACAAAAGATCGCGGAAACAAAGCTGGATGCTCACCCGGAATCGTTCCAATTGGAAAAGAGTAGTCCTCGTATCTATGTGAACTTGCCGGGCTCTCGGAAGGTCGCCGTTGTTGACCGCGAGGCGCATTCCGTGGTGACAAGCTGGGGCATGGGATTGACGCTGGGCAACTACGCGATGGCCCTAGACGAGGCCGATCAGCGGCTGTTCGTCATCTCCCGCGTCCCTGCGCGGCTGGTTGTGATGGATACCGCAACCGGCAAGGTCGTTCAAAAGCTCCCGGCGGTCGGCGATTGCGATGACGTCTTTTTCGATCAGGCGCACAAACGCATTTACGCCACAGGGGGAGAGGGGGCGATTTCCGTTTTCGAGCAGCAAGACCCGGATCACTACCGCGAGATGACTCGAATCCCAACCGTGAAGGGCGCTCGCACCAGTTTTTTCTCCCCGGATTTGGGGCGGCTCTTCGTGGGCGTGAGGAAGCAGGGCTCCTCGCCAGCGATGATCCAGGTTTTCGAAGTGAATCAGTAGTCTTACTTGAATCAAGGTAGGTCGGAGTCGGCAAGAGTCGGATTTCCAATTTGACGGACTATTATGTCTAAACCCAAAACAATTTACTTTGGCCCGCTGGTTTTGCTGGGCCTATGTCTCACCTGCACCGCGAGCTCCCGAGGGCAGCACCAGCAGCCTCTCAAGCTTGTGCAAACGATTCCGATGCCGAACGTCAAGGGGCGGATCGACCACATGGATGTGGACGTCAAAGGCAAGCGGCTTTTTGTGGCGGGCCTTGAGAATGGCTCCTTGGAAATAGTTGACCTAAATGCAGGCCAATGGTTGAAGAGCATCCCCGGGTTTCAAAAGCCGCAGGGCGTCGCGTACGTGGAATCTCTGAACAAAGTGTTCGTAGCCAGCGGCGACGACGGAATGGTGCGCGTCTTCCGTGGCAATACTCTAGATTTGCTCGATTCCATCAAGCTCGATCTGGGCCCCAACCGTGTTGTGTACGATCCGCATACGAGCTTGCTCTACGTCGGCTATGGAGGAGCCGATGCACACAAAGACTACGGTGAGGTCGGAATTATCGACGCCAAAACGGACAAGCATGTTGGCGACGTGCAGGTGGCGGCGCATCCTTCAGAGCTATTGCTGGACAAGTTGGGACAAACACTGTTCGTTTTCGTCTCGATTCAAAGCAAGATCCAACAAATCGACACGAGAAAACGGGGAATTGTCTCCACCTGGCCGGTCAGCAGCCAGCGTAATGGCGATGGGGCTTTTGATGAGTCCACACATCGCTTGCTAATAGGCACGCGTACGCCCGCACAGATGATCGCTATGGATTCGAAATCAGGCAAAGAAGTTGCCAGCCTCGCTACGGCCGAAGGCATGGATGGCGTTTATTTCGACGCCGCCCACAAGCGGGTGTACGTGTCCGGTGGACGCGACCAGGGCCAGGGTTTCGTTTTTGTGTATCGGCAGAAAGATACGGACCACTACGAAACTACAGGGAAGATCACCACGCGGCCAGGCGCAGGAACTTCGTTCTGGTCGCCCGTGCTGAATCGCTACTATGTGGCCGCGCCTGCTCATGACAACGAAGAAGCCGCCATCCTCGTGTTTGAGCCAGTGCCTTGAAGATTTCCGATTTCACGGGTTGCAGGAGAATCTGAAAGAACTTCATCGCACGCGGGAGGAGACATGAAAAAGCTGTTGGTGATCGGCGCTATTTCGCTGCTTGGATTAAGCATCCTCGCCATCAAAGGTAGCAATACCGCCGTTGCGCAATCGCAAGCTCGCGACCTTCTGCCATTGCAATTAGAGGAACAGATCCCCGTTCATGGTGTAGCGGGCCGGCTGGATCACTTCTCTGCGGACGCAAAGCGGCGGAGGCTATTCGTTTCGGCCCTCGGCAATAATTCGCTAGAAGTGATCGACACTTTCGCCGGGAGAGTGATTCACAGTATCAAGGGACTCGCTGAGCCGCAGGGGCCGCTCTACGTTCCCGAAGTGGACAAGCTTTACGTCGCGAATGCCGAGGACGGCAAAGTGAAAGTGTATGACGGCGCGACCTACACGCTTCGCAAAACGATCGATTTTGGCGTCGATCCGGACAATATGCGCTATGACGAAGCCTCGAAGACTGTTTTCGTGGGATTCGGTCAGGAGGACGGCGGAATCGCCATGATCGACCCCAAGACTGACGAGCGCGTCGGCCAGGTCTATAAGACGGGAGGACATCCCGAGTCGTTCCAAGTGGAAGCCTCGGGTGGGCACATCTTCGTGAACGTACCTGACGCGGGAAATGTAGTGGAATCCATCGACCGCAAAAGCGGCGCGATGACCAAGTGGCCGCTCAAAGGATTACGCAGCAACTATGCAATGGCGCTGAATGAAGAGGATCATCGCCTTTTCACCATAACTCGCAAGACTCCCATGATGGTTGTTCTGAATACGGAAACAGGCAGCGAAGTCGCTCGCCTGCGTGCAGCGGGAGAGTGCGACGACGTTTACTTTGACGCGTCCAGAAAACGCATTTACATCATCGGCGCCGAGGGCTTCATCAGCGTATTTCAGCAGAATGACCCCGACCACTATGAACTCGTGGCGAACGTTCCATCAGGGATCGGCATTCGCACCGGCTATTACTTCACCCGCCGCGATCGGTTCTACGTCGGTGTCCCTGCAAAGGGCAGCGAGCCAGCGCAAGTCTGGACCTACGAAGCCGAAGATTAGTTGATGGCCCGCGCACACCGATCCATGCCATGAGTAGGTACCGGAACCAACCCGGCGTACGGTGGAATGCACTCGGATTGTTCTTAATTCTTTCCGGGCATCTCGCGGGCACGGTAGCGGCTTCCGAGGCCACTGACAAATCTCCTGGCCAGGACCAATCGAATGCCGCGGAGGCTATACGTGTTGACCATGCACCTAAGCTCGACGGGACATTGGATGACCCACTTTGGCAGACAGCGAGACCGATTACAGACTTTCGTCAACGCGAGCCTTACGAAGGCCAAGCACCAACGGAGAAAACGGAAGTCCGCATTCTTTACAGTCGGCACGCTGTCTATTTCGGAATCCGTTGCTACGACTCTGCGCCCTCGCGGATCGTCGCGACGGAGTTGCGGCGCGATGTCAACCAGGATTTGGATGACCACTTCGAAATTCTCATCGATTCCAACCACGACCGCCGTGGAGCGTATGTTTTCCAGATTAACCCACTCGGCACGCAAGTTGACGGCCTGATCGTGGAAGAGCAAGGAAGCGGCTCGAGCACAGATTTCGATTCGGGATGGGATGGCGTCTGGACATCGGAGGCGCGCATCACTCCCGACGGCTGGTCCACAACCGTGGAAATTCCTTTCACGACACTCAACTTCACGCACTCAACGGAAGTTCTCTGGGGCCTGAACTTCAAACGCTTCATCCGTAGAAAGAACGAACAAGATCTCTGGAAAGCCTACCGTCGAACCTTTGGTTTCACCAAGGTTTCGGAAGCTGGAGAGCTTCGAGGTATTAAGGACATCGGAAGTGGAAGACTCTTTGTCGTCAAGCCGTATGCTCTCGCGAGATACGACAAACAGACTGGCCAGGACCCGAAGTTCCCGCTGACGGGTGGACTCGATATGAAATATGGCATTAGTTCAAATCTTGTCTTGAACCTGACGGGGAACACAGATTTCGCGGATACGGAAGTTGATCTTCAACCTTTCAATTTGACCCCTTTCAAGGTGTTCATTCCGGAAAAGCGCCAATTCTTTTTGGAGAATGCAGGCGTCTTCAATTTCGATATCGGAGACCAAGACCAGTTGTTTTTTAGTCGGCAGATTGGTGTTGACCCCATAACTGGCAATCAGGTGCCGATTAACGGAGGGGCCAAACTGACGGGTACGCTTGGCCGATTGGAACTCGGGGTTTTGGATGTAAACACTCGCTCTAGTGGTCCGAATCCATATTCGAATTTCGCGGTTGTTCGTCTTAAGGAATCCCTCTGGCCGGGTTCCTATGTCGGCGTCATGGGCATCGACAAACGTTCGGGAAATGTGCTGGACAGTTACAACCAGACAGGAGGCGTGGATACACGGCTTGTTTTCTTCAAGGACTGGTTCGTGGACGCCCACATGGCTGGAACGCAGTCCCCCATAAACATAAGCGGAGCAAGTGGCGGCGCCAGCGACGTCGGCGCGTCCTTGTCTTACCGGTCGAACTGGTTAGACGGAATCGTCGAGCGGAGGAAGATCGGGCCAAACTTCAATCCGGAAGTAGGCTTCATTGAAAGGACCGATTCCGATGAAACTTATGCAGACCTGACTTTCAAGGTGAGACCCAAGATCGAGAGTATTCGGGAATTGCAATTCGAAGGATTCATTCTTCATGCGCCGGATACTCGGGGCCAGGTCTCTACGCAGGAATGGCAGAACACTTTTCGCGCCGACCTCCACAACGGCGCATATACGGACGACGACATCGTCGATGTCTTTACGCAGCTAATCACGACGCCCCTGCATATCTACAAAAACGTATTTATTCCGAACGGCCTATACCACTTCACCCGCCACCAACTGACGTACGGCTCGGGGCAAGATCGGAGATTCACTTACAACTTCTTTGAACGCTTCGGAAGCTACTATGGAGGAACACTTAACGAATTTCGCGTTCGAGCCAACTATCGTCCAACCGCGAAGTTCTCAGTTTCTGCGTCAGAAACCTGGGACCGGTTTCGATTGCCGCTGCCCAATGGTAATTTCTCCGTCGTACTGGCAAGCCTTCAGGGCAACTACTCCTTCAACCGCTTCTTGACCTTCACAAGCCTTCTGCAGATGGACACGTCGAACACGCAGGCCGTCAGTGCCAATCTTCGCCTCCGGTACAACTACCGCCCCGACAGCGATCTTTACATCATCTACAACGTTGGAACGCAGTTCGCCAGCATTGCTCCAGCAAATCCACCTCAGGTCAGAGAAACACGGTTCGCAATCAAATGGACGTACTCCTGGCAACGATGACCATGGATGAGCGCATGTCGAATTCGGCGCATCCTTCCGCAAAACGAAGTAGACGGATTCTCCCTGCTTTTCTGTCTTGTTGCCAGCTGTTCCTTGGGACGTTTGCCGGAGGACAGGAGCCGAAATCGCCTTCCGAGATTCCGATAGAGCGTTGTGATTTGTTGCCGATCGTAAAGGTCCGAATCGATGGCACGGACATGAGGTTTCTTCTGGACACCGCCGCCACCTCGATGCTGAACCTCAAATCTTTTTCATCGGGACGCTCTAAAGAGATTCAAATCACATCCTGGAGCGGTACGTCCGCGACCAGCGCGCGCGAGGTGTTTCTCCCTGAGATTCTGTTCGGCGATCACCGCCTTCGCGATCTGCGTTTACCAGCTATCGATTTGAGTCCCATTGGGAACGCGTGCGGAGGAAAGATTGATGGAATTCTGGGCGTCGATCTGCTGGACAAGATGGGCGTGACCATTGATCTGAAGCGACGCATCGCCTCGGTCGGACCGGTCCCGGCGAGTCCGGAGGCTTACAAGCAGATGGAAGAGGACATGCATCACTGCACGGCAGCGTTCGAAAGCGGAAATGCGACGGAGCTAAGGGACTGTTTTGATTCAGACATTGTTCTCTTTGCTTTGCAACGCGAGTATCGCGGCCGCGAGGAGGTCATGAAGTATCTGAGGGGTCGATTCCTGCAGTATGCGCCCCAGCTGACGTACAAGATGAAGTTGGATGACGTAAAGCTCTTCGGGGACGCGCTTTGGTACACATACGATTACGAAATCACTTCTCCCAAAGAGCATCTCGTGGGGCGTGGCATGTCGATGTGCAGAAAGACGGGCGCTCGCTGGCGGATTCTCAATATGCACAATTCGCTTCGCGAAAGCTCGACGTCGACTAACCCGTAGCTATTTGTGGAAAGGCACCGCGGAATGTGCAGCGCTCGTAGCGAGTTCCGTGGATCGTCGGGAAGGGAAGAAGGAGGAAGCGATGGAAACTCATCGGCGCGATTTTCTTCGCACGCTTTCAGCCGCTAGCTCTCTACCGGCATTCGCATCGATCTTTAGAAGAAAGGCGGAATGGGCGGGCCGAGTGTGCACGGATTTCGCTGACACGAAGTATCGAGACCTTCGCAATCAATTCCCATTGCTGCGAGAGACCGTCGATGATCGACCGTTGGTCTACCTCGACAGCGCGGCGACGACGCAGCGTCCGCAAGCGTTTCTCGCCGCGCTGGACGGGTTCTACTTGCACGACAATGCGAATCCCGCGAAATCGCTCCATACGCTTGCTCGCCGTTCCGCGAATTTGTACGACACAGCGAGGGCAACGGTTGCGAGGTTCTTGAACGCTCGCGGTCCGGACGAGATTGTATGGACCCGCGGGACGACGGAAGCTATCAATTTGGTGGCGTCCTCTTGGGGCGGTGCGAACCTGGGTCATGGCGACGAAATCCTCGTCACAGTGTCTGACCACTATTCGAGCCTTGTTCCCTGGCAGCTAGCGGCTGGGCGCGCGGGAGCGACGATCCGCGTCTGGGATGTCAGCGACGACGGACATCTGCGCCTCGATCAACTGGACCAGCTTCTCTCAAAGCGAACCAAGATGGTGACGTTTCCTCACGTTTCCAATGTCCTCGGCGCGATCAACCCAGCTAAGGAAATCTGCGAACGGGCGCATCGAACTGGCGCGGTTGTCCTCATCGACGCGGCGCAGTCCGTTCCGCATTTCTCTGTGGATGTACGGGAAATCGGCTGCGATTTTCTTGCACTTTCAGGGCACAAGATGTGCGGGCCTATGGGAATTGGCGTTTTGTGGGCGAGGCGCGAGCTTCTCGACGCTATGCCACCATTTCAGGCGGGAAGCAACATGGTCCATGAAGTGGAACTGCAGTCTGCGCCAACCCACTTTGCGGAGGGCGGACTCAAGTTTGAAGCCGGTACGCCGAACGTACCGGGTGCAGTGGGGCTGGCGGCAGCGGTTCTGTTCCTCGAATCTTTTGGTCGCAAGGAGTTGTGGACGCGTGAGCAGGAGCTGACCGAGTACGCCTTGTCGAACCTCAGGAAAATAGAGGGTTTGCGAATCCTCGGTCCAAGGAAAGCGAACGAGCGAATATCGGTGTTCACCTTCGTCGTCGAGAATCGCAAGCCGCTCGACATCGCAGCGTCGCTCGACCGTATGGGAGTTGCCGTGCGAGCGGGCGACTTGGCGTCGCTGCCAGCATTGAAGAGATTCGATGTGACGGCCGCCGTGCGCGCTTCGTGCTACATCTATACATCGAATGATGACATCGACCGGCTTGTTGCCGGACTCACAGAGACAAACGGTTAGCCGAAGGCGCGGCAAGGCAGGGCGACTCACGCAGAAGGCTCACGCCTGGAGAATCAACGCAATCGCCGCTGAAAAGCAGCAACCTGTTTCCGCTCATCCTGTTGACTTCCAGCGGCTAAGGACCACAAATCGACCAGCACTACATGTGCTGGGAGGAATTCATGCAGCTGGGGAGCTTACTTCGAAGCAGCAGGCGTCGCGGTCCAGATATTTGGGAGTTTAGGTATCGAGAGCGACCGCATAACGGTCGGCGGATTTATCGACGAATTAAGGTCGGCACGCTGAGGGAGTTCAGGACAGAGGCGTCTGCCAGGAAGGGAATTACCGGCCTCATCAGAGAGATCAACTTTGGAGACCTGCGAGTGCAGGCGACTAAGATGACGGTCGCGGAACTCGTTGAGCACTATCGGCAGCGCGAGTTGACGTCAGACAACACTTGGAGAAGCTACTCAACGAAACGTGGCTACGAATGCTATTTGAAAAACTGGATCGTGCCACACTGGGGAAATTACAAACTTTCAGAGGTCAAAACGATCGAAGTAGAAACGTGGCTCAGAAATCTATCGCTCGTCAAATCGAGCTCTGCAAAGATTCGCAACATCTTTAGCGTTCTCTTCAACCACGCATGCCGGTACGATCTGTTCGACCGAAACCCAATCACGCTAGTGCGCCAGAGTGCAAAACGCCGCAAGATTCCTGACGTTTTGACGGCCGAGGAGACGCAGCGGCTGCTATCTGTGCTGGCCATCAAAGAACGCACGCTGGTGTTGATGGCTGTCGGTACCGGCCTAAGGCGCAGCGAACTCTTTGCCCTAAAGCGGAAGGACGTCGACTTCGACGCAAAGCAGGCAAGCGTGACGCGCTCCATCGTCGGTCAGGTCGTCGGGATCTGCAAGACGGAAGCATCGCAAAAACCTGTACCCTTCACGAGTCTCTCGCCCAGGCTTTGCTGGAATGGCGTAAACATACTTCCTTCCGCAAGCGAGAAGACTGGGTCTTTGCAAGTCCGCATTCGAGCGGCAAGCACCCTTACTGGGCGCAAGCGATCATGCGATACCACATCGCTCCGGCGTCACGGAGGATCCAATCGCAAAAGCGCGTTGGATGGCACACCTTCCGGCACACCTACTCGACAATGTTGAAGCAGCTTGGTACTGACATCAAAGTGATGCAAGAATTGCTGAGGCATTCCTCCGTGCGGTGCACGCTCGATACCTACACCCAGGCAATCATGCCCGCCAAACGGGCGGCTCAAGGCGCTGTACTTTCATTGATTTTGGCCGAGGACCAGGCAAAGCCAGGTCAAAGTTGCACCGTTTTGCACCCATGAAACTATCGGGTCAAAAAGGCTAAGTGGTTTATTTAGAATGGCGGGGACGACGGGACTGGAACCCGCGGCCTCTGCCGCGCCATGCTTGAGCGTCTGCTTGCCAACAGGTATGTTAATTGCGATTTTCTTGTAAACAATTCTTCTGAAGCATCAACCAATCGTATTCAGATTCGATGCGCACAACATGTTTGCTCGGCGGCGGTTTGGAAAACCGCCGGCACTTGTACTGGTAGCGCGTTTTTTCGGTCAAGTGGATTGCTTCCCTCGTGCATTTATCACTTCCGTCCCCCCTTCATCGACGTGCACGGCACTTGTGGATCCCACATGGTCTGAGCGTAGAAAGCG
>Ga0126381_100010299_pt1 | contig 10526 bp, 7 predicted proteins | sample PanSoiMetPlot_28_FD_96465 | JGI IMG/M metagenome (GOLD analysis project Ga0126381, IMG submission 96465) | Tropical forest soil microbial communities from Panama - MetaG Plot_28 | ecosystem: Environmental > Terrestrial > Soil > Tropical forest > Bulk soil | place: Panama | collected 2016-02-17 | reverse complement strand
GCACGACGGGGACGACCGGCAGCACGGGCTCGACCGGCAGCACGGGTTCGACTGGCACCACGGGTTCGACCGGGACCACGGGCTCGACTGGCACCACGGGCTCGACTGGCAGCACCGGCTCGACCGGGACCACGGGCACTACAGGCTCTACGGGTACGACTGGCACGACGGGGACGACCGGCAGCACAGGCTCGACCGGCAGCACGGGCTCGACCGGCAGCACGGGCACGACCGGGACGACGGGCACTACCGGCACCACGGGCACGACGGCTTCGGGTATCCTGCAGCCCTATTCGGTTGTTGGCACTCTGAACCTCGATGGCGCGGGCAACTTTGCCATCACGGAATGGGTTTCCAGCAAGGGGACTGTTACCCCGCAAACCTACGGCGGAACCTACGCCATCAATCCGACTACTTGCGCGCTCAGCTTGAGCTACAGCTCGACTCAAAGCGGTAGCAGCTCTGGCGGCGGCACGGGCTCCATTGTTCCACCACCTAGCATCAGTGGACTGGTTGGCACGGCAGGGGGCCTGATAACAGCCTCGCCCTCTTCCGGCGTGACGATCCCGTTTGAGATCGTCCCGACGGGCAGTCCCATGACGAATCAATAACCGTAACCGGAGTTAGGTTGGCTGGGCGGTGGGTAACCACCGCCCATCTATCCCATGGATTCGACGGCCTCAATCGGTGATGACTGCACTCTGGAATTTCTGGTCTTTTCACTGAGCGAAAGATCCCTCCCGAGGCCTCGCCCGTGTCTTTCTTCACCGCGTTTTCTTCTCCCCAATGCTTACCATTTGAGAACGGCCCCGAAAGATGCAGCGTACTATGCGTAACAGCGGCCCTCTGCCGCAGACCCCATCGAGATGGATCCGCGCGCTCCTCAGCGCGTTTATTGCGTTCAACCTGTTCGCCATCGTCTCGTGGTGCGTACCTCTCGAGTCGCCGCTGGTGTCGGCCTGCCGCAATCTTTCACGCCCCTATCTCGTATGGACCGGCCTTTTTCAGAAGTGGGACATGTTTGCGCCCGATCCATCCAAGCTCAACTGCTATCTGGGTGCGCAGATCGCATTTCGCGACGGCCGAACGGCGCTCTGGACCTTTCCGCGCATGGAGAACCTGGGCGTAATCGACAAATATTTCAAGGAACGGTACCGGAAGTACGCGAACGACAATCTGCGCCTCAATGCCGACGCCCCTGCCTGGCCGGATGCCGCACGCTACATCGCGCGGCTACACTACTCGCCGGCGAATCCGCCTGTTTCGGTCAGCCTGGTGAGGTATTGGTCTATCGTGCCGCCGCCCACCACTACCGGAGCGTACCAGCCTGGACCCTGGCAGCAATACGTTTTTTTCCACTATTCCGTTGCTCCCGGAGACCTGCCATGAGCCTGCGATCTGTCGCGCGCGCGTGGAATGAATTCTTCTTCGCGCCACAGCCGCCTCAACCGGTAGCGGTCTTCCGCATACTCTACGGCCTTCTCATCGCCGCCAATCTGGTCCTGCTCCGTCCGGACTGGCAGACCTGGTTCGGCCCGCGTGCTCTCGTCACGCTTCAGACCCAGCGCATGCTCGAACCCGGTCCACGCATCAACGTGTTCACTATCCTTCCGCAGACTGCCTTCTGGACCGATATCGTTTTCTGGGTGTTGCTGGCATGTTCGCTGATGCTCGCCATCGGCTTCCTGACGCGCGCGAACAGTATTGCAACGTGGGTTCTCCTCGCTTCGATTCACCAGCGCAACCTGCTGATCACGAATTCAGGGGACACCATCTTGCGCGCCGTCGGCTTCTTTCTGATGTTCGCGCCAGCGGGCGCGGCATACTCGGTCGATCGGTGGCTGCGGCGCCGGCGCGACAAGGAAGGACCGGAGATCGCGCCGAGGAGTCCGTGGGCCCAGCGTATGATCCAGATCGAAGTCTCGCTGGTCTACCTGATGACGTTCTGGAATAAGAGTCTCGGGCCCGCTTGGATCGACGGTACCGCGCTCCACTATGTAAATCACCTCGATCAGTTCAGGCGCTTTCCAGTTGCGGCATTCTTTTATGACCCGCTGATGGTCGCGGCCGAGACATGGCTCACGCTTGCCGTAGAATTCGCGCTCGGAGTGCTCGTCTGGTTCAAGGAACTGCGCTACAAGGTACTGCTGGCCGGCGTGATCCTGCATCTCTCGCTGGAATACGCCATGAATGTGCCGCTGTTTCAGTGGATCATGCTCTCGACGTTCGTAGCGTTCGTGTATCCGGCCGACGTCATCCGCGCTGTCGAGTGGCTTCGAGCGCGCGTACCGCTTCAGTGGCCGGAGCGGGCAACTGCCGCGGCACTCAACTCTCGGTTAGGCACTATGGCCGGGTACTCTTCGCTGCGGAACAAGTAACGTCAGGCTGACCATCGCCTGCCATCCACATGAATCTTGGCAACGAGAGTTCCGGAGGTTCGCGTTGGTGAAGCGGCATCTCGAATATTTTGCCGAGGGCCGTGGCGCGCAACCGTGAAAATCTCGGAGACCAGAGTCGGCCGAGAACAGTCAAACAGCTACTTCTTACTTTGGAGTTCCGCCAGTGTTGCGAGAACCTCGGCGCTATGACGACCCGGATCTACAGCCGTCCAGATTTTGACAATCTTTCCATCGGGACCCACTAGAAACGTGTTGCGTGCCGCAACAGTTAGGACCAGCAGATTACGTATGGAACCGTATTGGTGGGCGACCTTCTTGTTGGTGTCGGCCAACAGCTTATACGTCAACCCCTGTTTTGCACAGAACGCCTTGTGACTGTCGGTTGAGTCGACACTAACCCCCAAGATCACGGCGTGATGCTGCTCGTACTTGGAGAGGTCACGTTGGAAGTTGTGAGCTTCAATTGTGCAGCCGGGCGTACCATCCCTCGGATAGAAGTAGAGCACGATCCACCAACCGCGAAAGTCTCTGAGACTGACCGGGCTACTGTCTTGTGATGGCAGCGTAAAGTCCGGCGCTTGCTGTCCAACCTGCGGAATACTCTCGGATGCGACTATCACCGGACCGAATCCGAGGATCGCTAACAGTCCCGCCCAAGTAGCAAAACGAGTCTGGTGCACGATACTTCTATACCTCTGTTCTTAATAGTAGCCCGCTCGCGGAGTAGCGTTGGCGGCGTGGCAGAGAATGCAGCGGCAACCACCGAGCTGGCGGTGCCGCGTGCCGTGCCGCTCTTCAGCGAACCGCACGCGGCTTGAGGCAGGATCTTTCGGCGATATCATCGAAAACCAGGTCCTTTAGCGCGCGCCGCAGATGGCAGTTCATGCGGGGTATCCTACAGAGTCTCCCGCGGCCACCCGCGGGTTCCAACCTGATCAATGCCTTCCTCAATGCGGGAGCCCGGAGTGTGCTGTGGGGCGGCAAGAGAGGACTTAAAACGAAAAGCCGCGTCTCTATCGTTGGCCGCGGTTCTCCCTCACCCGCGGCTACCCGGATTCAGCACCACGGCCCTGGAGTCCGCCAGGCGGCGGAATGCCTGATCGAAGGTGACCACCTGGAGCTCATAAAGGTCCACGAAAGCGAGCAGATAGGCATCTCTCCACACGTTGGTGGCCGGACGCGCCTTTTGGGTCAGCTTTCGCCAGGCGCTTCAATACCAGCAGGTTCAGGCAGAAACCGTACCCTGGAATCGCTCATCAGCTGGAGGTAAACATCCCACGCGGCACCCCGAACAATGACATCTGGGCCCATGACTCTGGCGTTCGTTAGCAGGCGCAGCAGCCCCATTTGCGTAATACGGCACATCGCGGCATCTGCAACTCCGAGCTGCGCGAACCACTGAACGGCTATAGTGTTGTGGATGTGTCGGGCGCTGACGAGAGCCAGCCAGAAGTTCACATCAGGCAAGCAGATCTTCGATGTCGGCATTGGTCAGATCGAGTGCGCCGGGCTCATGCGAACTTAAGATTGGAAAACGAACCCGATGTTCTTTTCGACGGACGGTGGCTCGAGCGAGTTCATGCTCGACCGCACTCCGCAGCAAGGCCTTGAGGCTGCTGCCCTGTTTGGCAGCCTTGGCCTCCAACTCCCGAAAACAGCTCGTCGGGTACATCCAGCGTCGTCCGCATATTTACGTTTTAGCATCAAGATGCGTTTCAATCCACGCAGCCGCGCGGGGTGCGATGCTCAGCGGCCGGCATCCGAGATCGTTTCGAGCGCAAGCTGCGGGGAGGACTCTTCACAACATCCCTGTTGAAATGCGTTAAGCTCGGCTCAAACAGGAGTTGTGCATGCACGTTTATCGGGAGGTGGCGCTGTTGGCGGTGGCTGGGTGTGCGGCTTCGTTGGGCGCCGCGATCATCGGCACGAGCACTGCTGCACCGCCGCTCGCAGAGGAGCGGATCGCTGGATTGCCGCGTGGACAGCAGGCGGTGTGGAGAGAATACCTGGACCGCTCCGTTCGTCAGATGGCGGCAGACAGGTCTCGACTGGCTGCGGAATTGAAGCAGGCAGGGATGACGAAGGCCCTGGTGCCGCCCTCCGGGTTTGCAGCACGGAGTATGCCGCTCGACCGTCCGGCGGAGTGGTACGCGGGTGCGGACGCGCGGCGCGTAGCCGACATTATCCTGTCGTTCCAGACGCCGGCGGGAGGCTGGAGCAAGAACCTCAACCTGACCGATCACGCGCGACGGCCGGGCGAGCATTTCGCCCCGAATAATCTCTCGCGGTTTCCCCTCGCCGGCGATTTCGACGCGCCGCGCGATCCGGACTGGGCGTACGTCGGCACGCTGGATAATGACGCTACCAACACAGAGTTGCGCTTCCTGGCAAAAGTGGCAACCGCCGTCGCAGCAGAGGCGGGTGCGCCTTACCGGGCGGCCGTCATACGCGGCATCGACTATCTGCTGGCGGCGCAATATCCCAATGGCGGATGGCCGCAAGTGTGGCCGCTGCAGGGCGGGTACCACGACGCCATCACCTTTAACGATGACGCCATGACGCAAACCATGGAGGTTCTGCACGACGTGGCGGCGGGCGTGGCACCGTTCGCTTTGGTAGATGCCGCAACCAAAAAACGGGCCAGGGCGGCCGTCAACAACGGCATCGCTTGTACCCTGGCTTGCCAGATTGTAGTCAAAGGAAGGCGGACCGTCTGGGGCCAGCAGCACGATATGTTGACGCTTGAGCCGGTGGCGGCGCGCAACTACGAGCCGGCAGCGCAATCGAGCAGCGAGAGCGCGCGCATACTGGCCTTTCTCATGAGCGTCCCGAATCCGGACAAGGATGTACCCGCGGCGGTCGAAGCGGGGATCGCCTGGCTGAAGAAGACTGCGATCATGGGCAAGGCGTACTCGCGCGGCCCGGATGGGCGCCGGTTGGTGGACGCGCCCGGCGCAGGGCCGATCTGGGCGCGGTTCTACGCGATCGGTACGGACCTGCCGGTGTTCGGCGATCGCGACAAAAGCATCCACGACACGGTAGATGAGATCTCGCAGGAAAGGCGCAACGGCTATAGCTGGTACAATTCCGCCGCCAAGGCGGCGCTAGACCGCTACGCGGATTGGAGTAAGCAATGAAACGGCAATCGGAGGTTCTGATCCTGGCGGCGCTCGGCGGGGCGGCGTGGTTGTGGGCGCAGCAACAATCGCCTGTAAACGGGCCCGATCCGCGCGAGATCCCAGTGCCGCGGATCGAGGGGCCGCTCGGCACTCTGCGGGGAGTGAATGCGCTGCCGGCGCGCAAAGAGATGCCGGACGTGATGGTTTTCAATGATGGCAAGAAGGTGACGACGCGAGAGCAATGGGAGAAGCGGCGGGAAGAGATGAAACGGATTCTGGCCTATTATGCGGTAGGCCAGGCGCCGCCGCCTCCGGGTAATGTCAAGGGACAGATCCTGCAGTCGGAAACAACGCTCGACGGCAGCGTGAAGTATCGCCTGGTGCACTTGACCTTCGGGCCTGGAGAGAACCTCAGTCTGAACATCGGGATCTTCACGCCGGCAAGCGGAGGGCCGTCTCCGACAATCATTCTGCAAGGCGGTACGCCGCCCGGCGCGCCTGCGCTTCCGCGGCTGCCGCAGGGTCCGAACCAGGGGCGCGGCGAAGACGTGCTGTTGTTGGTCGGACCTGCGCCAGATGCGGGCAGATCGGCGGCCAAGGGAGGGCCCGCGCCAAATGGTGCGGGGCGCGGTTTTGGCGGCCCGGTGACAGCGGAGTCCATGGCCGCTCAGCGCTCGGACGTGTTTCGGCGTGGCTACGCACTGGTCGTTTTTAATCCGAACGATTGCGCGGAGGACACGACGCTTCGCAATCAGGACGGCAGTTGGGCTTTCCGCACCACGCGATTCTATCCGGCTTATCCCGGCTACGATTGGGGGATTCTTGCGGGCTGGGCGTGGGGCGCATCGAGGGCCGCGGATTATCTAGAACGCGATCCCGCGATCGATAAGACGAAGCTAATCATCACTGGCGCGTCGCGCAACGGCAAGTCGTCGATGATTGCGGCGGCATTTGACGAACGGTTGATGGGCGCTCCGGTGGTGACCGGGGGCGGCGGCATAGGCGCGTATCGCTTCGCGGGTCCGAGAAAGAGCGAGACCCTGGACATCATGCAAAAGAAGTATCCCAACTGGTTTTCGCCGATTCTGCACGATTTTTGGGGTCAGCGGGAGAAACTGCCGTTCGACGAGCATTGGTTCCTGGCGCTGGCGGCACCGCGACCCTTCATCGCGCTGGAGGGAATGGCGGATGCGATCTCCCTGCCGGAAGCGGTGAAGCAGTCGATGCTGGCTGCGCGGCCGGCCTACGCGCTGTTCGGCGCCGAAGACCGGCTCGGAGTCAATTACGCCAACCACGCCCACGCCTTCACCGCGGAGGACTGGACCGCGATGATGGACTTCTTCGATAAGTACGCGCTCGGCAAGAAGCTCGACCGCACCTTCGACCGGTTCCCGACAGACGCTGAATTGGACGCCATCGACCGCCGCTAACGCCCCTTTGGCGGGGCATGCTCTTAGCTTGCCCGTTAGAACGTCAGCCGGAGCGCCAACTGAATCGCCCGCGGCGCGTTAGTATCCGTCGTGATGTAGCCGAAGGTCGAAGAGGTCGCCGACAAATTCGGCGAGCCGAATACCACCCGATTGGTAAGGTTGAAGAATTCCGCCCGGAACTGCACCTTCCAGTTCTCGTGCACCACGAAGCTCTTGGTCAGGTTGGCATTGAAGTTATTCATGCTATCAATGCGCAGATTATTGAACATCGTGGGGAACGTCCGGAAATTGTTGGAAAGCTGCTGGCTTGAAACCGTGTTGAACGCCGACGTGTCGAAGGAAGGAGCATTGGGCAGATTGGCCTGGTAATGCAGCGGCGCGCCCAGATAAATCAGATTGCCCCACGACAAGGGAGCACCTGGAAAGTAGGTATAGTTCCCGCCTAACTGCCAGTTGCCCACGATAAATACCAGCACCTTGTTGCCGTTCGAGAGGAAGTGCTTGTCTCTTCCCACCGGCAGGTCGTAGAGCCCGCTGACGGTCACGTAATCGGGCCGGTCGTCGGCAGATATGGATTTTTGCAAAGCCCAGGATCCGGCGTTGAGGTACGTGTCCTTTTCCATCAGGCGCGAGTGCGAATAGTTGAGGAACACTTGTATTCCGTTGGAAAATCGCCTGTTGAGCCGGACCGCGAGCTGGTCGAAGTAAGAACTTCCGTTGCCGATATTGGAAACGGTGACACCGGAGAATTCGGGGAACGGCTTGAGCAGATTCGAAACCGATGTGGTGGTGCCGTTCAGGCTTTGTCCGGGCAGCAGGCCCGAGAACGGGTTCGTGACGATCGCCGCCAGTGCATTGATGGTGGCGGTATCGCGAAAAGGAGACGTGCTCAGATACTGTGCCGGAAGCGACCCGAAATTGTAACTGGTGGGATTGTGCACCGAATGGTTGCCGATGTAGGCCGCTTCCAGGGTCAGGTTCGGCGAAAGCTCCTGTTGGATATCGAAGTTCCAGCGCAGACTGTATTGCGGCAGATACTGCGGACTGAAAACCGAGACGCTCTGGCCTAGGTACGTATTCAAGCCGAGAGAACTGCCGGTAGGCAGCGAAATTCCGGCGGGGAAGGGATTGCTCAGCGTGGTGGCCGGCGTCAGATAGCTGTTGCTGGTGGCGACGTAGGTCGTGGAGGCGCTGAATCCCTGCTGGTTCGGAGTCACCGTCCCAAGATTGACGTAGAAGATACCGATGCCCGAACGGATGACCGTGCGGTTGTGCAGTGCCTTGGGCGTCCATGCGACGCCGACACGGGGCGCAAATTCCTTATTGGATGTCCTGTACGGATCTCGATTGCCCGAAGAGGCAAAGAGCAACCCGCCTGTGGGAAGGAACTGGCTCACGGGAAGCTGCGCAAGCGGGGCTTTGGCGTATGCCGCTTCCGCAGCCTGCGTCACCTGGTTGGTGGCGCTCAGGTCGAAACCGATCGTCTGCCGGTTGTGGCTTTCGGTGGACGGAGTGGCCTTCTCCCAGCGCAAACCCAGGTTGAGGGTGACATTCGGGCGGATATGCCAATCGTCCTGAACGAATAAAGCATCGTAGTAGGCGTCGGCCTTGGACTCCGCATTGATGGGATAACTTCCGCTGGTGGGGAGACCCAGCAGGAACTGCGCCATCGAGCCGCCCAGGGTGGGAGCGGAAGCGTTGCTACTGTTGGCTTTGACCCAAGTGCCGGTGTCGAACGTATAGGTGCCGGTAGAGTTTGCCCAGTTGATGTTCGTGAAGTCCTGCAGCCGCACCTCGCCGCCGAACTTGATGGTGTGCGCCCCCCAGACCTTCGTGTAACTGTTGAAGAGCTGATAGACGTTGTATGGCTGGTTGGTGTAGTGCCCGCTGTTGTTGCCGTTCAGTGTGTAGCCGTCGGAGGCCGTGAAAACGGGCATTTGGAGCACATTTGCGTTGGCCGAAATGTAAGACGGGAAGCCGAGGTTCGTCGGATTGTATCCGCCCGCCGGAACCGAAAGGTCGGGCCATTGTCCGGTGCTGGCCTGAAAGTAGTAGGCGTCGTAGCGCGTGAAGCCGACGCGCAGATCCGCCACCAGCGTCGACGAAAACGTGTGCACTTCATCAATCGCGGCGCCCCAGATATCGCGGCCCAATCCATGGTTCAGGTACGCCAGATTATGAAAGATGTCGTTGTCATACTGCAGATAGAGACTCTGCCGTCCCATGATGCTGATTTTGTCGCGTGAGCCAAGGTTGACATCCGAGCGTCCCGAGAAAAAGTGGTAGGGATTCTTGACCGGCTCGGAGGTGGCGAAGTTGTTGGTATCGTCGTAGACTCCGTTTTGGTCCGGCAAGGGAACGTAGTTGTTCAGGAAAGCCGTGGCGATAGGGTTGAGCCGGCTCGCCGGAATCATATTGCCGGGGAACGGCTGCCGATTGATCACGCTGCCGCTGAGCACGCCCGTATTGGGGTCATACAGGGTGTAATTCTTCGAGGAGTTGTTGAGCGAAAGCAGGTGCGAGAAATCACCGCTGCGCTCAGCCGCGGTGGGGACGGTGCCGGTCGCTTCCGTTGGACCGTTGCTGGTTTCGCCCTCATAGGCGAAAAACCAGAACAACTTATTCTTTCCATTGAACACTTTGGGAATCCACACCGGACCTCCCACGGCCAACGCCCATTGCTGCGAGCTGGTGACCGCCTTGGTGGCGCCCGGATTGGCGTTGACGAAAAAGTCCGTGGCTTGCAATTTGGAATTGTTGTAGTAGTCGGAAATCGCGCCATGCAAGCCATTGGTGCCGCCTTTGGTCACCATTTCGATGGTGCCGCCGGCTACTCCGCCCGCCGCCGCATCCATGTTGAACGCTTCGGTTTTCACTTCGGCCACGCCGTCGGGGGGCGGCAAAAACGCCGGGCGTCGCCCCGTGGTTCCTTGCGTTCCGATGTTGGGAACGCCGTCCAGCAGGTATTCATTCGCTCCGGAAGGCGCGCCACCCATGGATAGCGTGGCGAGTCCGCCTTGCGAGGAAGGCCCGTTGGAGTCGCGGTTCGACTGATTCACCACGCCGAAGCCGAAGAACTCCACGTCGAGCGCGGTATGGCCGTCCAGCGGCAGATTCGCCAGTTCGTGGGTCGTGATCACCTGTCCCATCGATGCCTTTACCGTTTCCAGGGGAGGGGCATCGGCCGTGATGGTGACCGAATCGCTCGTATCGCCCACCGAGAGTACGATATTCTGCGCTACCCGGACGTCGGTGCCGATCACGATACCGGTCTGCAAGTACTTCTTGAATCCTTTGACTTCGGCGGTGAGCCGGTAGGTGCCTTGCAACAGAAGCGGGAACGTGTAGAAGCCGTCTGAATTGCTTACGGTGTCGTACCGGGTGTTTGTGGCCTGTTCAATGGCGGCGACTCTCGCTCCGGCAACTACCGCGCCGCTCGGATCAGTTACCCTGCCGGTTAAAGTGGAGCGGAACTCCTGCGCTGAAAGCAGGCAGGCGAAAACGGCACACAATGCGGCGAGGCGCGACATGGACTACCTCCCAAACTTAGGTTGACGAAGAAACTATCAGAGTTTTGC
>Ga0126381_100010298_pt1 | contig 10526 bp, 9 predicted proteins | sample PanSoiMetPlot_28_FD_96465 | JGI IMG/M metagenome (GOLD analysis project Ga0126381, IMG submission 96465) | Tropical forest soil microbial communities from Panama - MetaG Plot_28 | ecosystem: Environmental > Terrestrial > Soil > Tropical forest > Bulk soil | place: Panama | collected 2016-02-17 | reverse complement strand
GATGCCCTCGGCGCGGGCGCGGTCGGACAGCAACTCCAGAAGCTTCGTGCCGAGCCCGCGGCCTTGCCATTCGTCGACGATCGTGATGGCGATTTCCGCGCTGTCCGGGTCCTCGGTGTTCCGGATGAACCGGGCCACGCCGACCCCGCGCCCGTCGCGGCTCAGCGCGCCGAGTGCCTCGTGGTCATGGTGGTCGACGTTCGTCAGATAGCGCAGCTCCGCGACCGTCAGGTGGTTCTTGACGCCGAGGAACCGCTGTTGCCGGGACTGCGGGCTCAGCCGGGCGAAGCCGTCGGCGAGCAGTGCGGCATCGGTGCTCCGGACTTGCCGTATCGCCACCCTGGACCCGTCGCGCAGCACCGTCACCTCGCCGCTCACCGCGGCTCTGGACCGGAACCCGTTCATCAGGCCCGCGCCGCGCCGCCAGCGGCGGCGCCCCCCGTCGTCGGCCATCACTTCTGCTCCTCTTCCGCTCGTGGTAGGCGTCCCGGAGATGGGATCGCGTAACCACGTTGGCGGGCGGCACTGAAGCGGGACTGGCGCGGCACTGAAATGCCGACTGCCTGGGCACACGCGAACAAGCATTGGGTGATCAGGTGTGCGCAGGAAATCTTGGGGTAGCTCAGCCCGAAACCTGCGCGTGACCCACGTGGCCTGAGGGGCGCGAGAGTAAGGAGGCGCCATGGCGACGTCAATGACGACGAGCAGTCCCGGCATCCGCAGCCTGATCCCGGCGCGGGTCGACCGACTGCCCTGGTCCAAATTCCATACGAGATTGGTGATAGCGCTCGGGGTGGCCTGGGTGCTCGACGGGCTGGAGATCACCATCGCCAGCAACGTCGGCCCCGACCTGACCCTGCACAACACACTCAACATGTCCGCCGGTGCCGTGTCCGATATCGCCTGGTGGTACCTGATCGGCGAGGTCATCGGCGCCCTGTTCTTCGGGCGGCTGTCGGACAAGCTCGGACGGCGGAACCTGTTCATGGTGACGCTGGGCGTCTACCTGATCGGTAGCGGCCTGACCGCGTTCACGCCGGCCGGCGGCTACTGGTTCATCTTCCTCTACGCCACCCGCGTGATCGCGGGCATGGGCATCGGCGGCGAGTACGCCGCGATCAACTCGGCCATCGACGAGATGATCCCCGCCAAGTACCGAGGCCGCGTGGACCTCGCCGTCAACGGCACCTACTGGGCCGGGGCGTTCCTCGGCACGATCGTCACGCTGTGGGCGCTCAACCACATCACGCCGGTGTGGGGCTGGCGGGTCGCCTACCTGGTCGGCCCGGTGCTCGCGCTAGTGATCATCTTCGTGCGGCGGAACCTGCCGGAAAGCCCCCGCTGGCAGATCATGCACGGCAAGCAGAAGGAGGCCGAGGGGTCGATCCGCGAGATCGAGGAGGACGTCGCGGCGACCAAGGGCGACCTGCCGCCGGTGGATCCCAGCAAGGAGATCGAGATCCGGCCGACCGACCAGATCGGCTACGCGGCCCTGCTCAAGGTGCTCTTCCAGCGCTACCCGTCGCGGTCCATCCTCGGGGCCGCGCTGATGATCACCCAGTCGTTCCTGTACAACGCGATCTTCTTTACGTACGGGCTCGTGCTGTTGTACTTCTTCAAGGTTCCGGCGACGGACACCGCCTACTACTTCATGGCGTTCGCGATCGGCAACCTGCTCGGGCCGCTGACCCTGGGGCGGCTGTTCGACACCGTCGGGCGGCGGAAGATGATCTCCGGCACCTACATCCTGTCCGGCGTGCTGCTGGCCATCAGCGCCGAACTGTTCCGCGTCGGCGCGCTGAACGCCGTCACGCAGACGATCTGCTGGACGGTGGTCTTCTTCTTCGCCTCCGCGGGCGCCAGCGCCGGCTACCTGACGGTCAGCGAGATCTTCCCGCTGGAAGTCCGGGCGAAGGCCATCGCCGTGTTCTTCGCGATCGCGCAGCTCTTCGGCGCGTTCGGCTCGCACTGGTACGGCCACCTGATCGGCAACGGCACCGACCGGGGCGCGCTGTTCGCCGGCTACATCGTCGGCGCGGCCGCGATGATCCTCGGCGGCGTGATCGCGATCTTCTGCGCCGTCGACGCCGAGGGCAAGTCCCTCGAGGACGTGGCGACACCGCTGTCGGTCATCGCCAAGCCCCCGGAGACGATCTTCCGCACCGGCGCCGCCGAGGGCTGATCGGCCGGCCCGTTTGACGCCTGTGGCCCACTCGCCTCGTTAGATGAGGCTCGTGGGCCACAGGCCCCTTAGAACTTCATCCAGTGGTGGTAGCACTCGTAGGCCACGTCACGGTCCGCGAAGTGTGTGACCTCGGAGCGCTTGACCGCGAGATAGGCGCCAGCGCGCAGCGGGCCGAGTGCCGACATCAGCACCGAGTCGGCCGCGAGGGCGTCGAGCGCCTCGCCAAGGGAGGCGGGGAGACGCTGGACAGACAGCCGCGACCGTTCGGAAGAAGAAAGAGAAGCGGGATCGACGGAAAGCGGCGTGCCCGGATCGAGCTTGCGGCGCACCCCGTCCAGGCCGGCGTAGATGAACCCGCCCAGGGCGAGGTAGGGATTGCCGGTGGAGTCGGACGGCTTGAGCTCTAGGTTGACCGAGCCAGTGGCGCCGATGGGCGAGCAGACCCGGACGGCGGCCTCTCTGTTGTCCGGCCCGAAGCAGGTGAAGGCGCCGGCCCACATCGACGGCGCGAGCCGACGGTAGCTGTTGACGCTGCCGCACGTCAGCGCGACGAGACCGGGCAGGTGGTCGAGCACGCCGGCGATGAAGTGATAGCCGGTCGCGGACAGCCCGAACTCGTCGGACGGATCCACGAATACGTTGGAACCGTCCGACCATAGCGAGGCGTGCAGGTGGGCACCGTTGCCTGCCTGGTCCGGCAGCGGCTTGGGCGCGAAGGTAGCCCACAGCCCGTGCCGGATCGCCACGGCCCGCACGGTCTCGCGCAGCAGCACGTGATTATCCGCGGCCCGCAGCGCCGCCGCGTGCCTGATAGGTACCTCTTGCTGCCCGTGCCCGAGCTCGGGATAGTAATGCTCGACCTCTAGACCTTGTTTGTTCAGCGCATCGACGAGGTCGATCGTATAGTCGTGCGCCAGGTGAAAACCGGTAGCAGAATAGCACAGACTTTCGTCAATCGGCGTTAGTTCCGTGCCTTCCCTGCGACCGAGGGTGAACTCGGGCTCGAACGAGGCCTGCAGCTCGTAGCCTTCGGCGGCTAGTTCGGCGATGGCCTGCTTGAGGAAGGTGCGCGCGCACCCGCCCCACGGCGTGCCGTCCGGGTTCACCTGGTCGGCCAGCATAGCCGCGACGCCGAACGCGTAGGGCAGCGTGACGAAAGTGTTAGCATCCGGCTTGATCCGGACCTCTCCCACCGGCCCCATCCCGGCCACCGGCGCCAGCTCGTCCATCATCGACATCGCCATCATGGCCCTCGTGTGGCCGATGCCGCTGTCCATCCGTTCGGCTAGCCTGGCGGTCGCGGCGGCCTTGCCGCGGATGATCCCGCCGTGGTCGGCGTACAGGAAGCGCACCAGGGAAACACTCTCGTCGAGGGCCTGTCGCAGTACCTCTGTCATGCGGAAAAAGGTATCTTCTGTACCATGCCCCCTCGGCCTGCGCCACGTGATCTGCGCGCGTCGGACACCGACCGCGAACGTGTCGTTGCCATGCTGGCAGAAGCGCTCAGTGACGGTCGTATCACCACTGATGAGCATTCCGAACGAGTAGCGGCTGCTCTTTCCGCCCGCACGCTCGGCGACCTGGCGGTGCTGACCGCGGACCTGGTCTCGCCCGCTCAGCAACCGCTCCGGCTGGACGGCGGTCAGGCCATCGGGGCGTTCTTCAGCACGGAGGAGCGCTACGGCCGCTGGGTGGTGCCGGCTGTCGTGACATGCTCCGCGGTGTTCGGCGAGGCCGTCATCGACCTGCGCGAGGCGCTGCTGCAGGACAGGCACGTGGTACTCAACGTGTACGCGCTGTTCGGGCGGATCCGGCTGATCGTGCCGTTCGGTGTCGAGGTCGTGATGAACGGGAGCGGGTTCATCGGGCGCCAGCGCGGCGCGACCGCGCGATCGCTGCCGGCCGCCCCCGATATCCCGGTGATCGAGGTCCGCGGGTACTTCGTGCTGAGCGAGCTCCTCGTGCGTACGCCGCCGCGGCCGCGCCGGTGGCTGCCGAGATGGCGGCGTGCCTTGTCATAGTCCTTTCGGTAAGGGACGCTACCCAGAACCTACGCGGCTGTTACCCGGCCGGGTGACGCTCGGGCATGCGCAGCGATCCGGGAGCCGGTTCCCCGCGGGGCCTTTTGTTTCACGAATTGCCGACCGCTGACATAGAAGTTCATCACGAGGCGCAGCCGCCGGCGGAGGCGGAAGCGGATCATCCGGCCGAGCCGGACTCGACGGCCCGCGCCGGCCTGCGCGAGGAGTGGTGGCGGGCCTGGCTCGTCGGGACCGCGGCCGCACTCATGACGGCGGGCGTGACGACCGGGGTGCTGCTCAGCCTCGGCAGGGACCCTGCCGTGATGACTGCCGCGGACATGCGGCCCATGCACGCGAGCGGCATGCCGTCCATCGCTTTCCCGGCGCCTGCGCTGGCCGGCCGGCTTGTGCTCGCCCACGGCGCTTCCGTGGCCGACTCCGAGTCGCTGCCCGTCGTACTCAGCGACGCGGAGCAGTTCTTCGCCGCACGCGGGCCGGGGGTGGCGGCGGTGTACCGGCAGCCACGGTCGTTCGACCCGGACACGGGCGGCCTGAAGTACGTGTCGTTTGTCGGCGTCGACGCAGGTCTGGCCGACCCGGCCGCGCGGCTCGACTCCTACCTGCGGTCCGCGGCGAGCGGGCACGCCGACGTGCGCTTCGGTGCGGCGGCGGCCGGGCCCGGTGGCACGGGGGAATGCGTCTCCTTCGCCGGCCGCGCCGGCCGGGAGAGCGAGTGCGGCTGGGCTACCAAGACGACCGTGGGGGTGCTGACCGCGCCCGCCAGGGATTACAACGCCAGCCAGCTGGCCAGCCTGATGCGGCAGGCCCGTCCCCGCCTGGAGCGTGCATGAGTTTGCTGTTTCTTGCTGGTTTTTGGCATATCCGGTGAACCGTTGCGGTGGCGTGTTCGTGCTCTCGGGTAGGGAGAGAGCGGTGGCGTCCGGAAAGGCGGCCGGCAGCCACCGATGGAGGCACGGATGTGGCTGTCGGTGCTTGGCCCGCTTTATGTGAGCGGGGAGGATGGCGAAGTGGTGGTCGCCGCGGCCAAACAGCGGGCGGTGCTCGCCGCGTTGCTTGTCCGCGCGAACCGCGTGGTGTCTTTTGACGAGTTCGCCGAGGACGTGTGGGACGGCGCGCCGCCGCCGGCGGCGCGGGCGACGCTGCGGAACTATGTCAAGTCCCTGCGCAGGGCGCTCCGCCAGGACATCGGCGAGCGGATCATCACCCGGGAGCCGGGCTACGTGATGCAGCTCGCCGACGATGAACTGGACACGCTGCGGGTAAGCGCGCTGTGCGCGCGCGGCGGCACCGCGATCCGCGCGGCGGACTGGCAGGTGGCGTCCGAGGTCCTCGCGGCGGCGCTGGCCCTGTGGCGGGGCACGCCGCTGGCCGACATCCCGTCCGAGTCGCTGCGGGCGCAGGCACGGCCCGCACTGGACCGGCTCCGGCTGCAGGCCACCGAGTGGCGGCTGGAGGCGGACCTGCGACTTGGCCGGCACGCGGACCTGGTGCTGGAGTTGCAGGCGCTCACCGCCGAGCATCCGCTGCGCGAGCGGTTCCATGCCCAGCTCATGCTCGCGCTCTACCGGTCCGGGCGGGCGGCCGAGGCGCTGGCGGCATTCGAGCACGCCCGCCGGACGCTGGCCGATCAGCTCGGCGTCGATCCGGGACCGGACCTGCGCCGCCTGCACGAGCGGATGCTGCGTTCGGACGCCGGACTCACGGTCACGGCCGACCGGCACGCTTGCGTCGTCGTCAGGCCGGCCGGCCGTTCCCGCCGGCCGCTGCGCTGCCCCGGCTGACTCAGTCGTACTTGATCGAGCTGTACGCGCTCAGCTTCCACAGCGCGTGCTCGCTGCGGATGGACCGGATCGTGCCGGAGCGGGACCGCATCACGAGGGAGTCGGTGATCGCGCCGCCTGGCTTGTACCGGACACCCCCCAGGAGCTCGCCATCGGTGATGCCGGTGGCGGCGAAGAACACGTCGTCCGAGGACACCAGGTCGTCGGTGGTGAGAATGCGGTCCAGGTCATGGCCGGCGTCGAGCGCGCGGCGGCGTTCGTCGTCGTCGCGGGGCGCGAGCTTGCCGAGGATAACGCCGCCGAGGCACTTGAGGGCGCAGGCCGCGATGATCCCCTCGGGGGTCCCGCCGATCCCGAGCATGAGGTCGATGCCGGTGTCGTCCCGCGCCGCCATGATCGCGCCGGCCACGTCGCCGTCGGTGATCAGGTGGATCCGCGCGCCGGCCGCCCGGACGGCGGCGATGAGGTCCGCGTGCCGCGGCCGGTCCAGGATGACCACGGTGACGTCGTGCGGCATGACACCCTTCGCCTTGGCGACGGCGGCGATGTTGGCCGCGGGCGGCGCGTCGAGGTCTACCACGCCGGCCGCCTCCGGGCCAGTGGCCAGCTTGCTCATGTAGAAGACGGCGGACGGGTCGTACATCGAGCCGCGCTCGGCGACCGCGATGACGGAAACCGCGTTCGGCATGCCGTTGGCGCACAGCCGGGTGCCGTCGATGGGGTCGACCGCGACGTCGCAGGCGGGACCCGTGCTGTCGCCGACCTCTTCGCCGTTGAAGAGCATCGGGGCGTTGTCCTTCTCGCCCTCGCCGATCACCACGACGCCGCGCATCGACACGGAGTTGATGAGCCTGCGCATGGCGTTCACGGCCGCGCCATCGGCGCCGTTCTTGTCCCCGCGTCCCACCCAGCGGGCGGCGGCCATCGAGGCAGCCTCGGTCACCCGGGCCAGCTCGAGCGCCAGGTTCCGGTTGGGTGCGTCCTCGCCGGGCTCGTGCGTGCCGGGAATGTCGGCGTCCCGGGCCGTCGTGATCTGCTCGTCGTTCATAGTGTGTTCCTCCCCCCGCCGCGCGGCGTTACCCGCGGCGAGCCCAGGCCTGGTTGAGCGCGCTGGTAAACGTCTCGGTCGCCTGCGCGCCCGATACCCCGAGCGCCATGTCGAACACGAAGAACGGGACCCCGCTGATGCCGAGCTGACGTGCCTCCAGCTCGTCCCGCCGGACGTCGTCGGCGTACGCGTTGCCGTCGAAGACGTCCATGATGGCGTTCGCGTCGAGCCCGGCGCCGGCGCCGACCTCGGCGAGCACGTCACGGTCGAAAACCGGCCTGGCCGCCGCGAAGTAGGCCTCGTTGACGGCGGTGATCAACTCGTGCTGCACGCCCTTCTCGAGGCCGAGATGAATCACGCGGTGGATGTCGAACGTGTTGCCGACCGGCCGGCTGGAGTCGAAGCCGAGCCCCTCCGCCCGCGCGAGTCCCGCGACACGCGCGTCGGCCGCGCGCGCTTGCGCTTCCGGCATGCCGTATTTCCTGCTGAGCATGCTCAGGACCGGCTCCCGCTGGTCTTTCGGGTGATCGGGGTCGAGCTCGAACGCCCGGTACACCACCTCGACCTCGTCGCGGTGCTCGAAGCTATCCAGAGCCTTCTCGAATCTCGCCTTCCCGACGTAGCACCACGGGCAGACGACATCGCTCCAGATATCCACGCGCATGCGTACAAGCGTAGATGCCCGCTTGGCGACAGCGCATCCCGCCGGCGGGTGACTCAGAAGGGGGCATTCGAGCCGGTCGAGCCGTTCGTGCCGGACGTGTCGCCGGCCCGCTGGCTGGCCTTGCCGCCGGCTTGGTCGTCGGCTGGCTCGCGGGCCGCCATGGCGGCGGTCAGCCTGGCCCGGGCTCCTTCCAGCCACTCGGAGCAGATCGCAGCCAGCTTCTCGCCGCGCTCCCACAACTCCAGCGACTGCTCGAGGGAGAGGCCGCCTGCTTCGAGCCGCTTCACCACGCTGGCAAGCTCGTCGCGGGCCTGCTCGTAGGAAAGGGAGTCACGATCTGTCACGGGAAATCCCTACTCGTGGTCGCCGTCGCCGCTCGCGGCGCCGGATGGGGCAGAAGTGGTCGCCGCGGCTGGCCTGGCTGGCCTGGCGGGCTTGGCTGCCCCGCCTGGCCCGGCGGACTTGGCCGGCCTGGCGGGCTTGGCGGGCTTGGCCGCGGTGACCGTGAGGTGGTCCGCGGCGAAACGGACGGTGAGCCGCTCGCCCGGGGTAACCTCCGCCGCCGCGCGGACCACGGCCGAGTCGGCGTGCTGAACGATCGCGTAACCGCGGCCCAGCGTCGCGGCCGGGGAGAGCGCGAACAGGCGGGCGCGGGTGTGCGTGATGTCGTCCGCTGCCCGGGTGAGGCTGCCGTCCAGTGACTGACGGGCCCGCCGCACGAGCCCTTCGACCTGCTCGGCCTGCCGCTCGACCTCGCGCACCGGATCGGCCAGCGCCGGGCGGGACCTGACCGCCTGGAGCCAGGAGAGCTCGCGGTCCAGCCAGCCGGCCACGCAGCGGCGGGCCCGGTCCCGCAGCTGGGCGACAAGCGCCTGCTGTTCGGCGACGTCGGGCACGATCCGTTTGGCCGCGTCGGTGGGTGTGGACGCCCGCAGGTCCGCCACGTAGTCGAGGAGCGGGCTGTCCTGTTCGTGCCCGATCGCGCTCACGACCGGCGTCCGGCAGGCCGCCACCGCCCGGATCAGGGCTTCGTCGGAGAACGGGAGCAGGTCCTCGACGGACCCGCCGCCCCTGGCGATGACGATCACGTCCACCTCGGGGTCCTCGTCCAGCCGCCGCAGCGCGGCGATGACCTCCTCGGCCGCGTAAGGTCCCTGCACCGCGGTCTGCTCGACCCGGAACCTGACGGCCGGCCACCGGCGTTCGGCGTTCTCTTGCACGTCGCGCTGGGCGGCGGACTCCCGGCCGCAGATCAGGCCGATCACGCCGGGCAGGAACGGCAGCCGCCGCTTGCGGTCGGGGGAGAACAGGCCCTCGGCGGCGAGCGCGCGGCGCAGCCGGTCCAGCCGCGCGAGGAGTTCGCCGATGCCGACCGCACGGATCTCGAGCGCGGTGAGCGCGAACGAGCCGCGGGTGGCGTTGAAGTCAGGCTTGACGAACAGCACCACGCGCGCGCCGTCCTGCGGGTTGGCCGCCTCGAACACCTGTCGCGTGCAGATCACCTGGGCGGAAACGGCCGCGACCGGATCCCGGAGCGTGATGAAGACGGTGTTGCCACGCTTCTTGCACTCGGCGAGCTGCCCCTCGACCCAGACCCGGCCGAGCTTCCCGATCCAGCCGCCGACAAGTTGCAAGATGGTCCGGACCGGAACGGGCGACTCGGCGGATGTCTCTAGAGCCATGGCACCATCCCACCACGTGCGAGGGACAATCAGGCTAACTCGCCACGCCGGAGGTGCGCGTTCCCGGGCTGAAGCGGGTCCGCGGCGGCGCCGCGCGGCCGTCGCCTAGGGCGCGGGATAGCCGCTATGGTCACGCTGGCCCCAGCCGTCCCACATTCCTGGCCGGCTTAGTTGATCATGGTCTCCCGAGACCGTCCTGGGCGGCATGTGCGATGAATATAACCGTGTGTAATCGCTCATAGCCGAAGCTGAACCTATGATCACGAAAACATTTTTTATAATGTAAGAAAATAATGCTATAACACCACTAAATTTTCGTGATCATGGTTGGCCGAGGCTAAAAGGGCTCCGCGATGGCCTCGAAACGGTCACACTCCGTAGATCTTCGAGTCCAAATGTCCTTAATGCCCGTTTCGCTGATGCGAGTCTGGCGGCAAGATGGTCGGCAATCGGTCAACATTAACCCTTACCTGGTTAGCGGCCCGCTTGCAGGCATGGCTCGGCCACGGCTTGAGCGGTCAGGATGCAGAGCATGCCAAATGCGCATTCGGCCCGCTCCATTGGAGGCCGAATGCGCATTCGACAGGTAAGCGCTTAGTCGGCGGGATGCGATCCCGGCCGCGGCGCATGCGGGGGAGGGCGGCTTAGCCCTCGGCGAGCTTGGCGATGCGGCGCTCGAACATGGTGATCACGTCCGGGCGGGCCGCGTGGCCCTTCTCGTAATCGATGAGCTGGGTCAGCTGCTCGGCCGACAGGTTACGGAGCCTGGCGCGCAGCGACGCGATCGACAGGTCATCGTAGTTCTGCAAGGGCAGCTCCCCGGCCGGAGCCGGCGACGCGGGGGCCGGCGACGCTTCCGGCTCGGCCTCGGGCACCACAGCCCCGCTAGCCACACTCTCCGGGACCGCCGTTTCGGGCGCCACGGGCTCAGGGGCGACGGTCACGGGCTCGGGGACGGCTGTCTCAGCGGTAACCGTCTCCGGCACCGCAGTCTCCGAAGCCGCCGCGTCGGACGCCACCGTTTCCGGGGCCGCCGCGTCGGACGGCACCGTTTCCGGGGCTACTTTCTCTGGCGTTGCGGTCTTGGCGCCGGCGGATGCCGGGGCCGGGGCGGACTTGTTGCG
>Ga0126381_100010297_pt1 | contig 10527 bp, 3 predicted proteins | sample PanSoiMetPlot_28_FD_96465 | JGI IMG/M metagenome (GOLD analysis project Ga0126381, IMG submission 96465) | Tropical forest soil microbial communities from Panama - MetaG Plot_28 | ecosystem: Environmental > Terrestrial > Soil > Tropical forest > Bulk soil | place: Panama | collected 2016-02-17 | reverse complement strand
TGGCCGTGAAGTGCGGTCGCCGGTGACGCGATAGCTGCCGTCGGCCCAGCGCGCAAGATCTTGGAGCTTACACCGTTCGCTACAGAAGGGACGCCATGCCGGGTCAACGGGATGCTTGCGGCAGAAGACGCAAAGAGAGACCGAACCGGCCACAACAGTCGGCTATTTTAGCTTTCTCCTTGTAACCCATCCGCGATTCTGCCCATAATCGCAAACGCTTTTCGTCTCTAAAGTACCAAATTGTCGTCAGGCGTGCGCCGCGCCGCTCCACTAGCGCATCCGTTTCAGACGACGAGAGTCCACCATGCCCAGCGTAGCGCGCCGCCTGCTCCTCCCCGTATGTCTCCTGGCCGCCACCACTGTTTCAGCGCAGTCGCCCGGCGATTTGCCCGCCTCGACGTACATCGCGGTCGCGCCGAACGCGAACGTGCTGCGCGGCATCCACGATCCGTTCAGCGGCGACGTCCTGCTGCAGCGTCAGAACGAACCAGTTGCCGCGGCCTCGACACGGAATCCGAATCACATCTTCGTCGCTGCCAACGACTATCGCACGGTTGATCTCCCGAACGACCAGGGAATCGGCGATTCGATCACGCGCGTCGCGCGCGTCGTCATGCACTCGCTCGGCGAGTTTGTCGCGAAGCTGACCGGCCGGAAGGAATTCGCCGATGGCGACGAGGCCATCGAAAAAGTCGAGGCGGGCGCGGAAGCGTGGATTGGCATGTACCTGTCGAACGACGGCGGGCGCAGCTACACCAGCTTCCTGATGCCCGGGTATCCGCAGGATCCAACCAGCGTTGGACGCTCGGTTCCGATTCACGGGCGCCAGGCGGCGAGCGATCCCGTCCTGGCGGCGGCGCCGGCCGGCCGGTTCTATCTTGGCGCGATGGCGTTCGATCGCGATCCGGTGACGAACGAGCCGACCTTCAGCCAGGTTGCGGTCTCCAGCTTCACCGATCGCAACAACTCGGAGACCGGCGAGAACTTTCACTTCGACGGCATGACGCTCGTCGACAACGGCACGGAGTCGGGCCGCAAGTTCCTCGACAAGCCGGCGATCGCCGCCGACGTGCCGCGCAGCAGCGCCGATCCGAACGCGTGCGGACCGGTCTATATCTCCTTCACGGTCTTCGATCAGAAGGAGAAAGACCCGATGGAGCGGAGCAAGATCCTCTTCTCCGCGTCGTATGACTGCGGCGCGCACTTCAGCGCTCTGAAGAAGATCAGCCATCGCTCGCAGCTCAATCAGGGCGTCGCGCTGGCGATCCGGCCGTCGGACGGCGCGATCTTCGCTGCATATCGTTCGTTCTCCGAAAACAAGATCTATCTGACCTCCTCGACCGACGGCGGACGCTCGTTCACGCCCGCCCAGATCATCTCGGGACCGCAGCCGATTCTCGCATTCGATCAGCCGACGCTGACCGCGGCTGACGGCTACGCGTTCCGCACGAATGCGATGCCGACGATTGCGATCGACGGCACCGGGAATATCTTCGTCGCGTGGCAGGAGCGGCTCGTTGCGAACGGCGACCCGCGCATCGTGATCACATCGTCGACCGACGGTCGCAGCTGGGCGCCGAGGCAGCCGGTCGATCCGACGCGCTGCACGCCGACGACTCCCGGCGCGCCGCCGATCTGCGGTCCAACCGAAGTTGGTCCTCAGGTCATGCCGACCCTCAGCTTCACTCGCGGCAAGATGATGCTGCTGTTCTACGAGGGACGGCCGCATCTGGACGATGTGAAGTACGTCGCCTCGCAGAACGCGTGGTACATCACAGGGCTGGAGGCCGAGCTGAGCGTCCGCGTCTCGCAGCTCGACGCGACCGGGCTTGGAGCGTCCGTCGTCGTCAATCATTACGACCTGGATGTCGACGGCAACGTGCTGCCGGTGATTTCGTTCAACCCGGACGGCAGCGTGAAATACCGTGCCGCGAATCGTCCGAACTTGCCGATGTACGCGGGCGGCACCAGTCCGTTCATGGGCGACTACATCGCGCTCGCGCCGGTGTCGTCGTTCGTGCCGGCGACGCCGCCCCCCGCCGGTCCCGACAAGCCTGGTCGCGGTCTGGGTCTCGTCAAGAATTCTGACAGCGGCGGATACTGGCGGTGGGCCACGGATCCGACGGACGGGCCGTCGGCAGCGTTCGTGGCCGCATGGGGCGACAACCGCGATGTGGTCTTCCCGCGTGACGCGAGCGGCACACCGCAGATCAACGGCGACTGGACGCGTTACGCGCCGCCCGGCGGCGGACCATGCATCAATCCTGGTGCGCGCAACGCGAACATCTACGCGTCAATCCTGACGCCGCGCCTGGTGGCCGGCACGCCCACGTCGTTCAAACAGCTCGGCATCCAGCGTGCGTTCGTGCTGTTTGCGCAGAACCAGGACGTCACCGCGAAATGGTATCGGCTGACGATTGTCGACACGCCGCCGACGGTGACCGCCTCGTTCTATCAGTTCGGCGCGCCGCGGCGCGTGCTCTACATCAACGTCTATCCACTGTCGACCGTCACGCAGAACGTCTTCGCGGTCGGCGCGAACGGAGTCGCGACGGCGCCATTCCGCATCGATCTCGCCGAGTCGAGCGAGCCGAAGTTCGCGAGCGACGGATCGCTCGTGCCGGGGACCGGAGTTCCGGTGACGAATGGCGACATGGCCAGCGTCGTGTTCAACGGCGATCAGAGCAATCCGTCGCTCGCCGATTCGTCCAACGAATTGCACACGCCGCGCATCTTCAACCCCGACGATCCGACGAAGACGACGCCGCGTATCACGAACCCGCAGGTGGCGAATCCGCAGGTCGCGAACCCGCAAGTCGCAAACCCGCAAGTGGCCAACCCGCAGGTCGCGAATCCGCAAGTAGCGAATTCAGGGGTCGCGAACCCGCAGGTCGCGAACTTCCCGCTGACGAACTCGACGCTCGTCGATCCGACCACGCCGGTCTACGGCAACGTCACGAACTACACGTGGCAGGTGTCGAATGCCGGCAACACCGTGTCGGCGTTCACTCCGGTGATCAACATCGCGAACCAGGCGGCGCTTGACGGCAAGAAGGTCACGCTCTACATCTACAAGAGCTATAAGATTCCGACGTTCATCAGCCAGAGCGGGCTGTGCGCCGCCGTGGAAGCGCCGCGCGACGAGATCATCTCCGTCGTCCAGAATCCGCAGGTCGCGAATCCGCAGGTCGCCAACCCGCAAGTCGCGAATCCCCAGGTCGCGAATCCGCAAGTGGCCAATGCGACCTTCGCCGTGGCGCCGACCGATGCGACGAGCGGTCCGACGATCTCGTCGGCGTCGCTGTTCCAGCGACTGAACCCGAACGCCACGCTGGCCGCGTTCCCCGCGAGTGGGTCTCCCGATGATGCGCTCCTGACGATCACCGACGCGGCGACGATGATCATGCTGTCAGTGCAGGACGGCGATACGCCCATCCCGACCCCGCCGCCGCCGCCGGATCCCGTCACCGGCCTGCCGCCGCCGATCGCGCCGCCGCTGACGACGACGGACTTCACGCAGAACGGATCAGCCGTCGCGATTACAGCGACCAGCGCGGATGTCATCAACGGCGTGACACAGACGACGCCAGAGGCAGCGACGACCGGTCCCGACCTGGTGATCGCAACGCCGCCGACGTTTTCGGTGGCGGCCGGATCGTCCGTGCCGGTCGACACGCCGATTACTTTCGGCGCGACGACTGTGCAGAACACCGGTCAAGAGGTCGCGAGCGGAGGCTTCAAGTACGGCTTTTACCTCTCGGCCACGTCACAGATCGATCCGAAAACCGCAGTGCTCCTGGGCAGTGCAGTGTTCACGGATGATGTCGCGGCCGGCGCCAGCGTCGCACTCGCCGGCGCGACCTTCGCGATCCCGCCGTCCGCGCCGCCCGGTCCGTACTTCATCGGCATCCGCATCAACAGCGGCGATCCGACACTGCCCACGCCAGAGCCGCACGTGTTCGAGCCCGAGGACAACGATTCGGCGACCGAAGCGATCGCCGTCGTCCCCGGCGCGAACCTGGTCATCACGCAAGTGACGCTCGCGCCGTCGACGCTCTACGCCGGCCAAACGACCACAGCGACGGCGAGGGTGCAGAACGCCGGGACCGTGTCTGCCGCGGCGTCGACGACGACGTTCGTCCTCTCGCCCGGCAGCACGCTGCTCGGCAGCGTCGCGACGCCGGCACTTGCGGCTGGCGCTTCAGCGGACGTCACGGTCTCGCTCGTGATTCCTGGGGCGACGCCGGTCGGCACGGACACGCTGACCGCGAACGCTGACGCCACCAATGTCGTTCCCGAATCGAACGAGACAGACAACTCGCTCGCGACGGCGCTGCGCGTTGTGAACAACCCGACGGTGCTGACCTTCCAGCAGCAGCCGTCGCAACAGCCGCCCGCGACGCTCGTCGCCGCGCATCTGCTCGCGCCGGTGACGGTGAAGGTGACCGACTCGACGAGCGCGGTCGTGCCCGGTGCGCTGGTTCAACTCGCGCTCAACGTGGTATCCGGCGCCGGTACGCTCGGCGGTTCGTTGTCGGCGATCAGCGACGCGACAGGTGTCGCGACATTCGCGGGCTTGACGATCAGCCAGGCGGGCACGTATCAGCTCGGTGCGACCGCCCCGACGATCGGTGCGACGGCGGCGGTGCTGAGCAATGCGTTCACCATCGTTCCCGATCACGCGCCGACCGTGCACAACCACAGCTACAGCGTGAATGCCAACACGACGTTGAACGTACCGGCATCGAGCGGTGTGCTCAGCGACGCCTCCGACGCGGATGGCGACAGCCTGACTGCGTCCGCAACGCCGCCAAGTCACGGTTCGGTGTCGATGAACGCCGACGGCAGCTTTACATATAACCCGGTGACGGGTTTCGCTGGAGCCGATACATTTGCGTTCTTCGTCAGCGACGGCATCCTGACGAGCAGCGGGATCGTGTCGATCACGGTGATCTCGCAGCCGCCGACCGCTAACAACGACGGATACAGCTTCAGCGAAAGCGCCGACGCCGGCCTCGTCGGCTATTGGCCGTTCAATGAAGGTTCGGGGACGACCGCGTTCGATCTGTCGGCGCACGGCAACAACGGCTCTCTGATGAACGGTCCCGCATGGTCGACCGATGTGCCCGCCGGCGATCCGATGACGTCCCTGTCGTTCGACGGCGTCAGCGACTGGGTCGAAGTGCCGGACTCGCCGTCGCTCGAGCCATCGTCAGGACTGACGTTGTCGGCATGGATCAAGCAGACGGGCCCGAATCTCGATACACACGGCATCATCAGCAAGCCGCGTCCGGGAAGTGGCACCGGCTGGGCGCTGCGCGTGGAAGCTGGCGAAGCGAACTTCGCGCTGAACAACATCGGGTTCGGCGGCAGCGTCAACTGTTCGCTCCATGCGTCGGCGCCGCTACCGCAGGGGACGTGGGTCCACCTCGCGGCGACGTACGCGAACAACGTGGCGAAGTTGTACGTGAACGGTCTGCTCGTGCCGAACGACGGCGCCAGCTGCACCGGTCCGTTGACCGTGACGAACGAGAACCTGGAGATTGGGCGCGAGTTCCCGGCCGGCCGCTACTTCCTCGGCGTCGTGGACGAGGCACGCGTGTACAGCCACGTGCTGTCGGACGCGGAGATCGCGACGCTCGCGAGCGACTGGCCGCTTGCAGTGACGGCGCCGAACGGTGTCCTGACGAACGACACCGATCCGAACAACCTACCGCTGACGGCGGCGCTGACCACCGCGCCGCTGCACGGCGCGGCTCAGATGAATGCCGACGGGTCATTCACGTATAAGCCGGTGCCCGGTTTCGTCGGCGAGGACACGTTCACGTATCAGGCGAACAACGGGACGAGCCTGTCGAATTCCGCGACGGTGTTCGTCAATGTGCTTCAAGTCAATCAGCCCGCGGAGTTCGATCTATCGTCGCTGCTGAACGCAGACGTCGTCATGAACACGACCGATCCGTTGACCGGTCCGAACAGCGAGAAGACGGCGATGGATGGCTCGGCGTACGTGCTGATGACGCAGTCGTACGCGAGCGCCGAGTCCGCCGGCGGCAGCGGGCTGCCCGACAACGGATTCTTCCCCGCGAACGGTGAGCATCCCGCCGTGCAGCTGTATGCGACCAACGCCGGCGACGCGCCGAACGCGCGCTTCAGCGGCACCGACGGCGACGCGTACACGATCGCTGTGCCGGAACGGCCCTACAACCAGATACAGATCTACGCAACGTCGACCGAAGGTTCGACCACGGTCACCTTCACGCTGAACTACGACGACGGGACGACCGACACGCGGACAGTCGCGATCGCGGACTGGTTCACGGATCCGCCGAATCCCGGTCAGTCGTATCTGATCGATGGTCTCGATCGACACTCGATCGGCGACGGCCTGACCGATCCCGCACACGATCCGGCGATCTTCGTAGTGAATCTGAATCCCGATCCGTCGAAGGCGCTGACGAGCGTAGACATATCGAAGCCGGCCGCCTCGTCGCGGCTCATCGTCTTCGCGGCGACCGGACAGTAGTCTTTTTACTTGAGGCGCGTACGCGCATCCGCGGCGAGCGGGTCGTCCGTCGAGCCGCCGCGGATGGCGAGGTACCCGCCGTAGCTCTTGCGCGCGGCGGCGGTGGCCTCCATGCCTTCCTGCGCGCGTCCGAGCCAGTAGTACGCCGGCGGCAGATAGCGCAGCGTCGGCGTGTCGGCGATGAAGGCATCGGCTGCTTCGCCGCGCCGCTTGATCGCCAGCTCGAACTCGGCGAGCGCTTCGGCGTGGCGCGGCTGCCCGAGCTCTTCGTAGAACACGCCCAGCAGATAACGCGACCACCAGGAGTCGTGCCGCTTCTGGGCGTCCTTCACATCATCAATCGCGTCGGGCAGGCGGTGATGCGCACGGTAGACGAGCGCATCGATGAGGCGGGCGTACGATCGCGGCTCGTCTTCGAGGCGGCCGCCCAGCGTGTCCGCGATCGCGCGCGCCTCGTTCTCGTGGCCGGCGTTGATCAATACCATTGCGGCGGGGAAGAGCGTCGCTTCGTCGCCGGCGAGGGTCGACGCTTTCTTCGCCGCGATGACGGCCGCGTCCTTTCTGCCGAGGGCGAGCTGCGCCTCGGCGAGCGCGACGTATTTCGCCGCGGCAGCGGCCTTGTTCTGGTCTTTTTCGTCGATGGCGATCGCGGCAGGCAGCGCTGACGCGGCGTCGCCGAAGCGGCCCTGGTAGAGCGCGAAGTCAGCGAGGCCGAGCTTCGAGAGAGACGCGCCGAACGGGCCGAGCGCGGCAAGCTGCGCGTAAGTAGCGAGCGCTGCGTCGGGTTCACCTTTCGACAGCTGCGCGAGCGCGCGCGGCAGGAACGCGAACTGATACGTCGGGTTCTGCTGCAACACCGTGGCGCCCTGCGCGATCGCTTCAGTGAAGTCGCCGGCGTACAGCGCATACGAAGCGTAGTTGTTGCGGCCGAGCAGATAGCGCGGATAGAGCTGCACGAGCTGGCGGCTGATCTCTTCGGCGCGCCCGAAATTGCGCTGCATCCCGTAGGCGAACGCGAGGTTCGACAGTGCCGCCTGATCGCCCGGATACTTCGCCACGAGCGTCTCGTAGGTTTCGATCGCCTTCGGATAGTTGCGCGAGATCGAGAAGTAGTAGGCGCCGAGCATGCGGTACTTCTCGCGATCCGTCATGCGGTCGACGTGCCTCAGCGCTTCTTTGAACGTCGCCTCCGCTTTGTCCATCTGCCCGAGGTTGCGGTAGATGATCGCGAGGCCCGAGTACGCGCGCCCGAGTTGCGGATCGAACTTGATGGCGTCCTGATATGCCGACGCGGCTTCGCTGACCTTGCCGGTGTTGACCAGATCCTGCGCCCGCTGGAACGCCTGCATCGCGTCGAGCGACGCCGCCGTGAACGTTTCCGCGGCCGCGCTCTTCTCCATCTCGCTCTTCGACTCGCCGAGCGCGATGCGCAGCTTCCCGGCGACCGACCCGAACGCCGCCGGTAGTTCCGCGCGGTCGGAGGCGTTCGCCACCGCCGATCCAAGCGTCGCATCGGTCACCGGATCGACGATGCGCGCGCCAACGCGAAAACCGGCGCCGCTGCGTTCGATCGAGCTCTCGACGAGCACTTTGATCGCGTCGCGGCGCGCGATCAGCCGGCTCGTGGACGCCGTGAGCCGGTTGTCGTGGTTGACCGTGATCTCCGCCGCCGCTGCATGCGCCTGGCCGCTCGGGTAGAGTGAAACGTATGGCGCGCCTTCGAGCGCCGTTGCGAGCGCCTGGGTGCCAAGGGCACCGTCGAAGGTCGAATCGCCGGACTTGTTGTCGAGATCCGCGACGAGTACCGACACGACCGGATGTTTCACCGGCGGCGCCGCCATGCGGCGCCCGACGAAATACGTCGAGCCTGCGAACGTGAGCACGATCGCCGCGGTCGACGACAGCATCAGCGTGCTGATCTTGCGCGGAATCGGGATCAGTTCGCCCGCATCGTCGAGGGCGGCGAGCGCGGCGCGGACTTCGCCGGTCGTCTGGAAGCGATCCGCGGGACGCGTCGCGAGGCACGTCTTCACGAGGTTGGCGAGCGGCTCAGGAACCGCCGGCTCCAGCTCGCGGAGGGGACGCAGGCCGCTCAGCGTGCGTTCACGCATCGCCGCGATCCGCTCCTGCGCCGTCGCTGGCGCCGAACTGCGCGGGCCGCTCAAGAGCTCGTACGCGATCAAGCCGAAGGCGTAGATGTCGGCGCGGCCGTCGACGGTCTGTCCCGCGCCCTGTTCGGGCGCCATGTACTCGAGCGTTCCGACGATGCCGCCGGCCGCGGCGTCGTCGGCGGACGCCGAGATGCCGAAGTCCATGATCAGCGCGAGATCGTCGGCGCCGATCATCACGTTTGCCGGCTTCAAATCGCGGTGGACCACGCCCGCTTCGTGCGCCGCCTCGAGCCCGGCGGCGATCTGACGGGCCAGGCGCAGCGATCGATCGATTGGGAATTTGCCGTGCGTACGCAGGAGCGTGGCGAGATCGGCGCCCTGCACGTACGACATCGTGATGTACTTCGTGCCGTCGATTTCACCGAGGTCGTGAATGCGGACGACGTTCTTGTGCGTGACGGAGCGCGCGAGCAGCAGTTCCGTCTTGAATTGCTTTTCCTGGTCCGCCGACGCGCGGCGCGATGTGCCGCGAATGACTTTCAGCGCGACGGCGACGCTCAGTTCCGCGTCCCACGCCTGGTAGACCGCGCCCATGCCGCCGGCACCGAGCAGCTTGATGATGTGGTAACGCGGGCCGAAGGACTGCCCGATCCTGAGCGGTCCTGCGTCTTTCGGCAGCGCATCCACGCCCGCGCCGGCAGTCGCGCCGGTCAGTGCCGTCGACGCTCCGAACGTCGCACCCGGAGGCAGACCGGTCGTATCGAACGCGATCACACCGGTTGAAATCTGCGCCGCAATCGTGTCGGCGTCGCAGTGCACGCAGCGGCCGAGGTCGGCAGGCATTGGACGGCCGCAGCGAGGGCACACCATGGACTCGATTTGGGACGGAACGCCCAATCTTACATGCTCTTCCGGTTCGTTGACCAAGTCTGACGGGAGTGTGACTATCGCGCGAGTGCCGGTTCTGATGGCTTTTCCGCAGGCTCCAGATACGCGGCGACCTGACGCCGCAACTCATCCTGGATCTTGTCGATCGTCCGCCGCGCGTCGACGACGCGGAAGTGAAACTCGTCGGCCATCGAGTTGTATTCGCGCAAAAGCTTGCTCTGATACGCGCGGAAGCTGTCGTAGATGTCGTCGCCGGTCTTCAGGTCCATTCCGGATTCCCAGAAGTCCATACCGCGCGACTCGAGGACGCGACGGCTCAACGTCTTCACGTCGACGTTCAGGTAAAACACGAGATGCGGAGCGATCGCGAAGCCGTACAGATTGCGCAGCCACTGACGATCGATGCCGCGCACGCCGGCGCGCGCCAGAGCCGTGAAGATGTAGCGGTCGGACAGGACGACGAATCCCGCCTTCAGGGCCGGAATGATTTCCTTCTCCAGCCGATCCGCGAAGTCGGTTGCGTACAGCATCGTGAAGGTGAGCTTGTTCAGCGTGTTGCTCGCCTTCGCCAGCTCGATCGTCGGCTGCATCAGCGGCGATCGGGTCCAGCCGGTCTCGACGACGCCGTAGCCCTTCACCTCGAGCCATTCGCGCAGCAGTTGAATTTGCGTCGACCGCCCGACGCCATCGGTTCCTTCGATGACGAAGAGCTTGCCCGGATATACGTCGAGCGGGAGATAGGGGATGGCGCGGCCGTAGTACCGCCCGGCGGAGCTCAGTCCGCTGGCGCCCGATTCAGACGATGCATCAGAGGGTGTCGTCATCGCTTGTTTCGACGCTCCGGCTGCCGGCGACCTGCCGCTGCACGAGCGTCCTCACGATCCGCTGCTGGTCGGTGATGCTGCCCGACGCATCGATGACCTGCAGCCCGAACTCGTTCACGATGTGATCGTACTCGTCGAGGACCTTCCCTTGGAAGAGGCGGAAGCTTTCGACCGGATT
>Ga0126381_100010296_pt1 | contig 10527 bp, 8 predicted proteins | sample PanSoiMetPlot_28_FD_96465 | JGI IMG/M metagenome (GOLD analysis project Ga0126381, IMG submission 96465) | Tropical forest soil microbial communities from Panama - MetaG Plot_28 | ecosystem: Environmental > Terrestrial > Soil > Tropical forest > Bulk soil | place: Panama | collected 2016-02-17 | reverse complement strand
CTGCTGACGTTGGTAATTGCCATGGGTTTCGGTTTCCCTCGTGTATGGCATCTCGAGCGGCGTCCGGCAATTCAAGGCCGGCGGCCGGGGGAAATGTGCTTTCGGAGATCATACCTGCTTGCGTGAAGGCCCTTCTTCCCAGACCGCTGAAATTCAAGTCGAAGCCTAAACTCGGCCACGCATCCTAAACAAAACTGGAACGATGAGACTTCGCACCGTATGTCGCACGATAATGAAACTTTACAGAATCCTTTTCGTCCTTAACGTAGACCAGAACTTTATCTTGGATGCTCCGTTCATCTAGCGAACTTCGATGAAATCGCGAAAAAGAACAATTTCAGGCGCGGCCCTTTTCACACTGCTTCTGCTTCTGCCGGGTCTGGTGGCGCTCGTAACCTGCGTGTCTGCCCAGACTTCTCCGGCACCGCCCAGGGTCGTCGGTACGGTGACGGCGGTCGACGGCAATACGGTAACAATCAAGTCGGATGCAGGAGTTTCCACCGTGGTCACGGCTGCTGGCAACACACGCGTACTACGGGCAGAACCGGGCGCGAAAAGCCTGTCTGAGGCAACTTCAATTCAGTTGACCGATTTATCGATCGGTGACCGGGTGCTTGTTACTCTTTCGGCCGGCAATGAGGGTTCACAGTCCAGCGCGATCAGAATTATTGCGATGAAGCAAAGCGACATTGCAGAGCGGCAACAGGCGGAGCAGGCAGATTGGCAGAAGCGAGGGGTTGGCGGTGTGGTGAAGACCGTCGACAAGGGCTCAGAAACGATATCAATTTCCGCCGGCTCAAGAGTTTTTGATATTCATGCCACGCCGAAGACGGTTTTCCGCCGTTACGATCCGGAATCAATCAAGTTTTCTGACGCAAAGCCGTCATCTATCGATCAGATTCAGCCCGGCGATCAGTTGCGGGCGCGTGGAGACCGCAGTCCCAGCAGTAATGAGGTGGCTGCCGACGAGGTGGTGGCGGGTTCATTCCGCAATATCGCGGGAACCGTTAACTCGGTCGACGCTGGCGCTAACACCATTACAGTGACTGATCTCGCTACTAAGAAGCCCTTGGTCATCCGTGTGACCGGCGACTCGCAGATGCACAAACTGCCGGAGACGATGGCGCAAGGCCTCGCAGCCCGACTTAAAAACCAGGGAAACGGAGCGCCCCAGGGCGGAGGGCAACCAAACCCTGCGTCGACCGCCGCCACTCCTGCGGGAGGCGCGCCGCCTCAAGCTGGTGCGGCGAGGCAGAATGCTGAGGGCCAGGGAGGCCAGCGCGGGGACATCTCACAAATGCTTCAACGGACGCCCACCGTGCAGCTGTCGGACCTGCACAAGGGCGATGCAGTCATGATCGTTGCAACCCAGGGGAATTCCTCTTCCGCTACCGCTGTGACCCTGCTCGCCGGCGTGGAACCCCTCCTCACAGCGTCATCCTCCGCGAGCCAAACCATGTTCTCTGCTTCGTGGAACCTTGGCGGCGGCGGGGCGGCGGAGTCTGCCGGCACCCCCTGAACCGTATTAATCACCGTTTAGATTCTGCTGGAGTTTTGGTTGAGATTTATACTTCGCTATTTCTGTCTTCTGGCGCTGCTGTCGTTGTTTGTGACCGTCCCGGCAATGTTTGCGCAGGGCAGCCCCGGAGTCATCCGCGGGACCGTCACCGATCCTTCAGGAGCCGTTGTTCCTGGTGCGACCGTCAACATCACGACGCCCGACGGGCACACTCTCGCCTCTGTAGTGTCCGAAGCGGCCGGCTCTTATCAATCCCGTAATCTGGCGCCTGGGACTTATATCATCATCGTTACCGCGCACGGTTTTGCTCCCTCTGCTTCCAAAGCCGTTACCATCGCCGCCGGTCAAACCCGGCAGTTCGATGTCAAGCTCGAGATTGAAGTGGAGAAGCAGCAGGTTGTCGTCAACGAAGACACGCCGACCGTCAGCGTGGATCCATCGAGCAACGCAAATAGCCTGGTCATTAAAGGCAAAGATCTCGATGCGCTCTCAGACGACCCCGACGAGTTGCAGAATGAACTGAATGCTCTTGCCGGACCTGCTGCGGGGCCCAACGGCGGCCAGATCTATATCGACGGATTCACGGGCGGTCAGCTGCCACCGAAATCGGCGATTCGCGAAATCCGCATCAATCAGAATCCGTTTTCTGCCCAATATGACAAGCTCGGCAACGGTCGCATCGAAATTCTTACCAAGCCGGGAACTGACAAGTTTCACGGTCAGGTATTCATGCAGGGCAATGCTTCGCAGTTCAACACCGGCAATCCCTTCTCGAGCGACATCCCGGATTACCACAGCTACCAGTTCAACGGCACGCTGAACGGTCCGATTAACAGAAGCGCTTCGTTCTTCGTGAGCGCCGAACGCAGGAACATTCAGGATGCCGCTATCGTCAGCGCATACCGCCTGGTCGGTGAAGTGAACGGGGATTTCGCCAATGGCATCTTCAACAATCCGGCTGATTACAATACAACGCCCTTCAGCGATTCGGTGCTGGCGCCGCGCACGCGGACCAACATCAGCCCCCGTATCGATTGGCAGCTGGCAGAGAGGAACACGCTAAGCGTTCGCTATCAATATTACGACAACAGCAATGACAACGAAGGTGTAGGCCAGTTCTCACTCGGCTCACAGGCATACAATTCCTCTTCGAACGAACACACGGTTCAAATCAGCGATACGCAGATCATCAATGACAAGATCATTAACGAAACGCGATTTCAGTTCCTCCGCGACTTCTCTAATCAACTGCCCGCTGCCATTACACCGCAGGTTCAGGTTTCAGGCAATCAGACGTTCGGTGGCAACAGCGAACAGACGATTAATGACCATACCCTTCACTACGAATTGCAGAACCTTACTGAGATCGCCCTCAAATCACACGCAATCAACTTTGGTGGACGTCTGCGTGTCAATCGCGATGCCAACACCGCCAACTCCAGCTTTAACGGGGTGTTCACTTTCGGCGGACACCAATGCGCAAATGGCGACACTTCGTGCGTGAGTACTGACCCTGCAACAGCATATGGCAATACGATTCAGGGTTTAGGCACGGGACAGACCTGGGATCAGATCCACGCTACGGGTGGAGGGCCCAGCCAATTGAATCTTACCTACGGTGCGCCAAGCAGCACGGTCAGTCTGACTGACGTAGGCCTCTATTACCAGGACGACTGGAAGGCGCGGCAGAACCTGACGATCAGTTACGGCGTCCGTTGGGAATCTCAGGGCGCGATTGATGACCGGAATGACTGGGCTCCGCGGTTCAGTTTTGCCTATGCGCTGGGTAAGCCGAACAAGCCCGCAAAGACTGTAATCCGCGGCGGCTACGGATTCTTCTACGACCGCTTCCCGATCTCCGAGTTTTTGCAGGCAACACGTCAAAGCAGCGCTGCGAACTCGCCGCAGCGAGAAGTCGTCATTCAAAACCCCACGTGCTACCTTCCGAATGGCATCACTGCGGCTGATCTGGTGCAGTGCTCAGGACCGGGAAGTACCAGCAGCAAGACCGCGGTCTACCAGATTGCGCCCAATCTGCACGCTGCGACCACAGAACAGGCCGCCGTCGGCGTCGAGCGTCAGATAACCAAGGCTTCTACTGTCTCTCTTACCTATCTAAACTCGCTCGGGCGGCATCAATTCATTACACGTAACGCCAACGCACCGTATTCGCCGGTCTATGATCCGACCGGACCCAACATTTACCAGTACTATTCAGAAGCGGAGTTCCAGCAGAATCAGCTCATCACGAACTTCAATGCCCGCTTCTCCCCGACTCTTTCTATCTTCGGCTTCTACACCTTGAGCTGGGCGAACAGCGATACCGGCGGGATCAGCAGCAATCCATCCAATTCGGAAAATTTGAAAGCCGATTACGGGCGTGCCGCATTCGACGTCCGGAATCAGTTATTCCTGATGGGATCCTGGTCCACGCGGTGGGGATTGCGTTTTAATCCCTTCATTGTTGTCGCGTCCGGCAAGCCTTTCAACGTCACGGTAGGTCAGGATCTGAACGGCGATTCCTTCTTCAATGATCGGCCCGCGTATGCGCAGCCCGGAGATACCGACGTCGTCTCAACACCGTACGGTACCTTCAATGTGAATCCCGCAACAAGCCAGTCCCGGATCCCCGTAAACCTTGGCGACGGTCCCACTCTGTTCACATTCAATCTGCGCGCTACCAAGAGCATTGGTTTCGGCCCGAAGGTAGAGGGGCGAAGCGGCGGCGGATTTATGGGCGGTCCCGGAGGGGGACCTAGTGGCGGTCGCGGTGGGGGCGGCGGACCGGGCGGGGGATTGGGTCCTCGCGGTCTCAGCGGTGGTGGGGGAGGACCTGGCGGACCGGGTGGTCAGACTGGTGTGAACCACCGCTACAATCTGAGTTTCAGCGTCCAAGCTCTGAACCTGTTCAATGACATCAACCTTGCGCCACCTACCGGCGTGCTCGGAACGCCGAATTTTGGGAGATCGAACGCGATGGCAGGCCAGATCTATTCTTCGGGCTCCGCCAGCCGCCGCATCTTTCTGCAGGCAGTCTTTAGCTTTTAACCACTACCGCGGCAGACGCCCTGGTGTCATCGCTTCGGACCGACGAGCCGGAGACTTGACCCCGGGGCGTAAGCGGCCTATTCTTGATGTAATGATTTTCGTCTCCATTCCGGCTTGTTGTCATGCGTGTTGTTTCACGCTGAGCCGGACTTGTGAGTAGCTGCATCTAGACCACTCTCAGAATCCCGCTCAGCCCGCCATCTTCGGTGGGCTTTTTCATTTTCCGACAAGAGAGACGTAATGACCGAATCTGCTACTCCCGCAATCAAAGAAACCAAGGCCCAGCGTATTGAACGCCTCAAGCGCGAGAAAAATCCCTGGGAGATATTCGATGAAGTTCGTGCCTTTGCCCGGCAGGGCCGCTCCAGCGTGGTTCCCGAATGGGCTGGCGCGTATTTCAAATGGTGGGGCATCTACACGCAGGGCGACGGTGTGGGAGCAGTTGGCGGCAAGGGCGGAGAGGGCCTGGCGAGCGACTATTTCATGATGCGGATCGGCATGCCCAACGGCATCGTTACCTCATCGCAACTCCGTGTCATTGCAGAAATCACCCGCAAGCACGGTCGCAATATCGCCGACATCACGACTCGCCAAAATATCCAGCTTCATTGGCTCACCATTGAGGCGATTCCGGAAATTGTCGATGCGCTGGACCGGGTTGGGCTGTCTCCCAAGGGCGCCTGCGGTGACGTGGTTCGAAATGTTACCGGGTGCCCGCTTGCAGGAATCGCGCACGACGAAATCGATGATGCCTCTGGACTCGCGCAAGAGCTGGCCCATGCTTTGGTCGCCAATCCTGAGTTCTACAACCTGCCGCGCAAGTTCAAGATGTCTGCGACCGGATGCTCGGTATGGTGCTCATATCCCGAGATCAATGATGTTGCTTTCACGGCCGTGAGTCGCGGCGGGGAGGTCGGCTACACCGTCCGGGTTGGTGGGGGTCTTTCGAGCGACCCGCACCTTGCGGTCAGGCTGAATGCCTTCATTCCGCGCGGAGAGGTTGTCGATGTTGCCCGCACAATCACGCGGATTTTCCGCGATCAGCAAGGTCTTCGTGAGAGCCGGGACCGTGCTCGCATCAAGCACCTCTTCACCAAGGAAGGTTGGACTCCCCAGAGCTTCCTGAATGAGGTAGAGCGCCGCATCGGATACAAATTCGATCCCGCCCCTCGCGAAGTCGCGCCCGAAGATGTTCTGCGCGACCACGTGGGCATCCACTCGCAGAAGCAGAACGGACTGAGCTATGTGGGCGCTTCCGTTCTGCGCGGACGCATCTCCGGCGATCAGCTTGCGGCGGCCGCGATGCTTGCGGAGCGGTACGGAGATGGCCAGCTTCGCACGACCATCATGCAGAATCTTCTCTTCGTCAACATTCCTACGAGGAAGGCTGGAGATCTGGCTCGGGAACTGGAGCATATCGGATTGCATGTTGAGGGTTCGTCCTTCTGGCGCGGCGCAATCGCCTGCACGGGGACCGAGTTCTGCAAGCTCGCGATCAGCGAGACAAAAAGCTTCACTCGCTGGCTTGTCGAGGAACTCGAAGGCCGCCTTCCTGGCTTTGATCAGCAGCTCAAATTGCATGTCACCGGATGCCCGAACAGCTGTGGACAACACTGGATCGCAGACATTGGCCTCGAAGGGAAGAAAATCAAGCACGAAGGCAGGATGGTTGATGCATACTACTTCTGTGTAGGCGGAGCCGTTGGAAAGCATGCTGCCATCGGCCGCCCGGTTGGTTATCGCGTTCCCGCCACTGAGGTACCAGCAGCCCTCGAACGCCTGCTGAGCAGCTACCTTGAGGAACGCGAACCGGGTGAAAACCTCCGCTCCTACTTTTCCCGCCACGACGCGGAAGAGATCCGTGCCCGACTAGCCGGTGAATTGCTGGCGGCCGTCGATCGCGACGTGCCTGCATTGGCCTACGACGGCGATTAGAGAGACTCATGAGCCTACTGCCCATCTTCGTGAAGCTGACCCGTCGTCCCTGCCTGCTGGTAGGAGCGGGAGAAGTCGCATTGCAGAAGATACCATCACTGCTTGCAGCAGAGGCACACCTCCGCGTCATTGCACCGCAGGTCAGGTCGGAGATAGCAGCTCTTGCAAGTCAGGGCAGAATTGAAGTCCTCGAACGCGAATACATGGACTCTGATCTGGACAATACCTTCCTTGTCATCGCAGCTACGGACAATCCCGCAGTGAATGCTGCTGTCTATCGCGGCGCAGTCGAACGTAACATTCTCTGCAACTCGGTCGACGATCCTCCTCATTGCGATTTTTATTTCGGATCGATCGTAAGTCGGGGAGATTTGCAGATCGCAATCTCAACTGCCGGAGAGAGCCCTGCCCTCGCTCAGCGTCTGCGGCATGAGATCGATGAGCAGCTGCCGACCGACTTGGGGACGTGGCTGCACGACCTCGGCGAGCTTCGACGAGAGGTCCTTGCTGTTCATCCCGCCGGCGAGGCGCGCAAGTTCCTGCTTCATCAGCTTGCTAAGCGCGACGTGTGTAACTCGGCGGAATGCCCCACCCGCAAATTCGCTCTTGAGAGTAGGGAGGCATTAGCGTGAACTCGCCTGGCAGGGTCTATCTTGTCGGTGCCGGGCCGGGTGATCCGGATCTGCTCACCGTCAAGGCGGTACGCCTGCTCGCGAAGGCCGAGATCGTTCTGCACGATGACCTGGTTCCCGCGGCGGTGCTTGCCCTGGCCAATCCGCGCGCACTTACGGTCAGCGTGGGCAAACGTTGCGGCACCAAGAAGATCACGCAGGCGGAAATCAACCAGCTCATGATTGAGAAGGCTTCGCAGGGTGTCTCGATCGTGCGCCTTAAGAGCGGCGATCCGCTCGTTTTCGGACGCGCTGCGGAGGAGATGGACGCGTTGCGGGAGGCGGGGATTCCCTACGAGGTAGTGCCGGGTATTACCGCTGCTTTCGCCGCCGCCGCTTCGCTACAATGCTCCCTAACTGACCGGCGAGCTTCGTCTAGCATTGTCTTCAGTTCCGGGCATCATGCGAGTGGCGGTCTGCCGGAAATTTCCGAGCCGACTCGAATCGTTTATATGCCCGGCCGGGATTTTTCGGGGTTGGCGGCTGAGTGGCTCGCCGTGGGCACACCCCCCGATCTGCCGTGCGTGGCCATCTCGCACGCTGCGCAGCCGGATCAACAGATCACGGTGACCACACTCGGGCTGCTCGGGTCGGTTGAGCCGGGTCCGGCGCCGGTTCTGCTGCTGGCCGGATGGGTGTTCAGGGATGTCAGAGTTGACGCGCCGGAGTTCCAGCCCGTCCTCGACAGCATCATTCAGTCCGGATTGCCACTCGAGGCCTGACCTCAGGTCCACTCTCAGAAGGCATGCCACAGGCTGTAGAGGAGCACAGCGAGGACGATCAGGCTTATTCCCACATAGAGATGATCGCGCTCGACCAGGAATCCAACTGCGGCAAAGACCACACGGGCGATCGGCGTGGCAATCAGAATCAGTAAGCCGAGTTGAATGATACTTCTCGCGCGGCCGTGAAGGGCATTCGGTACGATCTCCGTGGGAGAGCGGAACCGCTCGGCGACGCCGGTGGTGAAGTGGCTGTAGTCAGGGCGGGGGCCGGTCTCCTGACGCAGGTAGAGGATCCCGCCGATGAAGACGACGGTGGCGGCGAGCAGCACTCCGATCTGGAGCATGCGTCCTATGGCGATTTCCAGCTTCTGATCCGTCAGCTGCATGTCCGAATCCTCAGAGCTTTCCCGTAATGCTGTTGAAGACCATCTCCATCCCAAGCGCGACGATGACCACGGCGAAGACAATGCGCAGCGTCTTGACCTGGGCGTGAACGAGAATCTTCGAGCCGATGAGGGAGCCGGCCAGGACGCCGAGCATGACCGGCATTGCCAGCCCGGGCGAAATGTAACCGCGGCTGAGGTATATCCCCGCGCTGGCTGCGGCCGTGACCCCAATCATGAAGTTGCTGGTGGTGGTTGAGACCTTGAAGGGCAGCCGCATGGCCTGGTCCATAGCCAGAACCTTCACCGCTCCCGAGCCGATGCCGAGCAGGCCGGAGAGGGAGCCGGCGAGAAACATCAGGCTGAAGCCGGCCGGCACACGCTGAGCGGTGTAGGGAACCGCGCCGCCTTCAGCCGGCATGGTGCCATTCAGCCTGAGTTTCGTCGCGAGCGGGTCCAGGCGTCCAGCGGCCTGCAGGTGCTCCTTCACTCGAATCGAAGCGTAAGCGGAGTAGAGCAGCACGACTCCGAAGACGATGCCGATGGCGTGGGTGGGCACCCGGGTGGTGAGCCAGGCTCCGAAGAGTGCACCGATGGTGGTCGCGATCTCCAGGAACATGCCGATGCGGATGTTTGAGTAGCCTTCACGGACGTAGGCGGCGGCTGCTCCCGAGGAGGTGGCGATGACCGAGACCAGCGACGCGCCGATGGCGTAATGGATATCGACGTGAAACAGGACGGTGAGAACCGGGACGATGACCACCCCTCCGCCGAGTCCAGTAAGGGAGCCGAGCAATCCGGCGATGACTGAGCTAAGGAAAATCCAGATGGAGAATTCCGGTGTGCTCATGCATGGACAGAGTACAACCTCACTCTACCCCCTCCCCCCTCTTTTCGCTGTGGTTTGTAAGTCATTCTTTTGAAGAGAGTTAAGGATTGTGGTTTGTAACCGCTTCATTCTAAACGGCCGATACCGTAACCGTTTCATTTAATTGCGCTTATGGAGGAGTGCAGCTGCAAAGTCCGCAAGCGTTTGATTCTAAGGCAAGCGCCCCGTAAGTATCTGTTTTTCAGATACAAAGAAGAAGAAGGCCCGGATTGTCGGCTCCGGGCCTGCCGATGCCGCTTAGCTTGCCGCCGGAGTCTTGCCCTCCAGAATGTCGACGGCTTCCTGAACGATCGGTGCCAGTTTCTTGAAATCGGCAATGAGGGTGACGAATTGCTGGTAGAGCTGAGAGTCGGCTGAGACGCTGAGTCCCTTGGCCGAGAGGGCGGATTCGGAGGAGCCGATCAGCGCTTCAACATCGGCAACGACTGTGGACAGTCCGGAGACGAAAGGCTGGGCAAGGGGTTCTTCAGCCTTCAGGATTTTTTCCACCCTTGTGGCGACGCTCACCGTTTCTTTGACGGCACCGGCGATCCACTTGCCGAAATCGGAGACGCCGACTCCTAGTTTTTGAAAGAAATTGCTCATTCGCTGTTTCCTTTGGAACAGATTTAAGGGAACGAGGCGACTGGGGGAGATGTGCGCCTCAAATGAAAAGGGCGCAGCCACGGCTGCGCCCTTCCAGAATTCCCTATAGTTCTATTTTAGAAGCTTTGCAAAAATAGTCGGCCAAATTTCATTTGGCGTATGTTCAAGCATCGAAATGGATTATGCCAGCTGCTCGACCGCTACAGTTGACAACGACACGAGAAGAACAATGACTGATAAACCCGCAGGCAAGGTTCGGATTGGCGTCTCCGGGTGGAGGTACGCGCCTTGGCGTGGCGTGTTTTATCCGGCAAAGTTGCCGCAGAAAAGGGAGCTGAGCTACTGCGCGGAGGTCTTCCCGACGGTCGAGATCAACGGCAGTTTCTATTCACTGCAGAGGCCGACAAGCTATCAGCTTTGGCGAGCGGAGACGCCGGATGATTTTGTCTTCGCCGTAAAAGGATCGCGATTCATTACCCACATGCTGAAGCTTCGCAACGTTGAGATTGCTCTGGCGAACTTCTTCGCTTCAGGTCTGCTGGCGCTCGGACCGAAGCTGGGGCCGATCCTATGGCAATTTCCGCCGAACTTCAATTTCCGGCCGGATGTGCTCGAAAGCTTTTTCAAACTGCTTCCGAGGACGAAGCAACAAGCAGCCGATCTGGCGACCGGGCACGATGTGCGGCTGGCGGGGCGCGCATTCGTTGAGCCGGAGACGGATGGGCCGGTGCGGCACGCGGTCGAGATACGGCACCAAAGTTTTGTCTCTGAG
>Ga0126381_100010295_pt1 | contig 10527 bp, 6 predicted proteins | sample PanSoiMetPlot_28_FD_96465 | JGI IMG/M metagenome (GOLD analysis project Ga0126381, IMG submission 96465) | Tropical forest soil microbial communities from Panama - MetaG Plot_28 | ecosystem: Environmental > Terrestrial > Soil > Tropical forest > Bulk soil | place: Panama | collected 2016-02-17 | reverse complement strand
CTGCGTTCATCTGCGGCTAATAATGAACGCCCCAAGGCTGACGAACGTCTGCTGCCGGCGCTGTTAGCGAATGCCTACACCCCGCCCACGAGGTGCAGAGTCCAAAACGAAATCCACGCAATCGTTGCCGCCATTGGAATCGTGAGCACCCACGCCCAAACGATGTTGGTGGCGATTCCCCAACGAACAGCTTTCAAGCGGTGAATACTGCCGACTCCGGCGATGGCGCCCGCGATGGCGTGCGTCGTCGAGACGGGCAGGCCCAGGTGCGTGGCCAGGATCACAGCGCCCGCCGCGCCAGTCTCAGCGCAGAATCCGCTGCGCGGCTTGAGGCGCGTGAGACGCGCGCCCATGGTGCGTACGATCCGCCAACCGCCGCTGAGAGTTCCCATCGCGATGGCCGCGTGGGCCGAAAGAATCACCCAGAGGTGCACGTCGAACGTCTTTTGAAAGCCCGAAGCCACCAGTACACCGGTGATGATCCCCATGGTCTTCTGCGCGTCGTTGGCTCCATGCGAGAGGCTGAAAGAGGCGGCCGAGAACAACTGGAACCGGCGGAAGTAAAAGTCCATCTTCGATGGGCTGGAGTTGCGAAAGATCCAATACACCGCGATCATCAGCAAATAGGCGGAAATCAGCCCGATCAGCGGAGCGGCGAAGATGAACAGAATCGTCTTGCTCCATTCCCCGGAGATGAGACCTTCGAAGCTGTGCCTGGCTCCGCGCACGATGCCGGCGCGCGCGATTACGGCTCCCGCGTAGCCACCGATCAAGGCGTGGGAGGAACTGGTGGGCAGACCGAGCCACCAGGTGATAAGGTCCCACAGGATGGCGCCAATGAGTCCGGCAAGGATGACATACGGCGTCACCAGTTCGAGGTTGACGAAGCCCTTGCCTATCGTCTTCGCGACCGCGGTGCCGAACACGAACGCCGCGACGAAGTTGAAAAACGCCGCCCAGGCAACGGCCTGTAGCGGCGTGAGGACGCGCGTGGCAACGACCGTGGCGATGGAGTTGGCGGCATCGTGAAAGCCGTTGATGTAGTCGAAGACCAGGGCGATCGCGATGATCAGCGCGGCAAGAGTCAGGACAGACATCTTAGCTGTTCTTGATCACCACGTTTTGCAGCACGTCGGCGACATCTTCGCAGCTATCGATGGTCTCTTCGAAAAAGTCGTAGACTTCCTTGAGCTTGATGAGTCGAATGGGATCCTTTTCTTTATTGAACAGATCGGCAACGGCGCCGCGGCCGATCAGGTCGGCCTCGTTTTCCAGGCGATTGATCTCGATTGAATGCGCCACGAGCGGCGCTTCCTTTTCCAGCGCTTCAAAGGCCGTCTTCAGTGTCTGCGCGCATTTCGAAACGATCTCCGCCAGCGCAACCATGTTCGGGGGAATAGGATCGAGATGGTAGGCGACGATTCTATGGGCTGTGTCTTCGATTCCGTCCGTCACGTCGTCCATCGCTGAGGAGAGATTGTGGATGTCCTCGGGGTCAATCGGAGTAATGAAGGTCTGGTTCAGACGCTTGAAGATTTCGTGAATCACTTCGTCGCCGCGATGTTCGAGCACGGCGATTTCGGTGGCGACGGCCGACATGCGCGAGTTGCCGAGTCGCACGCCATCCAGCAGGAGCCGCGAAGCTTCCACGGTGATTTCAGCCTGCTTGCGGAAAAGTCCGTAAAACTTCTCGTCACGCGGCAGCAGTTTCATAAGGAGATTCGAGAAGCCTCATGGTAATCGGATTGTGACAAACAGGTCAACCGTTGGTTACAAAACAATTACTAGTACGCGACGGCGGGCGAAAATTGCTTCCTGCTACCATCGGCTGTGGCCCGGATTCACAGGAAGTTCAAAGCAGCACCGGTCTATAAACCTGCGCCGAAGCGCGATTTTGTCATTAGACCGCGAACGCTGCGTCTCCTCGCCGTGGCCTCGCTGTGGCTGCTGACCCTCGCGGCATATTTCAATTCATTCCAGGCGGGTCTGTTATACGACAATACGCCGATCCTGCTGAAGGACGCCCGGGTTCACGCTGTCACCGGCCGAAATCTCGAACTCATTCTGACGAAAGAGTACTGGTATCCGCCGACCGGCAGCGGACTGTATCGGCCGCTTTCGACGCTTTCCTACCTTTTCAACTACGCAATGCTGGGCAGCGGCTCGCAGCCGGCGGGCTATCACATCGTGAACTACCTGCTGCACTGCGCGAATGTGTCGCTGGCGTTTGCGCTCGGGCTGTTGCTGTTCGGTGACGGTGTTACCGCGTTCGCCATGGCTGCAATGTGGGCGGTGCATCCCGTGTTGACGGAGTCGGTGACGAATGTGATTGGCCGTGCCGATCTGCTCGCCGGATTCGGAATTCTGGCGGCGTTATTGTGTGTGGCAAGCGGCGCTGAATCGAGAGTACGAGGCCGTTGGCTGGTGGCGGCCTCCGTAGCTTCGGCGATCGGCATCTTTTCAAAGGAAAGCGGGATCGTAGTAATCGCCGCGGTGGCAATTTACGATTTCGTGTTCCTGCGGGCGAAGACGTGGCGGTGGCGTGCGACTGCATATGCAGCGGTAGCTCTCCCGTGTCTGGTGTACCTGGGGGCCAGACAGATGGTCTTGGCTTCGTCGCCGGCCATGAAGATTCCATTCACTGACAATCCGATCACTGCGGACGGGTTCTGGACGGGGCGGCTGACCGCGATCAAGGTGGCGGGCAGGGGACTGGCACTGCTGGTTTGGCCTGCGCGGCTGTCCTGCGACTACTCGTATCGCGCCATTCCGGTCTCGACTGGAATCGATGGGGGCACACTGGCGGGGGCAGCGGTGCTGCTCGGGTTGATAGCGGTATTGGTGTGGTGCTATCGGCACCGGCCGGCTATCGCTTTCCTGATTGCATTCGGACTGGCGGCATTCCTGCCGACTTCGAACCTGTTGTTCCCGATTGGAACGATCATGGCCGAGCGGTTTCTGTACTTGCCCGCGCTGGCGCTCGCCGGGTGCCTGGCAGCGCTTGCGTTAGGCACCGCCCGCAGGTTCGGTGTGGAGAGGTCCGCCTGCGCGGTGCTGGCTGTCATAGTTCTTGGTTTCGGCGCACGCACATTCGCGCGTAACTTCGATTGGAAGGACGAACACACACTCTGGACCAGCGCCGAAGCGGCGTATCCAACCAGCTATAGGCCGCACACCTCGCTGGCCGAGGGCGATCTCAATACCGCGCTTCGCGAGACGAATCAAACGCTTGCGATTCTCGATTCGCTGCCGGATCGATTGAATACGCCGATTCCGTACATCAATGCCGGCAAGGTATATAGCGATGCAGGTGACAGCCGCAAAGCGATCGAGACTCTGCTGCGCGCAAAGCGAATTCAGTCGGCGCTCGATCCGTCAAGGACGTGGTTCGCCCTGGCGTCGCAACTCGGCCACGATTACCTGAGGGTAGGGCAGTTCGCCGAGGCGCGAACGGCGCTGGAACAAGCTCTGCACACAAGCTTCGCGCCGGAATTGCTCCCGGAACTGGCGATGGCGCGCGAAGCGACGGGCGATGCTCGCGGTGCCGCGGTCGCCCTGTTTGAGGCCTTGGAGAATGCGCCGCAAAATACGAAACTCGCTGCACGGCTCGTAGAGCTTTACACGCGCGCTATGCCGCAGAGCTGCGCCGTGCTTTCCGCCGGAACGTCGTATGGTTTGAATCGAGACTGCCCGGTGGTCAAGGAACACATGTGCACAGCGTCAGTGGAGTTGTTGAAGGCAATGCGCGGAAGCGAGGACGTCGCCAGGGCCGCGCACATTAAAGCGGCGGCTGCCCGGTCGGGCTGCGCACAATAGGGCCAATGATTTCGTTTTCCAATATCAACAAGCAATATGGGAAGCAGCTCGTCTTTGTGGACGCGAGCTTCCAGTTGAATCCGGGAGAAAAGGTCGGACTGGTCGGGCCAAACGGATCGGGTAAGACCACTCTGTTTCGCATGGTGGTGGGCGAAGAGGAGCCGGATGACGGCGACGTATCCGTGCCCAAGCGTCTCAACATCGGCTATTTTCGCCAGGATGTGGAAGAAATGCGCGGCCGGTCGACGATTGACGAGGCGATTGCCGGCAGCGGGCGGCTGGGCGATTTGCATCATGAGCTCGAAAGCCTCCACCGCGCGATGGAAGATCCTGAGCAGGCGGATCGCATGGACGAGGTGCTGGAACGCTTCGGCCACGTGCAGGAGGAGTACGAACACCTTGGTGGCTACGCCCTGGAAGCGCAAGCGCGCGAGGTGCTGCACGGGCTCGGCTTCCGCGACGATCAGATCGATGGCGACGTAGGCGAGCTTTCCGGCGGTTGGAAAATGCGCGTGGCCTTGGCGCGCGTGCTCCTGGGGCGGCCGGACGTGCTGCTCATGGACGAGCCGACGAACCACCTGGATATCGAGTCGATCATCTGGCTGGAACGGTTCTTGAAGTCCTTTTCCGGCGCTCTGCTCATGACCTCGCACGATCGCGAGTTCATGAACAGGATTGTTTCGAAGATCGCCGAGATCGATGGCGGCGAGATTGTGGTGTACTCGGGCAACTACGATTTCTATGAGCGGGAGCGCGGCATCCGTGCAGCCAACCAGCAGGCGGCGTTCGCGCGCCAGCAGGCCATGTTCGCCAAAGAACAGCGTTTCATCGAGCGGTTCAGGACGCACGCCGCCAAGGCCGCTCAGGTACAGAGCCGCATCAAGGCACTCGACAAGATCGAGCGCATCGAGCTGCCGAAGCAGCGGCAGGTGGTGAAGTTCGAATTCCGGCAGCCGCCCCGGTCGGGCGACCAGGTGGTAGTGATCGAGAATTTACACAAGGCCTACGGACCGCGCGTGATCTACGCCGGCTTGAATCTGACGGTGCGGCGCGGCGAACGATGGGCAGTAATGGGGCGCAACGGCGCGGGCAAGACTACGCTACTCAAAATGATCGCCGGCGCGGCGGCGCCCGACTCGGGAAACTTGAAGCTCGGTGCGAGCCTCACGATGGGATACTTCGCGCAGCAGTCGCTCGATGTACTCAGCCCGGACCTCACGGTAATCGAGCAGCTGCAGAAGGATTTTCCGGGTGACGGCCTCGGGTCGCTGCGCACTCTGGCGGGAGCGTTTCAGTTCTCAGGCGACGACGTGGACAAAAAGATTCGTGCGCTTTCCGGCGGCGAACGTTCGCGCCTGGCGATGGCGCTCATGCTATACGATCCCCCGAACTTCCTGGTGCTCGACGAGCCGACCAACCATCTGGACCTTGCGACCAAAGAGATGCTGGTCGAAGCGCTGAGCAACTTCGAAGGCACGATGATCTTCGTGTCCCACGACCGCACATTCCTGCGCGGCCTCGCGTCGCGCGTGCTCGAACTGGGAGATACGAACGGGACGGGATCGAATCCGCACGTGTATCCGGGTTCGTACGTGGAGTACGTGGAGAAGACGGGCCATGAAGCGCCGGGGATCTACGCTTAGGGCAACGTAGCGACGATTCTCAGGGCGGTACTTTCCTATTGAATCTCGATGGCGTCCACGTCTACGAATGCTCCTTCCGATATCCGCTGTTTTCGGCCCGTCACCCGAATCGCGAGCTCATGGCGGCCTGGCACAAGGCAGCAATACCGGAACCGGTTCTGCCATTCGATATGCCCCGAATAGGCGTCCAGGGATACGCGGAGAACGCCGTCGATCCATAATTCGACGATGCCGCGATTGGGTGCCTTGGTAAAGATGTAGGTGAATGCCGTTCCGTCGAAGGCTAGCGCGGCCTCGGCGCCCGGAACGTCGGTGAAGCTGACTGAATGCAGGCGAGGCCCTTCGAAGTCGTCACGGTGATCCCAGTCGCCGCGGTAGCGGATGGGAGCGTCGAAATCGTCGTAGGTACCCGGGCCTAGGGTCTGAAGCGGCCGATCGGCAGGCGGACGATCGAGGCAGTGAGGATCGAGCCGCGCGAGATAGTAGTCCTCATACTCGTATTCGGATGTGGCGCACCAGGTGAGAAGTTCGCGCAGCGGCGCGGGGCGCAGCCAGTCGCCACGCTCGGCCCGGCGGGCAATCACGTAGCGGATCTTCCAATCTTCCATAAGGCGCGCCATGGCCGGCATGTCGAGCGGACGGTGGATGGCATCGTCGAGCAGAGGCTCGTGCCAGTCGGATTCGTGCGCGTCGGCCGCGAAGTCGGCCTGATCGATGTCGGCGAAGAGCAGGACGTGTTCGTTCTCCTTCGGGTGCGTCTTGCGGAAGTGCAACGCGACGTCGCGCACCGCCGAGACCATCGAGATATGGAACCCTTCCCACCGATGCGACATCGGTTTGGGCAGATAAAAGGCCTTGTGATACCAGCTCGAGGATGCGATGAACCACGTATTGGCCGCGGTGCAGACCACGAGATAGCAGACGGCCACACGGTAGACCGCGGTGGAAGCGAGCGCTGCGGCAGCGGCGACGGTCAGAAGCGGAAGGGCAGGGTAGACGTAGCGCGCGTTGGGAGTCGAGAGCAGCACGATCAGCATGCCGCCGAGACCGGCGACGGCGAACGCTCGGGCCCGCCGCGCGGCGAAGCAGAGCAGCACAGCAACAGGGATCATGACCAGGAATTGAAAGCCGAATGATCCGTCCTGGCCCTCGTAGAAACGATGAGTGTGGAACGTGAGGTCGTAAAGTGTCGACCAGTGGAGCGGCTCGTGGAAACGATACTCCGCAACGCTGGCATCGGGCGGAAGCAGCGGCGAATGGAACTTCTGATTGAAGTAGGGATACAGCGGGTTGCCTGCAATACGCCACGCGATGAAGTATGTCGGCGCCGCGGCGGCAACCAGCACGAGCGCGGCAAGAGCGCGCCGCGGTCGAACGGCAGCGAATGGCAGAGCGGCGGCGACAAATGCCAGGGAGCCGACCTTGGTGGCCAGCGCGGTGCCTCCCAGTGCAGCGGCAACCCACAGCGGCGTATCGGACGAAAGCGCCACCACCATGCCGAGCACGAGTGCAGCCTGAAAATTCTCTACAAAGAGCTCGCCCGTGACAAGCTGCGCCAGCGGCGTGGCAGCGAAAACAGAAACGAGAAGTATCGCCGGTGCGCCCGGAAGCCAGCGGCGTGCGACGGTGTAGATCATCCCAAGGATCAGGAGGAACCAGGCGAAGTTGAGCAGGCGTGCGGCGAATTCGCCGCCGAGAAGATATACGATCGAGTACGTCCAGTCGGCGCCCATTGGCATGACGGCCCAGAGGAGACGCGCGGGACTGACGGTGTAGGCATGATGCGCGGCGATGTTGGTCGCGACAGCGAGGTGGCTGACCAGGCCGTCGGCGCCAGCCTCGGGTTTCAGGACGAGCAGCCAGTGGATAACGAGGATGAAGAGAAGTAGAGCGAGCGAGAGGTACTCCCAGAGGCCCTCCGCTCGCTTACGCGCGCGGCTCCGGTAGGGGAGCCGGAAATAAGGCAGGGGCAAGGCAAGCACGATGAGCCATGCCCACCAGTAGTGAATCGGCAGGCGGGCCGTCACGGTCATCAGGAACACGTAGACCGATGCGCCGAGCAGCGTCGCTAATGCGAAGTCGCTTCGACGCACCAGGCGGGAGCCTAGCGAGTAAGAGGACGCCAGAAACAGCAGCGGCGCAACCGTTGCCGCCCATCCGACGGCGTGAATCGTCCCGGCGGCAACCAGGATCGCGGCGAGAGGCGCCAGCGCCCATGGAACGAAGATGACCAGGGGCGTTGCGATGCCGGCGAACAGGCCGGCGTAGAAGCGCAAGCGGGCGAGTCCGATCGGATACCAGATCTCCTGGGTCCACGGATGAGTCGTCACGAAGCCGTAGATCTCGATCGCGATCAACGCCAGCAGGATGGCGGAGGCCACGCGAGAGTACGTGCTATGATCGGCCCTTGATTCCATGATTTTCGCCAAAATTCATCCTCGCATGATGCTCGCCGCAGCGCTGTGGGCTGTTGCTGCGGCGGCACAGACTCCCATAGAACTGGAGCAGCAGCCGTCCGTGAAAGCCGCGCTGGAAGCGGCCCGGCGCAACGAATCGGCCGCCATTGAACAGGAGATCAGCGTCTGCGAAATCCCCGCGCCGCCATTTCATGAGGACGCTCGCGGGCAGGAACTCAAGCGCCTGTTCACCGGGCTGGGGTTGCACGATGTGCGCATTGACAAAGCGGGCAATGTGATCGGGGTTCGGCCCGGGAAGTCGTCCCATCCGAACCTGGTCTTCGCGGCACATCTTGACACCGTATTCCCCGAAGGCACGAACGTGAAGGTGACGCGCGAAGGCACGGTGCTGAAGGGCCCCGGTATCGGCGACGACTGCCGCGGGCTCGCCGTAATGCTCGCCGTAGTGCGCGCTTTGAACGAAGCGCACGTCGAGACGCCGGGCACCATTACATTCGTCGCCGATGTTGGCGAGGAAGGACTCGGGGACCTGCGCGGCATGAAAGAGCTATTCGGCGTCACGTTGAAGGGACAGATCGATAAGTTCATCTCCGTGGATGGCACCGGGCTCGGTGTAGTGAACGTGGGAGTGGGCAGCTATCGGTATCGTGTCACGTTCAAGGGACCGGGCGGCCACAGCTACGGTGCGTTCGGAATGGCCAATCCGATCCAGGCGATGGGACGGGCGATCGCGAAGATCGACGCGTTCGAGGTTCCGGCGCGCCCGAAGACCACGTTCAACGTCGGGCGCGTAGGAGGCGGCACATCCGTCAACGCAATTCCATTCGAAGCGTGGATGGAAGTGGACATGCGGTCTTCGGACCCGAACGCGCTCAAGGCGGTCGACGACAAGTTCAAAGCGGCCCTGCAGCAGGCCGTGGACGAAGAGAACCGGCGCTGGAACGGACGGGGTCCGGTGACCGTTTCGCCGGAACTCGTGGGAATTCGGCCCGCCGGCGAGACGCCGCGATCGAGCGCTATTGTAGAGACGGCGCTGGGCGTTTCGCGCGCACTGGGCATCGACGAGGTGTTGCGCGAGAGTTCAACGGATGCCAACGTACCGATGAACCTGGGCATTCCTGCGATCACGATCAGCGGCGGCGGTTCGGGCACCGGCGCCCACTCGCTCAACGAGACGTTCGACACAAAGGATTCGTGGAAGGGCACGCAGCGAGCAGTGCTGCTGGCAATCGCGTTAGCCCGGTAACGCCGGCGATCTTGTCGCCGGCGTGTTTCACCGGAACCTTTTGAAGAAGCTATCCGCCTTCCACTGTGGCCGTGCGGAATCGTCTGCCACGCGCTCCAGCAGATCTGCGATAACGCGGTCGAACTTCGCAGCGGCTTCCTGATCGATGGGCTGCTGCAAATCGTCCGACGGCTTGTGATACCGCTCACGCACCCAGTCTTTGCGAATCTTCTCTTCGGGCGAACCGAACTCGTAGCCGAATTTGAAGGCCAACGACGGAATGCCGCGGCGGATGAAGCTGTACTGGTCGCTGCGGATGAAGCGATTCTGGTCGGGCTCGCGGTCTGTCTGGACCTCGACGCCGAGGCCGGCCGCGGCCGCGCGAACCTGATCGCCGAGGGTCGATTCGGCCAGCCCTTGTACTTCAATCACCTTGAGCGGATACAGCGGGAGAAACATGTCGAGGTTGATATCCGCCACGATCCGGCGGAAGGGAACCGTCGGGTGCGCGGCGAAGTAGCGCGAGCCGAGTTCGCCTTTCTCCTCGGCAGTCACCGCCAGAAAAATGATGGAGCGCTTCGGATGCGCGCCCGACTCTTTCATGAGCCGGGCGATTTCGAGCACGGAGGCGATGCCCGATGCGTCATCCATCGCGCCGTTGTAAATGCTGTCGCCATTAACTGGCCGTCCGAGGCCGACGTGATCGAGGTGCGCCGACATGATGACGTATTCGTTCCTGAGCTGCGGGTCCGATCCGGGGAGCATCCCGGCGACGTTTGGCGCATCGGCGGGTGCGCGCTCGATCGCCAGGTTGGACCTTAGCGAGACGCCGAGCGGGAAATGCGGCAGAGGCTTGTTCTCGCGGGCCAGCGTTTCGATCTCTTCGAAGGTGTGGCCGCTCGAAGCGAAGAACTTGGGCGCGCCGGCGCGCGTGATGGTGATGGCGATCTTCTGCCCCGCGCCTTCGCGCATATTGTGGTCGAGCAGCACGAACTGGCGCGCGGGGGCCGGCGGCTCCGAGTCGTTCTGTCCGCCGCGTCCCCCGCGGCCGCCACGCCCGGCGGCATCTTCGCCGCGCGGAATCGTGATGGTGGCGATGCCCACAGCGCCCGCTTTGCGCAGCGCCTTCCAGCGCTCGGCTGCGGAAGAGTAGTGCGATTTTACGTTGGGCGGGGCTTCGACCGGCGCCTGCGGGCTCACGTAGGCGGCAATCTTGCCGCGCAGGTTGATGCCGGTGGTGTCGTCGTAATGCGCCTCGGGGATGGCCATGCCGTAGCCGACGAAAACCATCGGCGCTTCCAACTTGGGCGCGGGCTCTCCGCGCAGATTGACGCCGGCCTCCCGGCCGATCGCAATGGGCTCTTCCTTGCCGTCGCGCACCAGCGCGAGAGTGGTCCCGGCAACCAGCTTGCGCGTCTCGAACCGG
>Ga0126381_100010294_pt1 | contig 10528 bp, 11 predicted proteins | sample PanSoiMetPlot_28_FD_96465 | JGI IMG/M metagenome (GOLD analysis project Ga0126381, IMG submission 96465) | Tropical forest soil microbial communities from Panama - MetaG Plot_28 | ecosystem: Environmental > Terrestrial > Soil > Tropical forest > Bulk soil | place: Panama | collected 2016-02-17 | reverse complement strand
GCCGCATCGTTCCAGGGCGAAATGACATTCATCAACGGCCCCATGCGCTCGGCTCCCCACTGGAATCCGTCGAGCCGGTACGTCCGAAACAGGTCCTCGACGGTGCCGTTCCACCACGCCCGGTATTCCGGATGGTTCCAGCAAGCCACCCGCAGCGGCTTGCCGTAAACATCGCGCGTCGAGACCTTGGAAAAGTTCTGAATCGTCGGCGATGCCCCTTCGAGGATGCGCGCGTAGACCTTCATGCCCCGTTTGCGGGCCGGCTCCTGCACCTCCTGGAACAGGTCCCGCTGCGCATATTCGAAGCTGCTGTCCGGGATCTGGTGGCGCAGGGTGGTGTTCTTGTAGTACTGCTCATGCGTCTTCACCCACACGGCCGGCAGTTGCCGGTTCCGCATCTCGCGCGACGGTACTCCGTGATCCGTCGCCAGGAACTGAGCGGGCTTGCGAATATCGCCGTGGTACGTGTGACTGTAAATCATCAGCGCATTAATCGCGGCCATGTCCTGAATCAGGTCGAGGCACCGCTCGATGCCCTCATCGAGCATGGTGTGCGGGCCCATCTGGATTGCGTTGAAGGGAGCGCGCGGACCGCCGGCCTGCGGCGCTTCCCCTGCGAGTGCCGGCAGCACGGGCGCGGCGGCTATCGTCTGGAGAAACCGGCGTCGTCCTTCATCCAGAGCTTTCATGAGGAATACTGTACTGCGCTTCCAGGCGGTTCGGGAAGCGAAGTACATGGCTCCAAGACACAGACTCTGAAAACTGTGGTAATCGCTTGCATCTAGGTTTATCATCCATCCACTGCGACGCAAGGCCGATCAAACCGTCGTTAGCGGAAAGTGACGGCCCGTTCCAGTGGGGCGTCCTAGTGCATGGACGAGTAAGCCGCAATGCAGAGGCAGACGATGCCGAGCACAGTGAACTGAATGCGCTGTCCGAGGATTTTGGACCGAGGCGGCGTCGCCTTCACCATAGCGGCCTCGTCGAAACTCCCGGCTTAATAGGCCATAGCAGATCGCGCCGATTCCCGCCACGAGGAAAAAACACACCCATGCCGGCCCCGTGTACCGCTCGTGAGGCGCGTCGGCAAAGGCCATGCGAGTACGGTAGCGCGGAAGCCTGCAGGGTTCTGCCAATCATCTAAGAGATACCTTCAAAGCGACCTAGCCGCCCGCGTACAGATAGCGGGGAGAGTAGTACGCTTCTGGGTCAACAAGCGTCGGCGCTTATTAGACTGTGGCCTCAGAACATTGTGTTGTTGTTGGCGGCGGCCTCAGGTACTGGCTGGCGGGCATCCCAATGCTCGACAATCTTGCCGTCCTCCAGCCGGAAGATGTCCACTCCGGCCATGCCACGGTCCTCGGGAGACCTCGCGACCAGATTGTGAGCGGCAACGAAATCTCCCTCGGCGATGACTCGCTTAATCTCGACCCGTAAGGCCGGAAATCGTTGTATCAGGAATTGCGTACTCTTGACGAACGCCTCGGCGCCGTCCGGCGTGTCCGGATTGTGCTGGATGTACTGAGGTCCCACGTAGCGCGCAACCGCATCCGCCGGCTCGTGGTCGTTAAAGGCGCGCGTAAAGAACGCGACAACCGTTTGCTTGCTTCGTTCGATTTCCGTCATTTCTTTTCTCCTGCCAAAACTAGTCGCCTCTCTCAGAACCAGAGCGACGCTCCGAGACTCCACTGCAGCTGGTTACGAGTGCCGGCGATTGTCCCGGTACCGAGTGCTGAAATCGGAGGAACCACCAGATTGCCGTACCAGACCACGGCGTCGCCAAGATCAAATCGCGCCGCAACATGGCGCCTTGAATACAACTCGATCACACCGCCCCACTGCAGCATCGGCCGAGTGCCGAGGTTGGGAATGCGGGCGTTTGCGTCAAATCGCATGAAGCCAGGCTTCAAGGTCCCGTATAGGCCGATTGGCCCCCATCGCCGCCCAACCCGCGCACCGAACGCCGCTCCGGTGGCCGGAAAGAGGATGCCGGAGGAGCCAATTGGGTATCGGTTGATCTCCGCTTCCGCGTCGACGAAATGGAACGCATGAACCGTGACTCGGCCGCCACCACCGACCGGGTACTCGCCGAATACAGTTTCTCGAATTCCACTCAGCTGCACTCCGATCTCCGCTCTCGGCGTTTGCCCAGACACCACGGTCGCGGTCCACAATAGCAGGATCAATCGCCTCAAATATTCGCTCCCTGAACCACCGCGTCGCAGCTTGTCCTTCGCGTCACTGTCGTCGCTCATCGAACTCGATGAAGGTGGGTGTCTTTGAAGTTTGTGGGATATTTCAGTCCGTAGCCAAGCAGTCGATCAAAACCGATGTGCGCGGCCCAAATGAGTGCCAGCGCGATAGCTGCGCGTTGGGATGTAAGCGCGCCGGCCGCAAGCACAATAACAGGCGCGGTCACAGTGTGAACGAGGTTGTAAAGGGCTGCCCCCACCTGCTCGTTAATCAAATAACCGGCCATCAACAGATCCGGCGCAAGAAAAGTCGCAGCGAACAATGCCCAGCTTCCGTGACTGCGTTGATAAAAGAGGATACTGAGCGCAAAAAGTGCGCCGCCTTCGATGTGGAGCAGCAATGAGGGTTTAATCAGCATCCGGCGCGCGTATCGGTTCGAGTTACTCTGATCGTACTCCGTGATTGGTACGATGTACAGAGCCATTTTGCATTGATTTCGTTGGACCATTAGAATTATGGCAAAGACTGTCAGCTCGTTTGAACTTACCCTGCATCGCCGTCCTCAGGATCAGACGCGCGCGGACTGGCTTTACAACGAATTGAGGACTGCTATTCTCGAAGGCCGTCTGAAATATGGCGCCAGACTACCGGCAACCCGATACTTCGCGCGGCTCCACGGGCTTTCGCGCGGTATCGTCGTAACCGTCTTCGAACGGCTGCAAACGGAGGGATATCTCTCCGCACGCTCCGGAACCGGCACTTGGGTGAGTCAACGAGTGCAGTCTGGTACCGCAAAGCCGGCATGTCCGCCGAAAACGCCGGTGTATGCCGCCTGTGCCATTTCCCGCCATCCGAAACCGAAACCATTCATCGGCTGGGTCGAACTGAAAGGCGGCCGCCCGTTTCACATGCGAGATCCTGACCTGGCCCATTTTCCGGCAAAGATCTGGGCGCGCATTGCTTCACGGCGCATCCGCGATTTCGGAATGTGGTTGCGCGCGGACGAGGATCGGCAGGGATATGGTCCGCTGCGCGAGGCGATCGCGCAATATCTTGGATCGTCGCGCGGTGTGCGATGCAGTCCGGATCAGATCGTCCTGGTTTCCGGGATACAGCAAGCCCTGGACCTCCTCGCCCGTTTCCTGGTGAAGCCAGGGGACGAAGTCTGGATGGAAGATCCCGGCTACTTCGGGGCTTGCGTCGCCTTTGGCAACGCGGGAGCAAACCTTGTTCCCGTGCTCGTGGACGAACAGGGACTGTCCGTTTCCGCCGGGATTCACATCTCTCCACGTGCCAAGGGAGTATTTCTGACGCCGGCCCACCAGTTTCCACTTGGAATGACAATGTCACTGGAGCGGCGCATGGAGATCCTAAGCTGGGCGTCGCATACTGGCGCCTTCATCATTGAAGATGATTACGACAGCGAGTACCGGTTCCAGGGAAAGCCCACACCCGCCCTTCAAGGCTTGGATCGATCTTCCACCGTGATCTTCATTGGTACCTTCAACAAGCTCTTGTTCCGAACGCTCCGCCTCGGCTACATCGTCGTGCCTCCGGTCCTGATCGATTCATTCGTTTCGTTTCGGCGGCAAACGGAATTCTGCTCGATGAGTCTCGATCAGATCGTGCTCCGTGAATTTATTGCGGAAGGACACTTCGGCCGGCACCTGCGGCGGACGCGCGATCTATACGCCGGGCGGCTTGCGACGTTGATGGAGGGGGGCCGGCGTTATCTCGATGGCATACTCGATATCTCCACCGTGCAGGCCGGACTCTATACGGCCGCATTTCTGAGAAATGGTCTGAGTTCGCATACGGCAGAAATGAGGGCAGCGGCGGTTGGAATTGAGACGAAGGCGCTGGATCGGTTTACTCTGCAGCGTCCCGATCCAATGGGCCTGCTTCTTGGCTTTGCCGCTTTCGATGAAGCTGCGATTTACCGCGGTGTTGCGGAACTCGCGTCAGCACTTGGCCGCCCACGTTCAAGAAACAGCGCTTGATCCGCAATCGAACAAACCGAAGCTCAGGGGGACAGCGTCTTCGTGGGACGGCGCCATGCGCCGCCCGGGATGCCGAAGTGCAGAGTTCGCCGCTTTTAGATCCGGTCCAGAAACGGATCGCAAAACACAAACGGCTCGGAGGCCGGTTCGGGTGTCCGCTCGCTTCCGGGAGTTGCGGCGGATGGTAGGTTCCGCCGGCCCTAAGATGAATTTGAGTGCACCGCCAATAGACCGCGTAGCCTCAATGAAAATTCTGCCTTATCACGGCAATACACCGTCGGCTTGGGCGATAAGCGCAGGCGGAAAGGACAGCTCCAGCTTCTTGGCCGGCGTCCCATTGAGCGTCAGCTATTGGAGCACGAAGGAAAAGGCCGGAATTTGATTCAGAGCGGATTACGCGTGAACCAGAACCTTTACGCGACTGCTTTGACGGCCGATATGGCAAGCCCTCGGAATAAACGGTCCACTTCATCGACCGAGACGCGCATTTTGCCGCTCATCCACCACATCAGCAACCCGAAGAGGCCCCCCGCAACGAACTCGGCAGTCGCGTCTGCCTGAATCGTCCGTGTCTTCTCGCGCAACGCCGTTGTCTTCAGGTCCTCCCTCACGACCTTCAGCAGCAGGCGGCGGAGCAGATGCTGAATAATTGCCCCGCCGCGTTGGCTGACCATCCCGGGGAAAATACCGCGGTGCTCATCCGCATGAGCTAACAGATGCCGACTGAACGCAAAGAACTGTTTCTCCCCGCCGCCGGCATGTAAGCGCGCTTCTCGTTGCCGCTACCGAAGAGCGGCATGAATGAATTCGGCGTGCGGATCGCGCTCGGCGCGGCCCCTGGCCGCATCCTCGGTCTGGTTCTGCGTCAGGCTGGGTTCGACGAAGCGAATCACATCTCCGCGGCCGCAGCCATAGCAGAAGAAAGGTCTTTGTTTGGGTCCACCAGGAAACTTGGTTCGTGATCTCCATAGGCACAGCTCCATCCATCGGCCACGATGGGCGGTCGTGCAGACTGCCAATCAGCGCTTGCAGATAACCCATGAGCAGAATCTGCTGTTTCACTACTGCTACGTAAGGCTGGCCCTTGCGATCGGTAGGCGTCAAGAGCCAGCCGCGAATAAGCGGAATGCCCAGCGTCGCGAAATAGCCGGGGTTGACAGCCTGCGAATCCGGCGCAGGCAGGTTGGGGCTGACATTGTCCATTTGAATCCCGGTGGACCACCCGCTGCGCAGCGGAAGCCGAGATCCATGCCCATGATCCGGGTGAAGCTCTTCGGGAAAAGTCCTGCGCCAAGTCATGTCCATGGGGAATACGTTCTACGGTGTCTTCGCGGGGCAAGGCAACGTGAATGCCGGTGGCATCAACACCACCGACCTGATCGATCCGATGTTCTTTCTCGGGCACAACGTCCATCCTGAAACGGAAAGCATCACACCGCTCTCGGAGGTGTGCCGAAACCATGACGTTTTTGGCACAGCGGAGGTATGCCAAAAACTTCAGGTTTCGGCACAGGGGCGCACATACCTCAAAACAATTCCTCCTGCTCGCCTGCTGCATCCAGGAGGTCCCGATGCAAGCGGAGCTTCAAGGTATCAGCGCGCGTCAGGTCTTGACATCATCCAGATGTTTCCGGCGTCTTCGCGAAGGGCAATCGCGATGCGCCCGTGCATCGCGGACCAACCCTCTTGGCCGTAATACAAGGGCCCGTGAAAATGTTGCACCGGGAACGCCTCCCCGACAGGCCGCCGAGAGATCGCATCGAGCCTCTGCCCCCATAAGCAGATGTATCCATCTCTCCCGGAGGTAAAGTAGAGAATCCTATCGTCGTCGGACCAGTCTGCCCAATCTTCCGACCCTTCTTCGGAGATTGGGATCCACGCGCTCTCGGGAATAGGGTTCCGGCCTTCCAGATGCGCGATGTTGATCCATGCGCGACCCGGCCCGACGCGTTCGGTAAAACTGACCCATCGGTTATCCGCCGAGAACCGTCCGAAAAGCACCTGGCGGGTCGGATGTTGCAAAAGGGCGCTCTGGGCATGCGAGACCACGTCGAGTATGTTGATTTGATATGGGTTGCCGCCAAAGGTCAATACTGTTTTCTCATCGTTCGACCAGTCCGTCGCCCGCAAGCATCCTTCACACAGTTTCTCGGGCGCCCCTCCGGACGTCGTCGCGTATACGAACCTCCGGCCATTTTCGTCGGCGGAATAGGCGATTCGGCGCCCGGATGGGCTGATCACCGGAAATCGATGGATGAACGTGGAGTCGGCTACCTGAGTTTCTTTTCCGGTGGCTAGTTCCCGGCGCCAGATGTTTATACGACCCGATTGCGTTGAACCAAAAGCGACGTAGCGCCCGTCGCCTGAAAGCGTCGCAAATTCGTGCACGGCAAGAAGGTTTGTCACGCGTTGCGGGGCGCCGCCTGGCATTCCACGATCCGGATCAAGGGAAAGCAACCAGATGTCCTGCCGGGAGTCGGAGTTCATGAATGCTACAGCTCCGGTGGTCGAGCAGGATGGGTCAAGCGCGTTGCTGGCGCCCGCCGTCAATCTTCTGAAATCTCCGGCAATTTTTCCATTCGGCGTGATCGCGGCCTCCCAGATATCTGTTGCCCCGCCGATTACTCCCGAAAAGATGACGCGGCCTTCCGCGGCAACCCAGCAAGCGGGGGTGGGCGCGTCGGGGAGGGGAAGGGACTTGACCGGGCCATCCGTGTCCCACGCTTTCAATCCGGAGTGCTCCAGGGCATCGTACAACCCAGACTGTACAGGCGCTCCGCCATCGACCGACGCCACCCACCAGTCGAGAGCGGAGCGGTCGAAGACTCGATTGGACGTGTATCCATCGATCAGGAGATGTTTCCCATCGGGAGACCAGACGGGATGGCGCGCATCGGTAAGATCCGGCGCCAACCTGCGCGGCGAGCCGCCAGTTGCCGCGACTACCCAGACCGATCCGCTTCCGGGCACCGCGACAAACATATGGGGGCTGCCAACCCAATAGGCTACTTGCGAACCGTCAGGCGAGAACTTTGGGTTCCGCCCATCCCGCGCCAGCAACCGCGCTTCGCCGCCTAAAGCCGGAATCACGTAGATCCCGCCGCTATCCCTGTTCGAGCGAAATACAATCCTGCTGCCGTCTGGTGAAAAATCAGGCGTGGTATTGCCTGTCCCGTCAAACGTCAATCGAATGGGCTGCCCGCCGGGGACCTGCTGCACATAAAGATCGCGCCCTCCCTCCGGACTGCGATCGGAAGAATAGGCCACCAGCTTGCCATCGGGTGAGAGCGCTGGCTCCTCGGACACGCCCGCCTCAATAGTCAACTGGGTAATTTTCCAGGGACGCTGCGCATCGCGAGTCGTATTCAGCCTCCACGCCAGGAGGAATCCGGCCCCTGTGAATACGATAGCTGCGTAAACAGGCCAGAACCGCCGTCCGCCTTTCGTTTCAGTTTTCTGAATCGTGACGCCCGAAGCTCTGTCTGCGACAGCCGTCGAATCGTGAAGGTCTATATGCGCAATGAACCGGTAGCCGAGCGAAGGTATTGTCTCGATGTATCGCGGCTTGTCGGCAGAGTCATTCAGAGCCCGCCGCAGCTTGTTCATCGCAGCGTTTAAGCCCCCCTCGAAATCGACGAACGTCCCTTCGTCCCAAATCCGTTCGCGCAGTTCTTCCCGGGTCGTCAGTTTTCCCGGATTCTCCACCAGGATGAGCAGAATTCGAGATGGCTGTCCCGATAGTCTGACTCGAATACCATTCTTTTTTAGCTCACCCGTCCGGCGATTGACTTCAAACGGGCCGAACTTCAGCAGTAGAGAAGATTCCGATTGCGCGGCCACCGGCTTTGGCGTACAGTGTAACACAAAAACGCGATCATGCCGGGGCATAACTCGCAGTCTTTTCTTTGTTTTGGGCGTTTATATGTGTTCCTCGCGGAAAATCAGGCGCCCGCCATGGAATCCCCTCCCCTCCGCCTTTACAGTTGGCTTCTGGAGGTGTTTGGCAGATGCTTGCATTTCGGAAGGCTGGATTTCGATCTCGACCCGCAAGGTGCGGACTTACGGTTCTTGTGTCGCGTTCTTTTCTTACAAGTGCGACCGGGTTGCTCCTGAGTCTCGGAATAGGCGCGCTCGGCGCGGCGGCGGCTGACACGGTGCCGCCCATCATTAATGTCAGCGCAACTCCGGCGATCCTTTGGCCACCCAATGGCCGGATGATCACCGTAACGGTTTCCGGAAACATCACGGATAATCTCTCGGGCGTAAACGCGGGTGGCGCGACGTTTTGCGTGTACGACAGATACGGCGCCATTCAACCCTTCGGACCCGTGACGGTGGCGTCCGATGGATCTTTTTCTTTCACCGTGCAACTCCAGGCCAGCCTGAACGCGTTGGATGTTAACGGGCGCCAGTATTCCGTCACGGTGCGAGCCTCGGATAACGCGGGGAATCTGGGTTTCGGCGCTGCTGCGGTAATGGTTCCGCACGATCAAAACCTGCCTGCCGTCACGGCAATCACCGTCGACGCCGGGCAGCCCGTAGTCGGCCCGGATGGCAGCACCCCCGCGAACAAGAGCTTGGTTGTCCGGGGGAGCACCGATGAGCACTCCTCGGTGTTCCCCCCGCACGGCCTTGGAGGGAATCACGATTATCTCTTCTTTGTGGCCACTGCTGAAAATGGTTACCCCGGCTTCGGGATGGCAGTGCTCTCCGGCGGGTCGGGACCGGATAGCAGCGGCAAATGGACCTTCGACTACCCGCAGGCCGATGGATACGGCTTGTACACGACCAGTCTCGGTCAGACCTTCTTCGCTCAGGTTTTCAACTCCCCCGGTCAAATCGGGATATGCCCTCCTTCCCGCACCGGCCATGCCGAGGGCCAGGATCAGACGTTCGATTTGAACTACGCGGCCGGGGGCTCTGTGCTCAGGGATCCGACCGACAAACCCGGTTCGCTCTTGATGGTTTACGAGGGGGCAAACGGATGCATAGCGAATGCAGGAGGCATGATAGCGAGCGACTCCAACTCCTACATCTCACTATCGATCGCCACGTCGACCGACTACGGCAAAACCTGGCCGACCTATCGGGGCAATCCTCCGCTTTTCAATTTCGTTGCCCTTCCAGGTACCACTTCGGCGCAAGCGCCGAATGCGCCGATGGGCGCATTCGGCCCAGACGTCTGCATGGGGAACGATTGCTCCACAACGCCGCCGCCCAACTACGGGCGATACCCGGTGGTGACTCCGGTTACTTCGCTCGATTCGCTCATGAAGTCAAAGAACGACCATGCCACGGGTATTAAAGAGCAGGAGATCTCGGGGTTCGTCGACGATATCGGCGGGAATCTCCACCCATTCATTTACGCAACTTCCGGAGGCATGAATATCGCGCGCGCCCCCCTCAATGGGGGAACGGCGCCGCTTCAATTCCTGAAATGGGATGGGTATGGATTCAACTCGAACGGAATCGGGGGACAGGAGGCGAGTTTCCTGCCCAACGGTTCATTCGGAAGCTGTGAGACGCCCGCGCAGGACCGCTTTGGCAGCTCGATCAGTTATGTCGAGGACACGCGGCAATACCTGCTCATATTTGTATGCCGGACGATGGGCGATCCGCTGAACGGGCCGGACCCCACCGCCTCGATGGGCGCGGCGTGGTTTTTCTCGACCAGTTACGATCTCTCCGATCCGATGCAATGGACCACGCCGACGGAGATTCCGGGCACATGGAGCCCCTTCGACCCCAACTTCCCCACCTGCCAGGCTTACGACGGCTGGTATCCGACATTCATGTCGCTTGGCAAGGACGCCACCCACCTCTCGACCACCGGGTATGTGTTTTATCTGGCGGGTTGTCAGACGGGAGGCTCACCTGCGCCGGAACGAATGTATTCCTCGCGCCGGTTTACGATGACGATCACGCCCAACCACTGATTTCCGCGATCAATTGCGTAACGCATACACCGACCTTCCCGCGGCCAGCCGTGACCTCCTGCTCGCCTGCTGCATGCAGGAGGTCCCCGCGGTCGGCAGGGGCGGTCAAGCTGAGAATTGCTACTGACACTGCAATGTCTGCATTGGATCGACGCGTAACGCCCGCACCGCAGGAACGATCGCCGACACTAGCGCGGTCAGGCCGAATATCGTCGCCACGGCCAACAGCGTCGCAGGATCGGTGACCGAAACTCCCGCCGAAAGGAAGCCAGCTAGCTAAGCTAGCGGCCGCGTCGCCATCACGGCAAGGGCGAGGCCGGCCGCGACCCCCCGTGCTGACACAAGTTTAATCGCCTGACCGACGACAATCCGCAGCACGTTCGACGGCGACGCGCCCAG
>Ga0126381_100010293_pt1 | contig 10528 bp, 10 predicted proteins | sample PanSoiMetPlot_28_FD_96465 | JGI IMG/M metagenome (GOLD analysis project Ga0126381, IMG submission 96465) | Tropical forest soil microbial communities from Panama - MetaG Plot_28 | ecosystem: Environmental > Terrestrial > Soil > Tropical forest > Bulk soil | place: Panama | collected 2016-02-17 | reverse complement strand
GCACCAAGCGATCTTCGGCAACGCCGGATGTCCCGACCGTCGCCGAGTCGGGCGTTCCTGGCTACATAGCTGACGGCTGGCAAGGCATCTTTGCCCCGGCCAAGACACCACCTGAAATCGTGCAAAAAATAAGTGGTGATGTTGCTAAAACTCTCGCCGATCCGGCTATCGTCGAGAAGTTTGCACGCAACGCGTATACCGTTGAGAGTTCCTCTGCGGCTGAACTCGCGAGGTTTCTGGAAGAGGATACCGAGAAGTGGGAGGCTGTCATCAAGACAACCGGGATCAAAATCGACTAGGTTCGTTGGAGCTGGCTCATGCTGAGATCGGACATCGCCCGAACGTGAGCACATTTCATAGCTCTCGCTCGAAGATCGTGTTGGACTTTCACGAAGGTGATTCTCGGCCAGGGGAGTAAATTCCATGAGGCGGCGGGAATTCATCAGGCTTCTTGGCGGCTCTGTGCTTTGGCCTGCGGGCGCTCGCGCCCAGCATGTGCCTCGGGTTGGCTATCTTAGCGCGGGGACGGCGAACTCTGATTACATGCGGCGAACACTGATGGCTCTTGAGCAGGGCCTGACCGAAAATGGCATGACACGGGGTCGCGACTACGTGCTGGAAACGCGCTTCGCCGAGGGTGACTTCGAGTAAAGAAGCCTCAATGTCCGCTAATGACCCAAAGCGGACATTCACCCCTTCAAGCGATTAAGCTCACCCGATACGATGGCTTTGAGACTCGCGGGACGGCTATGAGACGGCGAGATTTCATTGAGGGCGTTCTTGGTTCCGCAGCAGCGTGGCCGCTTCCGGCTCTCGCCCAGCAGCAGCCCGGTCGAGTGCGTCTCATAGGCGCGCTTACTGGTATTGCTGACGATCCCCTCACGAAGGCGGAATACGCAGCTTTTCGGCAGGAGCTGCAACGATTGGGCTGGATCGAGGGCCAAAATGTGCGCATTGACGTGCGTTTTGGAGAGGGGGATGCCTCTCGCATTCGCAAACAGGCAGCGGAACTGGTCGCGCTGTCGCCGGACGTGATTCTATCTACCGGCGGTGTGTCGACAGAGCTATTGCTTCAAGCGACCCGGACTATACCGATCGTGTTTGTAATAGTGCCCGATCCGGTCGGCTCTGGCTTTATCGAGAGCCTCGCGGAGCCCGGAGGCAATGCGACGGGCTTTATGCAGTTCGAATACAGTCTAAGCGCCAAATGGCCGGAGCTGCTCAAGGAAATTGCGCCCAATGTAAAGCGTGTGGCAGTGATTTGGGATCCCACAATAACTGCCGGCATCGGGCAATTTGCCGTGATCCAATCGGTAGCGCCGTCTCTTGGAATTGATGTCAGGCCGATCAGCGTGCATGGCGATATCGAACGTGCCATCGCTGGCTTCGCTCGCGTACCAAATGGCGGGCTTGTTGTAACTGCTAGCGCGGCGACGGCGACCGAAACTCGGCGCGAATTGATCACCACACTTGCCACTCGGTATAAGCTGCCAGTAGTTACCAACACCAAAGTTTTTGTCACCGGCGGTGGCCTTGTGTCCTATGGCGCCGATTTCGTCGGACAATTCCGCCGCGCGGCTGGTTACGTGGACCGCATTTTAAAAGGCGACAAGGCTGCCGACCTGCCGGTGCAAGCACCGAACAAGTATGAGCTAGTAATCAATCTCAAGACGGCCAAGGCTCTTGGCCTTACCGTACCTCCCTCGCTACTCGCTCGTGCCGATGAGGTGATCGAATAAGCGAGCAATGTCCGCTTTTGGCACAAAGCGGACCTACCAGACGCCTTCAGCGATATCTGCTTTTGGGGGTAAAGCAGACATCGCGTCTGCCACGATCACGGACGCCTGAGGAATATCAAGTAGAAGGCTGCGAACACTAAGACGATGCCGATATTCACTGTCAGCCGTTCCCAGAATCGGTGTCGCAAGTACACCAAATCTACGCTCACTATAATGGCAGCCATCGCCACCACGTAAAGCACGACAGCTACCTGTCTGCCCATTTCAGTAAGACCTCGAAATCTACGATGGATGACGCGACACCACTCATCTTTCCGCAACTCGGTCCCATCTACCAGGCGCTCTTTCCCTGGGCCGAGATGTTATTGCGCGCCGCGGTGGGGCTTACGCTGGTTCCACACGGGCTGCGCAGCGCATTCGGGATGTTTCCGTCAAATGGTGGGCAATCGCACAATATGACCGAGTTCGTGGATGAACTTGAACGCGGCGGCTATCGTCCCGGAAAATTCTGGGCGCCTGCTATCGTACTCACGCAACTCGTGGCTGGTCCGATGCTCGCGCTTGGACTGTTCACTCGCCTCGCTGCCTGCCCAATCGTCGTTTTTCTCATCATAACGAACTACGAGCGCTGGCGAGTGGGTGGATTTTTTTGGAACAAGATGGGCCTCGAATTCACGCTGCTGTGGACCGCCGCTGCTTTCTACTTCCTGGTGCACGGCGGTGGCGGGATCTCCGTTGATCATCTTATGATTGGGCGAGAATTTTAAGCTCGGCGCCTTCACTCGCGGCAACAAACGGTAATGCACATTCCGGTAAGGAAAAATCGGCCTTCCGCTAGGCTCGGTGGAATGGGCTAGATGTCTGCTTTTGACCCAAAGCGGACATTGGCAGCTCAGAATTGCTGCTGTGCAACTTGATCCCTGAACCCCATTTCGCCGGTCGCAAATCCACTTCCTATGAGTTGATTTAGGCGAGTACGCTGCTGCTCTCATTGTGCCAATCTGAAATGAGCCGCGACGCGAGGGCGAGCCATGCCTGCCGTTACACCTGAGCCAATCATGAAGGTCGCCATGGGCTTCATGGCGTCGAAGCATCTTTTTGCGGCGAGCGAAATCGGACTGTTCGAGGCATTGTCATCCGGCGCCGCAAGCCTACAAGAGCTTTCCAGCAGGATCGGAGTTCCGGCTCGGACGCTCGGTATTGTAACGGCCGCAATGGTAAGCTTGGGACTCATCGAACAAGATGGAAACCTCTACCGAAACAGCGAAGTGGCAGCCGCATTCCTCGCGGGAAATTCAGGCCGAGATCTCCGGCCAATGCTTCGCTACTTCGATAAAATACTCTGGCAAAATTGGGAGAAACTCGCAGAGGCCGTCCGGACCGATCAAGGCCAACCGCGATTTGGCAAGTTCACTCGAGAGCAGCAGCAGATTTTCTCAGATGGCGTGGAAGCAGTCACGACTTCCGCAGCAATGGCGGTTGCAGCGTCTTACGATTTCGGCCGCCATCGTTCGATCCTTGATGTGGCGGGCGGCACGGGCTCATTCCTTGTCCACGTGCTGCGGCGAAATAGTTCGCTAAAGGGCACATTGTTCGAACTGCCGGGAGCGTGTGCCGTCGCGCGTCAGAAATTGGCCGAATTACCTGAAGGGGCTCGCATCAATATCGTGGAAGGCGATGTGTTCAAAGATCCTTTCCCCGGCGATCACGACGTCCTCATCGTAGCTAACACTATTCATATTTTTTCAGTGGCACACAACATTGAGCTCTTTAGGAAGATGCGAGCGCACGTGCAGTCGGGTACACGTCTCCTGCTCGCCGATTTCTGGACTGACCCCAGCCATAGCCAACCCACTGCCGCAGCGCTCATATCGGGCAGCTTTCTTCTGACCTCCGGCGAAGGGCAAACATATAGTGAGGAGGAGGCCGACGAGTGGCTCGGGCGAACCGGATGGCAGAAGCTTGAGCGTAAGCCACTCGCTGGCCCGCTGAGCCTCATCGTCGCGGAAGCTATCTAGCTTGAGCTTGGCGGCCACAGCCCGACCGATGTCCGCTTTTGGCACAAAGCGGACATTGATCGGAGATGCCGCCATGTCCGCTTTTGACCCAAAGCGGACGTGGGGCCTTTGAGATCACCGTTGCGCACGACCAGTCATCATTCACGCGGTACGCGACGCAAAAATTTCGCCAAGCTAAGGCCTCATTTCCGCAGCTGGGAAGGCTCAAGAAAGACTAAAGAAAGTTGGGAAATATAGCCCCACGCTTGCAGGGGATCGCAGGGGGACCGTAATGCGAAGATTGTTCGTTGGGGCAGTTCACTGCTGCGGCCATTGCTCTAACTGCAAACCAAGTCGCTTCACCGGCTGACTTCGTCGAAAAGAGTGCTTCCTCCAGCTTGCTGAGCGCTTGGAAACCCGATTATGCAAAATCCGCTGATTATCGGAATACTCGTCTTCGCTGTTATTTTGACAGGCGCTTTGGTCGGGTATGCGCTCAGACGGTACCTGCCAGAACGTTACCTCTGTGAGGAGACTAAAAGCACGGTGACGGTATCGATGGCAGTCGTTGCGACGTTCTCGGCGCTCGTGCTTGGGCTCCTGATTTCGAACGCCAGCACGTCATTCAATGCGCTAGGGGGCGAGGTGACTACTCTCTCGGCGCAAATCCTTCGGTTAGATAAGCTACTGGGTCGGTACGGGCCCGAAACGGGATCAGCCCGGGAGACCTTGCGACAGTATGCTGAATACAAGACTGCCGATCTGTTTCCCGACGATCACGCAGATTTACGCGTCTTTGATCCGGAGACATACCACCTCCTCCAGCAGCTGGAGGATTCGATACTTGGGTTGAAGCCTGCGAACGCACGGGACAAATGGTGGGTGGATCAAGCAACGACGCTTGCTGGGAAAATCGGTGACACGACCTGGCTGTTGACGCAGCAGGCCGGACAAGGAACCCCAAAGGCCTTTGTCGCTCTTCTAGTTTTTTGGCTGACCTTACTCTTCGCCAGTTTTGGTCTGTTCGCGCCCCGCAATCTTACATCGGCGGTCACACTGACACTGTGCGCCGCAGCTGTAGCCGGCGCGATCGGAATGATCCTCGAATTGGAGCAGGGTTTCGGACGAATGGTCCATATCTCAGCCCAGCCAATGCACCAAGCCGTCAAGACATTGCAAACGGCAGTCGAAGCCGAGGCTCACGAATAAGGCCGAGAATCTCTACCAAGCGCAGTCTGCTATTGTTTCTAAATACTCGCGCATGTTGTTACGTGACCGTACCCGCATGGATTGCCTCCTGCAAAGGAGCCAAGAGGGGGCCGTGATTTCCGCTTTTGGTACAAAGCGGACATTCCACGACTGAGTTCCAATGTCCGCTTTTGGGGGTAAAGCGGACATCGGGTGAAGGCCTTCAATGTCCGCTGATGACCCAAAACGCCCGTGCCGCTGGTCACTGCGCCAGCGGTTGCGCAGCAGCTATTGCGTGTCCGCCAAGTTGGCGCTCTTGATGACCTTGGCCCAGCGCACGGTTTCCGACCTTACATAGTCGTCGAGTTGCTCCAGCGATTTGTCGCCGAGCCCGATCATGCCGAGCTTTTCCAGGGGCATGTTCATCTCCGGCGAGTGGACAGCGGCGTTCACGGCCTTGTTCAGCTTTTCGAGGATCGGCTTTGGCGTGCCGCCGGGCGCGAGCAGCATCTGCCAGGCAACGGTGTTGGGCCAAGACGGCAGGCCGACTTCGGCAAGCGGCTTGATGTCTGGCGCCGTCGGGAACGCCCTGTCGCTGGTGATGCCGAGGACGCGGGCCTTACCGGCCCTAATCTGCGGCAACATCGGCCCGAGGTCGACGAACAGCATGTCGATCTCGCCTGAGATCAGCGCCATGGTGGACGGCGTGCTGCCCCGGTAGGGGACATGGGTCATCTTGATGCTGGTCAGGCTGCTGAACAGCTCGGCGCAGAGATGATGGAACGCGCCGACGCCGCCGGAACCATAGGTCAACGGCTTGCCCTCGGCGAACCTCTTCTTGGCCAGCGCGACCAGGTCCGTCACGCTGTGCACCGGCAGTGCCGGATTGACGGTCAGCACGAACGGCACGCCGGCCACCAACGACACCGGCACCAGAGTCTTCAAGGGCTCATAGGACAGATGCTTGAAAATGGTGGGGTTCATCGCCATGGTGCCGCTGGTTCCCTGCATCAGCGTGTAGCCGTCCGCCGTCGCATTGGCCGTAACCGTCGCGGCAAGCGTCGTGCCGCCGCCGGGCCGGCTCTCGACTACGAACGTCTTGTTGTACTTCTTCTCAAGAACCTGCGCGTAAGCGCGCGCCAGCAGGTCGGTGCCGCCACCGGGAGCGAAGGGCACGAGGATTATGACGTTGTGCGTTGGATAGTCTTCCGCGCGCGCCTCGAATGGCATGGCCATCAGCGCCGTCAGTGTCACCACCATCATCCGCCATTGGCTCATGACGATGTCTCTCTCAGTTACACGCCCGCGGTTCTGCTGCCGCGCCCTTGGTGCCAACTAACTATTTTGAACTAAGACACTGCTGATGACCCAAAGGTGACGGAGCGCTGGTCGTGCTATGATTCGCCCTCAGGCAAAAGCGCAACGGAGAATATAATATACAATGCAGCGCCGACGATTTCTTGTCAGCGCCTTTGCCGCATCAACTGCCGGCCTTTTGCCGCGAGCGAGAACGGCGGTGGCGCAGCCCGTTGCCGGAATGCAAATCCGTTTGATAGTTCCATTCCCGTCCGGCGGACCAAGCGACATTGTGGCGCGGCCTTTTGCAGAGTTGCTGGGCGACACGCTGAGATCGGTTGTCATAGTCGACAACCGCGCCGGAGCGGGTGGAACAATCGGGGCCGATGCCGCGGCAAGATCCAGCCCGGATGGCCGCACATTGTTTTTTGCCACGGTGGGGACGCACGCCATCAATCCCACTCTCTATAAAAGCTTGCCATACGATGCCGTGCGCGATTTCACTCCGATTGCGCTAGTGGCGGAAGCGCCAGTGGCGATCATTGCAAACCCGGCGCTGCCTGCGAGCAATCTCGGCGAACTCATAGCCCTTGCAAAGCGCGCGCCCGGCAAACTCAGTTATGGCTCCGCTGGCAATGGAACGCCCGGGCACCTAACCGCTGAGATGTTCAAAACTGCCACCGCCATCGACATTCAACACGTACCCTATAAGGGAAGTGCGCCTGCCCTGAGCGATTTGCTCGCAGGCAGAATCAAAATCATTTTCGATCCAGTGCAATCAACCTTGGCGCAGGTGCATGCTGGCAATCTGTGGGCCCTTGCCATCAGCAGCAAAGCCCGCTCGCTAGCGTTGCCCAATGTCCCGACCATCGCCGAATCCGGCTTCCCGGGTTTCGAAACGACAGCGTGGTGGGGCGTGTTTGCGCCTGCCAAGCTGCCCTCCGAGATGGCCACGAGCCTTGCCGTTCGAATTGCAAAGGTCGTCAACAGCGAGTCGTTCCGCGGCAAAATGGAGCCACTGGGCGTGCGTCCAACAGTACTGACCTTAGGGGACTTTGCCGAATTTCAGCGTGCTGAGATAGCCAAGTGGGGCAAGGCGATCCATGATTCCGGTGTGACCGAAATTATCTCCCGATAGCGGACTCTAAGCCGCATGTTGCTAGTCGACGGACCTAACGCGGCCATTGATGTCGTCCGCTGCTGACCCATAGATTTGCTGAGAGATTATCGAATCATAATAGGACGTTGTTTGCCGCAATGCACTTTGTCCGCTTTTGGCACATGGCGATCGTGCCCAACGATGTCCGCTTTTGGGGGTAAAGCGGACATTCCTTCAACTCACCGCGATGTCTGCTTTTGGCACAAAGCGGACATTGGGCCGCGAACCCAACCTGGCGTGTTAGTGCGTCCTTAGCAAATTGGGGCCAGATCAAACTCGCTATTTTGGCCTCGACGACGCGGCCAGGAACACGCAAAATAGTTCTGAATTCAGCCTTAAAGACGTAGACGCCCCATAAGCGGAAGAGAACCGCCTGTCAGAGAGGCCTCAAGAACATGGCGATTCAACTGAAGGTCAACGGTAAAACGCGAGCGGTGACGGCCGAGCCAGATACGCCGCTGCTCTATGTGCTTCGCAACGACTTTGAACTTAATGGCGCCAAATTCGGCTGCGGGCTCGCGCAATGCGGCGCTTGCACGGTGCTGGTCGACGGAAAAGCGACGCGGTCCTGTGTCACGCCGATCGGGACGCTCGGAGAGAGCGACATCACGACGATAGAAGGTCTCGGCACGATCGAGGAGCCGCATCCTCTGCAGCGTGCGTTTATGGACGAACAGGCTGCACAATGCGGTTATTGCATCAACGGAATGATCATGACTGCTAAGGAGCTCCTCGATCGCAATCCGAAGCCGTCCGAAGCAGAGGTGCGCACCGGACTCGATGCCAATCTTTGCCGCTGTGGCACCCACGGACGGATCATCCGTGCGGTGCTCAAGGCTGCCGAGCTGGCGGGGAGGATCTGAGCATGAACCTCATGAGTCCCACGCGACGCGAATTCACTGCTGGCCTCGGTTCGATCATCGTTTCCTTCTCGCTCGATCCGAAACTCGCGGTGGCGCAGCAGGCGGCGAAATTGCCCGGCAGCTTGGCGGAGAACCGCATGCTCGACGCCTGGATCCGCATCAACGCGGATGGCAGCGCGACCATCTTTCCGGGCAAGGTCGAACTTGGACAGGGCATCACCACGGCGCTCACCCAAATCGCTGCCGAAGAGCTCGATTTGCCGCTCGCCCGCGTGCGTGTTCTTACGACGGATACGAGTCGCAGCCCGAACGAAGGCGTCACAGCCGGCAGCCAGTCTATCGAATATGGCGGCACTGCGCTGCGGCTTGCGAGTGCGGAAGTGCGCGCAATTCTGCTTGATCTCGCGGCCAAACGCTTTGGTGTCGCATCCGACATGCTCACCGTCGCCGATGGAACTATGGGATCGGCCGACGGACGCAAGGTCGGCTATGGGGAACTCGCGGCGGAGGTCGATCTGCATCGTGAGGCGACGGCGACGGTCGCTCCCAAGCCACCTGCGACCCATAAGATCGTCGGGAAATCGATTTCGCGTTTCGATATCCCAAACAAGGTGACCGGAGGCGTCGCCTATGTGCAAGATATGCGGCTACTGGGCATGGTGCATGGGCGCATCGTGCGCCCCCCACGTCCGGGCTCTAGGCTCGACGGCGTCGATGAGGCGACGGCGAAGGCGATGCCCGGCGTGATCGCGGTCGTGCGTGACGGCAGTTTCCTCGGCATCGTCGCGGAGCGCGAAGAGCAGGCAATCAAGGCGCGCCAAGCACTGATCAAAAGCGCTAAATGGACGCTCGGCCCAGAGCTGCCCGATCCAGCCAAGATCTACGACGTTCTGTTGGCGCTTCCCACCGAAGACATCGTCATCAGCGATAAGCAGGCGTCGATGCCCGAGGGCACCAAGGTGATAGAGGCGACTTATCGCAAGCCCTACATGGCACACGCCTCGATCGGTCCATCATGCGCGCTCGCCGAATTCAAAGACGGCAAGATGACGGTGTGGACCCATTCCCAGGGGGTTTTTCCGCTCCGCAATCATCTCTCGCTCGGCTTGAAGCTGCCGGTCGCCGATATCCGCTGCATTCATGCCGAAGGTTCGGGCTGTTACGGCCATAACGGCGCCGACGACGTCAGCCTCGATGCAGCCCTGCTCGCACGGGCTGTGGCTCCTCGTCCGGTACGATTGCAATGGATGCGAGATGACGAGTTCGGCTGGGAGCCATATGGGCCAGCCATGATCATGCAGGCGAAGGCTGCGCTCTCGGGGGGAAAGATCGTCGATTGGAATTACGAGCTTTGGAGCAATACTCATTCGACACGGCCGACCGAGCCGGGTGGCAACAATTTGCTCGCGAGTTGGTATCTAGCGGAGGCGCAGACAGCGGCGCCGCCGAGAATCATCCCTCAGCCGGCCGGCGGCGGCGACCGCAACGCGATCCCGCTCTACGATTTTCCCCGTCAGCGGATCGTCCATCACTTCATTAAGGAGATGCCGCTGCGAGTCTCGGCGCTGCGCACGCTCGGCGCTTATTCCAATGTGTTCGCGGTCGAGTCCTTCATCGATGAGTTGGCGCGCGCGGCAAACGCCGATCCGATAGCATTCCGAATCGCGCAACTGAAAGATCCGCGCGCGAGGGCGGTGATCGAAGCGGTCGCCAAGAAAGCAAACTGGAAGGAGGGTGAGGTCGGTGACGGACGTCGCGGCCGCGGTATCGGATTTGCCAAATATAAGACTCTTTCGGTTTACGTCGCGGTGATCGCGGAGGTTGAGGTCGATCCGGCGAGCGGCGTGATAAAGGTCCCGCAGGCCTTTGCCGTTGCTGATGCGGGTCAAATCATCAACCCGGACGGGCTTACCAATCAGATTGAGGGTGGCATCATCCAGTCGACAAGCTGGACACTGCACGAGCAGGTCCGCTTCGACCGCGATGGGATCACCTCGCGTGATTGGCACGGCTATCCGATCCTAACGATGCAGGACGTGCCGCACGTTGAGGTCGAGCTCATCGACCGTCCAGCCGAGAAATCGCTCGGCGCCGGCGAAGGGTCGCAAGGGCCCGCGGTTGCCGCGATCGTGAATGCTTTCGCCAATGCGACTGGCAAGCGCATCCGAGAACTGCCGCTAACGCGCGAGCGGGTGAAGGCTGCGCTGGGTTGAACTGACGTCAGCTGCGAATAGCGATGTTTTTCGCCGCACTGCACTATGTCTGCTTTTGGCACAAAGCGGACAT
>Ga0126381_100010292_pt1 | contig 10528 bp, 8 predicted proteins | sample PanSoiMetPlot_28_FD_96465 | JGI IMG/M metagenome (GOLD analysis project Ga0126381, IMG submission 96465) | Tropical forest soil microbial communities from Panama - MetaG Plot_28 | ecosystem: Environmental > Terrestrial > Soil > Tropical forest > Bulk soil | place: Panama | collected 2016-02-17 | reverse complement strand
CTTGTTCCGCTCGCGCGTCGAAATTTCTATCGCGAGCAAGTCCTGGCAATGATTGCCATCAATCGCGAGAGCAACCGAATTTTGTTTCTCATTTCGAAAGCGATCCGGGACGCAACTAACGCCAACAAGGCGCAAGCCCACCGGGAGATTGATCAGGCATTGGCCTCTTTCGATGAAATTCAGCGGGCGGAAGAAGCGGCGGAATACGGCAAATGGAAGCACTGGTATCGCGGAGATTGGCTCACTGGCATCTACCGCACTCGCCAATTGGTAGGGACCTTTTCAAAATTCCTGGATGATCCCGAGACGCACATCGCCACGCCAGTCTTGTGGGATGGCTGGGAGGCGTACTACCACATTATGCACTATGAGGGCGACCGCTCTGTGGACGTGAACTAGCATACGAACGGCATCGGCTGCAATACATCTCTCCCGACGCATCCACTCACCGAAGCTCGCGGATTCCTCCCCCGAGTTTTCCTCAGCCTCCCCAAAATTCTCCGTGAAAATTTGTATAAACTGCCGTTACAATCGAGCGAAGACCTCAGGCGGAGAATGCCCAAAATTATCATCGCTATCGCCAGCAAGCGTGGCCCAAAGCTCAACGCCGTCAAGCAGGCCTTGGAAGTTTTCTCCCCCTCCTTTCCTCCCGGTTCCGAATTCGAATTAGTGGGCCTGGAAGTGGACAGTGGCGTTAGCCACACTCCATCCTCCCAGGAAGAGCTCATGCGCGGCGCGCGCCAACGCGCCGAAACCCTGTCGCAACTCGCGAAAAAGAACAGCTTCGAATGGCATTACTTTGTCGGCCTGGAGGGTGGACTCGATGTCGTCCACGAAACCTCCTCGCCCACGCCGATGCGCCGCCATTCTGATTCCCCACGCAGCACACGCCGCCTCGTCTTCCTCGAAAGCTGGGCCTATGTTTCCGACGGCACGCACGGTCATTACGGCCGTTCCGGCGGCATCGAGTTACCGGAACCGCTCGTCCGCGAAGTCCTCGAAAATGGCACCGAACTCGCCGTGGCTATCGACCACTTCGCGGGAATGCAGGGCATTCGCGACGGGCGTGGCGCCTGGGGGGTTCTTTCTGGCGACCTCATCAGCCGGCAGGAAGCCTTCCGCGTCGCCGTGATTGCAGCTTTCGCTCCGTTTTATAATGCAAAGATGTACTGCGCCGCAGCCGTCGGCGCCTCGGCGTCAACTTCGTGAGCGTAGGTCAGCGTCGTCAGATCAGATTCCTTTGCTTGGGCATCATATATATGGGGAGCAGGAAGCCAGTCTCGGCTCAGCGCTGAAGACTGGCAAGGTCCTTACAACTTAAGAACTAAGAACTTAAGATTGCTTCAAGAGGAGCCACGATGGACATCGTCAAAGGCAATATGGGCTGGATCGAAGTCATCGTCGGTCCCATGTTTTCCGGCAAAAGCGAGGAGCTCATCCGCCGCCTGCGCCGCGCGGAGATTGCGCGCCAGCGCCTGCAAATCTTCAAGCCCGCCATTGATGAACGCTATGCCGCCAACGAAATCGTTTCGCACTCCGGACTCGGCATCTCCTCGGACAACATCACCAAAGCCGCGGAAATCATGGAGAAACTGTCTCCGCGCACCGAAGTTGTGGGCATCGACGAAGCGCAGTTTCTTGGCGACGAAGTCGTGGACGTCTGCACCAAGCTCGCGAATCTCGGCAAGCGCGTCATCGTCGCCGGACTCGATACCGACTATCGCGGCCGCCCGTTCGAACCGATGCCTCGCCTCCTCGCCATCGCCGAAGAAATCACCAAGCTCCTCGCTATTTGCGTTCGCTGCGGAAATCCCGCCGTTCACACCCAGCGCCTTGTCGAAAGCGAAGAGCTGATCGTCGTGGGAGCCATGGGCGCTTACGAAGCCCGCTGCCGCCGCTGCTTCGAGCCCAATCCCGCCCTGGCCGTGAAAAAGTCAGAAGGCCCGCAACTCATCGCTCGCAATCGCGCCGCCTCCGCCGCCAGCTAGCGCGTCGATTCGCTCGAGTCTGGCCCTTCTGTGGCAGGCATTGTCTTTCTGCTGACACTGTCGCTTTCCTTTCTTGAGCTTGCCAGCTCGTTCCGTCAAACTGGCTCGTCTGATTAATCCAAAAACTAGGCTACCTCACCGATGATCATCGAATCCAAGGCTCCAACCCGCGTGGACTTCGCCGGCGGCACGCTCGACATCTGGCCGCTTTACCTATTTCATCCCGGCGCCGTCACCGTCAACGCCGCCATCTCTCTCTACGCTTCTTGCCGCATTGAAACCAACGGCAGCGAATCCATCCGCCTCATGTCTCGCGACACACAGCGCGAAGAAACCTTCCCCTCTTTCGCCGCGCTCATGAAAACCAAACGCTATCGCCTTCCGCTCCTCGCCGAAATCACCAAATTCTTCTGCCCGCACGGCGGCTTCACGCTGATGACCGATTCCGAAGCTCCGGCCGGCGCCGGCATCGGCGGTTCGAGCGCCATGGCCGTGGCCATCTGCGCCGCGCTCGACCGCTTCACCGGAGCAGGGAAGAGCAAGGAGGATTGGATTCACATCAGCCGCGACGCCGAAGCCATTGTCATCAACGTTCCCACAGGCACCCAGGACCACTACCCGCCCGCTTTTGGCGGGGCCGCCGCCATCGAGCTTCCCCCTGGGGGCGAGCATCGTGTCGAGCTGCGCGTCAATCTCGATGAACTCGAGCGCCGCGTCGTGGTGTGCTATACGGGCAAGCCTCGCCAGCACGGCATCAACAACTGGGAAGTCTTCAAAGCGCAGATCGGCGGCAAAAAGGCGGTTCAACAAAGTCTCGAGCGCATTTCCGAAGTCGCCCAGCGCATGCGCGTGGCCTTCGAGAGGCCCGATTGGAAGGAAGCTGGACGACTCATGCGCGAAGAGTGGTCCTTCCGAAAGCGCAACCTGCCCACAATTTCTACAAAAACCATCGACCGCGTCATTGAAAGCGCCCGCCGCAATGGCGCTTTTGCCGGCAAAGTGTGCGGCGCCGGCGGTGGCGGCTGCGTAGTTCTTTTGATTGAACCTGAAGCCCGCGACCGCGTCGAAAGGGCCATCGTTGATGCTGGCGGCGAGGTTTTGCGCACCACCATCGACCGCCAGGGAGTAATCGTCATTTCGCGCTGAGGCTGCGAAAACAAAAGCGCGCCTGGGTAGAAATCTCTCAAACACTACCCCGTCCTCCCGTCCAGGACCGCTCCTAAAAGGTACAGTTAAGCGGATAACCTCTTTTCCTCACCCTGGCACCTGTTCAGCTGCCTCCCGGCATCATAGAATAGGATATGCGGGGCACCGCGGCTGGCACCCGCTTTCGTATGTCGAACTGGTTTGCCATTCCTCTGGCCCTCTTGCTTCTGGCGGATGCGGACGTTCCCCGCGTCCATAGCCTACGCCCGGCCGAAAGGCCTGCTCTCAATTTTCCGTCGGATGAAGAAATTCCTATTTTCCCCGCTGGGGCAGAGCCCTCGGAGACCCCGCAGGGGCAGGCAAAGCCCGCGAGCATCCCCAATCAGCCCCTTTCGGAAACCTCCAAGCTCACCCTGATTCGTTTTGTTTCTGGTGAATTCGCTAAGGCCGTCAAGCCTATGCCTGCTGGCAAAGAAGGTTTTAATTTCAGCGTCGACAAGCCGCTCAACACCGAGCTTCTCGACCGCGCCGTCGCCACGCACGGCGCCGCGGTCAACACCGGCGATAACGTGCAGATCACCGGCCTGCAGTTTCGCGGCCGCCAGATTATCGTTGATGTGAACGGCGGCGGCCGCGGCAAGCACCACTGGCGCGATCATCTCCAGATCAGCATGGGTGGTCCGCTTCCCACCATGCAGCCCACCTCGCAGGAAACCGGCCCCCCGGGATTGCAACCCGGCATGGGCAGCACCATTTTTCTGGAATGGAACAAATTCGTTCCGGACATGACCCCGGACGAATTGAAGCAGGTTCTCTCTCCCTTCCTCAATTTCCAGAAGGAGCGCTCCGCCTCTGTCCAATGGATTGACACTTTGCCGCCGGAAACGAAAAAAGCCATTCAGGAACGCCGCCCCGTTGTTGGCATGGACCGGGAAGAGCTCATTGCCGCCATCGGCAAGCCCGACCACAAAGTCCGCGAGCGCGATTCCGAAGGAAACGAAATCGAGGATTGGATCTACGGCCAGCCGCCGTCCAAAACGATCTTCGTCCGCTTCCAGGGCGACCACGTCACCAGCATCAAGCAGTTCCCGCAGTAGCCCAGCGAATCAGAATGGGTCAATCTGAAAGAACCGTCGAGAAGTGGTGCGAGCGGAAGACATAGCGTTGTCCAGGCTGCAGATTCAAAACGTTGCGTGGCCGGCGACAAAACGAAAACTGTCCCGTTTGTTTTTGGGAGGATGATGGCCAGGGTGAAAACGATGCGGAATCAGTTTGATCATTCCCGCGGCTCCATCTGTGGCCACTGCAACACTACAATTCTTCCGTCCTCTTCCCGTCCGAGCGTTGGCGCGTAGATCCCTAACTGTTCCCGCCGCCACCACATACCGGTCGCACGCTTTTCTTCCGGCGTTGTGAACCAATATTGCCAGAGCACTGCCCGCACCTGACGTGGAGGAGCCTTCAGAAATGGATTGCCCGCAAACAACAGCAGCACATCCGGCGAGCCACGCAACAGGGCCTGTTCCGTACGCGGCACAATCGGCTCCTCCCGCCAAGTGCTCAGCGAAGCAAACCACAAATTCCAGTCAAACCGGGGCTGATACGGCGCATAAATTCCGGGGGCCTTCGCCGGGTCTTGCGGTTTGAATCGGAACGGATAAACTAGCCACGTCTGTCCATCGTCCGAACCCTGAAACTCAATCTCATATCGCCCGCGCGTCATCATGGCGAACAATCCATACCGGTTCGCGATGCGAAACGGTTCCAGAGCCGCCACCGGCGTCGTCGGCCGCCCTACCGGTTTTACCATCCATACCATCTGCATCGCCGTCGAGTAAAAAATCCACGTCAGCATTACGGCGGTCGCCGCCAGCTTCAACGCTGCCCATTGCTTACTCAACGTCGCTTGCCAATTACCCTGAGGGTCTGTTGCGAAGGGCTGCTCTTTTTCTTCCCGCCGAGCCCGAAAATTCTCCCTCCATCGCGCCGGAAGGAATCGTTCCAGCAGCTGGTCATCGAGCAAAAGGAATCCGAACACCAATACCAAATAATTCAGGAATGTATAGTTTGCCGAAAGAATGATCCCGATCTGCCATGGGGTCACGATGCAAAAGCACGCGATGCGGAACCGCCGCGGCAAGAACATCATCCACACCAGCACAAGTTCCAGAGCCAGCGTCCCAAACGCCGTCGCCGAATGAAACCAGTGCGGCCAATGCTGCATATACCATCCAATCCACGTGGGTAATGGTCCGTTCTGGTAATACTCATCAAGCGCCCTAAAATTCCTCCACTCCGGATCGCCTCCCATGATTTTTGCCACGCCCGACTCGAAGTAGATGCGAAAGCATTCCCACACCAGCAAAAACCAGCTCATTCGCGAAGGCGGACTCGCCTCGCCCCATCCCGGCCGCCATCCCCGCGGCGCAAAAAACAGGGAAATGAACCCCGCTTCCAGCAGCATTCCATCCGATTGATATGCCGAAAAATCCTGCGCCGCGCTCACGAACGAAAGAAAGCAGACAAAACAAATCGCTAGCATCCCCCGGGGCCACAAATTCAAGACCAGCAGCACCGAAGCGATCATCCCCACCCAGCAAAGCGCCGTCAGTGTATGTCGCCCGCTGGAAAACCAGAGCAGCGTCGGCGCGTACCAATAGCCCACCCGCCCAAACTGCTCCGACACCGCTCGCAAGTAATCTCCCGCGGGCAAAATGCCTTGCGGCCCGATGAGGCCTTTGATTTGAAAAGCTAGCGAGAAAAACGCGGAGTAATAAATCAGTCCCAGCGCACGCAAAAAAATCCAGCGTGGAAGCAGACAATCAGGTTTGCCCGGTTCGGAGGCGAACAGCCAGCGTACGGCGTTCGCCGGTGACCATTCTTTCATCGCGCGCCATTATATCTCTCAGATTTCACCCGATTTCCAGAGCGTTCCGTTCTCATCTGGCCATGACCCCCGTCCAGAGGATTCGAGGATGAGGCCCTCGATTCTGTATCGCTTTTGATTCAACGTGCACAGGAAAATGAAGTAGGATTCTTTCCGTTTTGTCATTGGATCGGAGCTTCGGATGAGCGCGACAGAGCAACCGATCGCCGCAAATCGAACATCAGCTGTTCCTGTTTATGTTGCAGTGTGCAGCCTACTTATCATCTTTGCTTTGGTTCTCGGCGTCGGCTTGGCCAGCAACTTGGTCTTACGCCACATGGTTCAGACCGTACCGTTCTGGGTTGCCGTTGTATTAGGCTTTCGCCGCTCGCACGCGACCTCATGGGCGGCTCTTCCCTTGTTTTTGTTCTGGCTTGTCCTAATGGTCCTCATCTAGGGGTACCTGCTTGGCGTTTCCCGTCTGGTGAATGGACATTTTTCGCCTGTTGAAATTGCCATGACCATCATCGTTGGAGCTGCTGCGATTGTCGGAATTGCTTGCTTCGTGCGTTTCAAGTCTTATCTTTCGTTAGCTGGCAAGGCAAGCCTGTTTGTCTTGATGGCAGTTTTCCAGTGGAGCTGTTTTCAGCTCAGCTTCTTGCCTGCGATCGCACATCGCTAGTGGCAAGCCTGTCGAACGTCGGATTCCAAGATCGGCGCGGTTGGATGAGGGAGTGGCCGGAGCGAACGCGCCAACGCTTTGAGTTCGTCCTTGACGAAACTCCCTGAGGGGCTAAAATACTTGCCAGTGAGCAGGGTGAAAGAATTTTGACAGCGGTTTGGTTGCCGCCTCTTTTCGTGAGATTCTATTTCTGCTCTCGGGGCCCCCGGCACAGCGTGTGGCTGAAAACCACCGTGATTTTCTGTGACCAAGCGCTCTATAACCCCTTTAGAATCAACATTTCTGCGACCTCTCGCAAGTTGTGATTCTAAAGCTCTTACAGAAATGCTAACTCCCTTAGAACTCTGCGCCTTCGCGCGGTATTTGCGCGAAGAATCTGTACTTACAAAAAAAAGGGGGAAGGGGCCTCTCCGGCTCGCAGGACTTTATTCAACGTTGCCGCGCTGCGGTCAACGATTCATCTTCGGAGGAAGGTAATGCCCATCAAGGTCGGCATCAACGGCTTCGGTCGCATCGGACGCAACATCATGCGTACGGCAATCGACGACAGGGACATTCAGTTCGTCGCCGTCAACGACGTTACGGACGCCAAAACGCTCGCGCATTTACTCAAATATGACTCTGTGCTGGGCAACCTGCCCCACAAAGTGACGCACACCGACGACAGCATCTCGGTGGAGGGCAAGAGCTTCAAGGTATTCCGTACAAAGGACCCGGCGGAGCTCGATTGGGCCTCGGTTGGCGCTGAAATAGTTGTTGAATCCACGGGCCTCTTTACCAAGGGGCCTGACGCAAAGAAGCACCTGCGCGCGCCAGTGAAGAAAGTCATCATCTCCGCGCCCGCGGACGGGCCTGACGCCACTTTTGTTCTTGGTGTGAACGACAAAACCTACGACCCGGCGAAGCATCATGTCATTTCCAACGCTTCTTGCACCACGAACTGCCTTGCACCGGTGGCCAAAGTCATCCAGGACACTTTCGGCATCCACAGCGGCACAATGACGACGATTCACTCTTATACCAACGACCAGCGCCTGCTCGATCTTCCGCACAAAGATCTACGCCGCGCGCGGGCGGCCGCGATAAACATGATTCCCAGCTCGACCGGAGCCGCCAAGGCGTTGCATCTCGTGATTCCAGAACTCAAAGGCAAACTCGACGGTTACGCGATGCGCGTCCCCACGCCAAACGTCAGCGTGGTGGACCTCACGGTATTCGTCGACAAGACCGCGACCAAAGAATCGGTCAACGCCGCGTTGAAGACCGCCGCAAATGGCCCGATGAAAGGCATTCTCGCTTATACCGAAGAAGAGCTCGTCTCCGCCGACTTCAAAGGCAACTCCAATTCGTCCATCGTGGATGCCGAGTACACCAAAGTTGTCGGCGACCGCTGCGTGAAAGTTCTGGCTTGGTACGACAACGAGTGGGGCTACTCCTGCCGCTGCCGCGACCTGATTAAATTGCTTGCGTCTAAGTTCTAATGTAGGGGCGGGCTAAGGCCCACCGGTCTTCTGCCGCGAGTCACCAGTCACGAATCACGAGTCACGAAAGCATGTCCAAGCTGACGATCACCGACCTCGATCTGAAAGGCAAACGCGTTTTTATCCGCGTGGACTTCAACGTTCCGCTCAAGGACGCGGTCGTCACCGACGACACGCGCATCCGCGAAACGCTGCCAACGCTGCGCCTCGCAATCCAGAAAGGCGCCCGACTGGTTCTCGCTTCGCATCTTGGCCGGCCCAAGGGCGGGCCGGATCCGAAGTATTCTTTGCGCCCCGCCGCGAAAAAAGTGGAAGAGCTACTTGGCAAACCGGTGGCGTTTGCGCTGGATTGCGTCGGCCCTGGCGCGGAAGCGCAAAGCAAAGCGTTGCGCGACGGCGAGGTCCTGGTGCTCGAAAACGTTCGCTTCCATCCTGAAGAAGAAAAGAACGACCAGACTTTTTCCAAACAACTCGCAGCACTTTGCGACGGCGTTGTTGTTTGCGACGCTTTCGGCTCCGCGCACCGCGCACACGCTTCCGTTGTGGGCATCACCCAATTCGTTCAGCAAGCTGCCGCGGGCCTGCTCATGGAAAAAGAACTGGCGTATCTAGGGAAGGCGGTCACGAATCCCGCGCGCCCGTTTGTGGCGATTCTGGGCGGAGCAAAGGTCAGCGACAAAATCGAAGTCGTCGAAAATCTGATGAAGATTGCCGATGTCATGCTGATTGGCGGGGGCATGGCTTACACCTTCCTCAAAGCAGACGGCCATCCCATCGGCAAATCGCTTGTCGAGGAAGACAAACTCGATCTGGCCAAGCGGCTTCGCAACGAAGCACAGCAGAAGAAATTCGCGCTGCTGCTCCCGGTCGATCACGTCATAGGCGCCGAATGCAAAGGCGATACCGCGAAAAAAACGGTTTCTGTGCACGACACTCCGGACGGCTGGATGGGTCTGGATATCGGTCCCAAGACGATCGAAACCTACAAACAGAAGATCGCCGGCGCAAAGACCATCGTCTGGAACGGCCCGATGGGCGTCTTCGAGATGCCCGCTTTCGCCAAGGGCACACTCGCAATCGCGAAGGCTGTCGCTGACGCCACGACCGCCGGCGCCACGTCCATCATCGGCGGCGGCGATTCCGTGGCCGCCGTTCATCAATCCGGCGCGGCCGACAAAATTTCGCACATTTCCACCGGCGGCGGCGCGTCGCTGGAATTCCTTGGCGGCCGCAAACTGCCTGGCGTCGAAGCCCTCACCAACAAATAAATGAACGCAACCGGAACCTTTCTTTGCGAACCCTCTCTGCGCTCTGCGTCTCTGCGTTATCTTCTTCTTTCTTCTTGGAGGTATGCATGCGCCGCCGCGTGATTGCCGGCAATTGGAAGATGTACAAGACTCTTGCGGAGACGCGCGCTTTCTTCACTGCCTTCACGCCACTCGTCGCAAACTCCAAGCGCTGCGACATTGTCATTGCTCCGCCATTCACTGCCATTTCGACAGCCGTCGAAGCCACGAAGAACACCAACATTGCCATCTCCGGCCAAAATGTTTCCTGGAGTAAGGAAGGCGCGTTCACCGGCGAAGTCTCGGCCCCCATGCTGGCGGAAACCGGCTGCCGCTACGTGATCATCGGTCACTCGGAGCGCCGCCAGCTTTTCCGCGAGAGCGACGACAACGTGGCGAAGAAGACCTTGATGGCCTTGGAAGTAGGCCTTATTCCGATTGTCTGTCTCGGAGAAACCGGCGAAGAGCGTGACGCGGGACTTACGGAAGAAGTTCTTCGCCGGCAATTCAGCGGTGGGCCCGGCGCGCTAACGCCGGAAGAGTTTTCGAGGATCCTCCTTGCGTACGAACCGGTCTGGGCGATCGGAACGGGGAAGACGGCAACGCCGGAAATTGCCTCGGATGCCCATCGCGTGCTCCGCCGTTGCGCTGGGGAGAGATTCTCCGTCCATCTTGCGTCGGCTCTGCGGATTCTTTACGGCGGCAGCGTCAAGCCGGACAACATCAAGGGATTGATGGAGCAGGAAGAATTGGATGGCGCGCTGGTCGGCGGAGCGAGTCTCGATCCGAAATCCTTCGCGTCCATTGTGAATTTCACTTCGTAAATTTTGAAGACATTGTCATTCTGAGGCCATCCGATGAGGATGGCCGAAGAATCTCAACCAGGCCTGTGGCGCAAGCGGGGGAAGACGGCTCTCATTCAGGGAAGGGCATACCCGGGTGGTGGTGCGGCGCGAATCGCACCACCACCGAACCCATTCAGCGAACTGCCGCAAGGCCGCCAAAATAGAGGCGGGAATCGACTTGCGCGCGGCGCGGTATTCTAAGAAAATCTAATGAGCAGACTTGCCGGAGATTAG
>Ga0126381_100010291_pt1 | contig 10528 bp, 4 predicted proteins | sample PanSoiMetPlot_28_FD_96465 | JGI IMG/M metagenome (GOLD analysis project Ga0126381, IMG submission 96465) | Tropical forest soil microbial communities from Panama - MetaG Plot_28 | ecosystem: Environmental > Terrestrial > Soil > Tropical forest > Bulk soil | place: Panama | collected 2016-02-17 | reverse complement strand
TTCCTCGTGGCGGGCGATTTCAGGCGTGGGCTTTTTGCCGATGAATGAAATGGTTCCGCCCGGTTCAATAATTGCGCGGTCTATTTCATCAAGCGAATCGAAACCTTGCTTGTGCGCGGCCGACTCGAGCTCGGGGAGGGTAATCAGCTCTTTTCTGAGGCGTTCAGCGACAACCTGGCCGTTCTCGATCAGGACGTCCAGGTCGCCCTCGATTATGCGTTCGAGCCTCTCGTGGTTGTATAGGAATCGGATCACAGCGTAGTTGATCGCCAGCAGAGTTGCAGCGCCGATGAGCCCACCGGTCACGGAGTTGTCATCGCCAATGATCGCGTTTTGCACGGTATTCGAAAGCGTCAGCAGGACAACAAGGTCGAATGGATTCAATTGAGCAAGCTCGCGTTTGCCTGCCAATCTGAGACCGATCACCAGGAATGCATAAACGATGATCGGCCGCACTATTTTTTCTAAGATCGGCAAACCGAGATGAAACATATCGCCCCAGAGTTTCGCGTCCATATCAAGCTACCTCCTTGTCGCAACGAACAGAAGCCATCGATGTGACAGCATCAATAGCTAATCTGATACCTAATCAGGGGAGATTTGAGGATTGGGTCAAGCGGATCGAACGAAAGCGAGACCCGTGCGACCGCACTAACGATGCGATAATGCCCTTGCCAACTGAGTCACGGCAAGGGGCGCGAGACCGCAGGCGAGTAAAAGGACCGTCAGCCGGCGATGCCGCGTCCCTGGGTGCAGTATTCTCATCGCTGGCAGCCGGTGCAATATCTCGTGGTCCTGCCACCTACCCGCGTTTTCTCAAAGGGCCGGCCACAACCTGGGCAACCCTGTCCGCTAAAGTCTCTTGAATAGATATAATGGCTCGGCAGCGCTTCTTCACCGGCGGTAGGGAGCGCGTCTTTCAGTACGCGGCGGATCGACCGGTATAGCCGGCCGATCTCCGTGGCGTCAAGGTCCGAAGTCTTTCGCGTAGGCCGGACCCCGGATTCGAACAGGATCTGGTCCGCGTAGATATTGCCGATGCCGGCGATGCGCTTCTGGTCCATCAGAAGCGCTTTGATGGCCCTGGACGTGCCTGTCCCTATCAGGGTTTTAAAAACGCCTAAAGTGAACTCCTTACACAGTGGCTCGGGGCCCATCTGGCGGAGTCCGGGCACATCCGATGGCGAGCTTACAGACATGACTCTGCAGATATTACGCGGACAGGTGAATGCAAGCCGGTACCCATTGTCCAGAATAAACTCGATGCGAGTGAATCGCGGCCTCTGTTGTGGGCTCGGATAATATCGAAGGTCGCCGCCCATCCCGAAATGAAGCACAAGAACTCGACGAGCGTCGGTATTGACTATGAGGTACTTGCCACGCCTGGAAGCTGCAACAAGCCGTCGCCCTGTGAGCGCTTTCCTGAATGACGACGCGGTTGAATTCTTGATGATACGCGGTTCAAAGACGCTGACCTTTTGAATAGCGCGTCCGAGCGCGTTTGAGCGCAGGTAGTCGAGCTGGCTCTCTACCTCTGGCAGTTCTGGCATACGTGGTCAGGATGGCGGCCGGTGGGCTGAACAGGGTCCTTATTGGGGACCGCCCGAGTTCTTGCTGAACTGGTTCTGCATCATCTCAGTTGCACGGGCTCGCGGCACAGTCATGTCCGCATCAATCCTCTTGTTGTCGGCTTTCATCACGAGATGGCTCAGTAATTCTGCGACCATAGGATTCTTGGTCTTTTGCTGAGCTCCGACCAGCTTCAGCAGGAAACGCAACTGAGTCACCTTGGCACTGGCTTCCTCAGGTGTGGGGGCAAAGCTGGTGATCGAAAGCCTGGTGACAGCATCGCTAACCTTAAGTTCAATAGTGTTCGAGGATAGCGATGACAGTGGCCCAAGCGCATGTGATTCGCCAAGGCGCCATAGAATCTCGATGGACCTCTTATCGATCGTCTTTGAGCCAGACGATTTTAGAATTTTTATACTCGACGCGGGAATTGATCCATCCGGAAGTATCTTGAAGGATGCCATTATGCTGTAATTATCCGAAGGCAGATCGAGCTGGCCTGCCTGGTACATCTGGTACAGTTCGCCGATTATGTCCTTGATCGGTGTGACGTTGATTTCGCCAAAGGAGGTGGCCGGTTTTGTCTGCGAGGCCTGCTGTTCCTTCTTTGCATCCTCGGCTTTCTTAGCCTCCTCAGCTTTTCGCGCCTCTTCAGCCTTTCTCGCGGCTTCCTCTTCTTCCTTCTGCTTTCTTAGTCTCGCTTCCTCGTCTCGTTTCTTTCGTTCTTCGGCGCGCTTACGAATCTCTTCGAGGGTCATTTGATTCGGGCCGACCGGTGCTTTCAGCATTCCCGGCGGATAAACCAGCGGCTTAAGCAGAGCCTCGATGTCGATCTCCTTGTATTTATGTTCACCGACACGCACTCCCCAAAATGGGCTTATCATCGATATCACGAATAACGCCGCAATCAGAACGCTATGCACGACCACCGACACCGTGAGCAGTGGCAGAAAACGGCGCCTGCGCTTCAGCCCAATATCATCGGGGGTCAAGGCTCCAGCGACAAATCTGAGAGGGTGAGCGCCAAAAGACTTCGTCGCCTCAACGAAAGCCCCGAGCAACCTTGCAGGAAACCAGCCACCACGTGGTAGGAGCGAATTGCGGAGAAACTCGGCCGGCTCTTTCAACAGGATTTTGAGTGTGTCTACAATCTGCCTGAACAGACGCACAACGAGAGGAGGCTCGATGATCTGGGTGAACACTCGGTCCAAATCAGTGGGCGAGTTCTTGTCCAAGCTTAGCTCCTTTCGTCGCTCTTGCTTCCCTTGATCCCGCCGCGCGGCTTTCGCCATGCGTAATTGTAACCCAATATGGCTACTATTTGCCAAAAGAAACGCGGCCAAACTGATAACTGTTGTTATAGTTCAGCTTATTACCCTTGTGGCGTTCCCTAAGCTCTGGGAATCCAATCCGCCTGGTCTTATTACGCCCCAATTGGGCCGCAAACGGCGGCCGAGGCGGATTTTAGCCAACTGTAATAACATACGCCGGACACAGAAAAAGTGTTGCCAACCAGCGGTGTGCCGAGTAATAATTCGCTCCAGCGTCAAAGGCTTGAGCAAGTGAGGTTAGTGGCCCCCCTTCCGTTTGAGAATAATCAGGGACGTTGATGAGCCAGCATGAAGATAACTGCAGGCGTTCCGAGTTCTGTTCCCAGCCGCAAGGGACCTGATCCGGATGCGGCCAGAGAGCCGGCTACCCAGATCGGGGATAGATCTGTGTCGCCAGATTCCCATAGGGCGCTCGGTCGCGCCAGGCGTGCGCTGGTGCAGCGGCTCGATCGTCGCATTCACCGCTCGATCGATCTCGACCACACTCTCAGGGTCACGATTGACGAACTGGGTGACCACCTGAGAGTGGATCGGTGCGTGCTGTGGATGTTGGATTCCACGAAGCGAGAGGCCTGGCCAGCCTTTCAATACTGTAGCGGCGACACCAGTCCGCTGCCCAAATCAATGGTGCGGCTTGAATTCCGGGACATGGCGCGAACTATTAGCTTGGAAGGAATGCTGGTAGTTGCAGATGCCGATGCTCACTCGTCCATTCGGAAGTTGTACGAGAAGCTGGAGAGCCGGCGGCCGAAGTCATTCGTGTGCGTTCCGGTTGAGCTCGAAGGGTTTCCTCGGGGGATGCTGACGCTCGCGTGCGTGACCGAGACGCGGGAGTGGTCCGAGAACGAGATCGAGCTTGCTCGAGCCGTAGCCGACAGGCTAGCACTGGCAATTCGCCAGGCCGAGCTCTTCAAGGAGCTCCGCGAATCAGCGCGCGAAGCCGAGGCTCTCTACAAGGCGTCGAGTCTGCTTGTCGACACTTCGGACATTGATGGACTATACGAGCAAATCCTGGATGCCGTCGCCGATGTATTCGGTCACCCGAATTCGAATATTTGGCTGGTAAACGAAGCGGAAGGAACCGCAAGCCTTGCCTATACCCGGGGGGCTCCGCCGGACAACATGCTCCGGCGGCTAAAGATAGAAGGCCCGGGTCTTATTCCTCATGCGATTCGAACTGCCAGCATAATAAATGTTCCCGATGTGCAGGCGGATTCCAGATACTTACCGGGGCTTGTTGATACTCGGGCAGAGTTACTGGTGCCGCTGATTGTCGGACACAAGGTGCTGGCAGTCTTTAACCTCGAGTCCCCGGTGCCGAATACGTTTACAGGGCGCGACGAACGGATATTGAGGTCGTTTGCCGAACGAGCGGCCCGCGCTGTCGAGCAGGCACACCAATATACAAGAGCTCAGGCGTCCGCGGCTCGCGAGTCCTTGATCAGCCGTATCACGAGGCTCTTGAACCAGACTATCGACTACGAGCCGATATTCGTCGAGCTGGTCGAGGAACTCGGCCGCTGTTTGGCTCTCGACAGATGCTTTTTGGCGGAGGCTGACACCCTGCACAACAGGATTAACGTGACTCATCAGTTCACCGGCACTGGGGCGTTGCTGACTGGCGAGATTCCACTTGAGCAGCTGGAAGAGACCTTTTTTCCTGCCAAGGACAGGCCCAACCTCCAGACTGACATTCAGGCCGATATTCAGTCTGTTGGTGCATCAGAGAAGGCCGCAGATTATTTCGCGGGGGCGGGTATCCGGGGTCTACTGTCGGTGCCGGCGCCCGGAACGAATTTCGTCCGGCTGGCGCTCGTGTGCGCGACCAGCGTGCCAAGGCAATGGCGGCCCGAGGATGTCGATCTAATTCAGGTTCTAGCCGCTCAGATTGGGGCGACACGGGAGAGAGCGGAGCTTTTCAAGGAGGTCATCGCCAGCCAGCGCGAATGCGAAAATGCGGCTCAACGAGCGGCGCAAACAGAAAAGCTGCGGGCCCTGGGACAGCTCGCCGGCGGGGTTGTGCATAACTTCAATAATCTTCTGGCGGCGATCATGGGACACGCCCAGTTGCTCAAGCGCCAACTCGGACCGGGAAGCCCGTCAACTCATCTTGACATCATCGAGCAGGCCGCCGCAGACGGCGCGGCGATGGTGCGCAGGATCAACAATTTTTCGATAAGCGAAAGCGAGGAAAAGCTCGAAACGCTGAACCTGAACCAGCTAGTGCGCGATTCTCTCGAGGTCACAAGAATCCGCTGGCAGGATGACGCCCGTGCTCGGGGCATCAATTACACGATGGACTTCCAGCCAGGCACCGTGGAGTCGCTCGAGGGGAACGGCGCGGAACTGCGCGAGGTTTTCGTTAACATCATACTCAACGCTCTGGATGCAATGGAGCGGTCGGGTGGGCACCTTCTTATTGAAACCGGCGTGTGCGCCGACGAGGCATTCGCGAGGTTTACGGACGAGGGGACCGGCATGACTCCGGATACACTGGCCCGGATATTCGACCCTTTCTTTACAACCAAGGGCCCAGCGGGCGCAGGCCTCGGGTTGTCGGGATCTGACGTTGCGGTTCGCCGGCATGGGGGCCGAATAACTGTCGAGAGCGAACCGGGCCGCGGAACGAGCTTTGGGGTCTGGCTTCCACGAGAGCGGCCCCCTGAGGCAGAGCTAAAGCAAGAGTAGCGATGACGTCAGTTCACGTATAACAACCGGCCATAAAAGTCAGGTCTGCCCAGTGGTCTCAAACCCTGACGGTCGCCTTGCGCTCCAGCTTGCTCCAACCAACTGAAATACCCTTCAGCCCTGCCAAGGTCGACTTGATTGCGACGTAATACATCAATTGACGGTAGAAGAAGCGCTGCAAAAACAGCCATACAAGCAGCCTTCGGTTCTCGTGCGGCTCAAGCAAAAAAGCAAGCACGGCCGAGAGGAAGTCCACAGCAAGAAACAGAGCATAGAAAAAGAGCACACTCAACAATGTATTTGGTGAGAACTCCGACGGATGCTGCCATCGATCCAGAGCTGCTGACACAACCGTGCCGATCATTACCAGATCCATAACCGGGGATATCAGAGGGAAAAACACCTGGAATACAAAGATATTAGGCAGTGCAATGAATCCCAGTGATCCAAACCGCCGCCTGAAGAGGGCGTCGTGGTGCTTCCATGCAGCCTGCAAGGTCCCATACATCCACCGGAACCGCTGCCGCACAAATGCACGAACGGTGTCCGGGGCCTCGGTCAGTCCAATCGCCTGGTCTTCATAAGCGATTGAATATCCCATCTTCCTGATGGTCATAGTCAGATCAGCGTCCTCTGCGAGAGTCAGATCCGTGAAGCCGCCAGCCTCAACAACAAGTTCCCTTCTCCAGGCGCCAACGGCGCCCGGAACGACGGTGATGCAGTTCAGGGCTTCAAACGCTCGACGATCCAGGTTCTGGCTCGTAACGTATTCCAGGGCTTGCCATCGAGTAAGCAAGTTTATCCTGTTTCCCACCTTTGCATTTCCCGCGACCGCCCCTACCCTGGAGTTGCAGAAGTGGCGGACGAGGTTGCTGATGGTGTCACGCGCGAATATGGTATCGGCATCAAGTGCTATAACGATCTCGGCAGTGGTTCGGGCGAGACCATAGTTAAGCGCCGACGCCTTGCCTCCGTTAGGCTTGCAGAATGCCCTCACGCGCGGCTCTTCTGAAAACTCATCGACGACTCGGGAGTAGGTATCGTCGCTCGATCCATCATCAACAACGAGGATCTCAAAGCCCGGAGGATGGTCAGAGGCCAGCAGTGAAGTTATGGTCTGTAGTATTACCTTTTCTTCGTTATACGCGGGCACAATAACGGCCACTGTTGGCGAGTAACTCGCGTCGTAAGTGGCATGTCGCTCCTGCCAGCGCTCGACTATGGCCAGCGCCCCGATGAATACCAGGCGGGCAATGCCCAAAAAGATCCCAATCAGAAAAAGCCAGTTCAGCACCTTGATTCCGACGTTGACTGTGGTAAACGCCACTCCGTTGGCCCAGGCCGCCCATCTGTCTTTTGAACTGATAGGCGGCATCACGTCGTCTCTCGATTTCCCCATGAGAGCCGATACAGTCACGAATTCAAACCCATCCTGACGGAGTGCGTCGATCAACATCGGCAGGGCCTTGATGGTTTGGGACCTGTCTCCGCCAGAATCGTGCAGGAGGATTATGTTGCCTTTCGGCGGGATCTTTTTGCCGTCCTTATCGATGTAGCCTTCGGCGTCCTTGATCGTTTGATCCACTATCTGAGGGACTCCGGGACGCTGCCAGTCTCTGGGATCTATCTGCATTCCGATGGTCAGATATCCCTTGGAGGTGACGTCTTCCAAAGGAGCAACTTCGCTTGTGGTATCCGGCTCGGAGTCTTCAGCATATGGCGGTCTAAACAGCATGGACCTTCGGCCCACGACGCTTTCAAACAACCGCTGGGTCGCTGACAACTCGAGCCGGAGCTGCGTGGAGGAGACATCGGCAATATTGGGGTGCGTGAACGTGTGGTTGCCGATTTCGTGGCCTTCGGCGATCATCCTCTTTATCAAATCAGGTCGCTGCTCGCTGTTTAACCCTATGCAGAAAAACGTGGCCGGAGCGTGCTCCTGCTTGAGCACGTCAAGAATCTTGGGAGTCGTGTTGGGGTCGGGCCCATCATCGAATGTCAAAGCCAGCTTATGATCGGCGGCGCCATAACGGGTTATAACATATGGTTTTGGGAATAGTTTGATATCCTCAGTCGTTATGAGTGACCGGTCCGGATCGAAGACAACCTGGCGCAGTCCTTCGCTTGGTGTGTGAGTGATTCGCAGTATCTCGCCGGTACCCTCATATTCGAGATCATACCCATAACGCATCGCCGTCATCCTGGCGGCCGTTGAAGCATCCAGGGGGGCATTGCGGCCAAAGAAACTCCATATTGAGGGGTCCTCGCTCCCCAGGCGCCAGAGCGCGAACCCGCGCGGCTGGTATGGCCGCGATATTGCGATCTGGTTGAAAGCCGTGATCGCATCCAGCATCCAAACATTATGGGTCTGGTCCTGCTCCTCGTAGTCGAAGGTCGGATTCAACGAATCAGGGTCGAGATGGACGTCGATCATGCCATCGGTTGAGGACTCGCTGGCAGTCAGGACGGCTTCTTCGAATGTCCTGATGTCCGGCTCCTTGTCGCCCGTCCAGTCATAGGCGTAGTTACCGATTCCAATGACCATCTTCTCGGGAGGTACATCAGCCTGGCGTAGCTTCAGGATATCCTGTATCCAATCTATAGCGGCTATCGGGCCGGGCTTGCCAGGAGCCCAGTGCTGGTCATACACCATCAGGATCAAGAAGTCCGCACTGCTGGACAGCTTCCTGTAGTCGAAGGAATCGTTATTTGCCGGCACGTTCATCGAGACCGCCAGGCCCTGCGGATGAAACACAACGGCGAGCTCCACCATAAATTCATCCAGTTGCGGTTGGCTTTCGTCGGGAACGCTTTCGAAATCTATGCTCACTCCGGCGAAATTGTGCTGTTGCACGTAATCGAGCAACTGCTTGATTGTGTTAGCCCGAGACTGGGAACTGGCAAGTATCTGGGCGAGCATCTGACCATTCCACGATTTCTTATCCCTGTCAAAGTTGTTGACCAGCGCCATTATTTTCGTTTGTGGCCTGTGTACTCTGATGATATCCTCGGTCGCAATCTTCTGCCTGTTCGGCTCGTCCTCCTCGAGAGTTCCGGCCCCGTTAGCAAGGTGGAGAAATTCGCCAATAACGATGTCCAGATTGGTGTCTGGATTCTCGAAATTCTCGCGGAGCGAGGTCATGCTTGCTTCGTCCCAGTTGACGTAGAAGCCGATACTCAGCGGTTGCCCGGTCGATGCTGAAACCGGGACCTGCATGGTGGTCGAAGCAAGTCGGAGCCGACGCTCGCGCTCGAGCTTTTGTTTCGTCTCGCGCAGGGCCTGTTCGCGCGGGGTCTCCAGCGGTCGAATAACCTGAGATGTAGGGTGTCCCGGACTAGGCAGAATGGTGGACGGCGGTAGTTTCAGGTCCGGCAAATACGGGTTCACCAGGACGCTGATTATCAATACTCCAAATACGCAGGTTATGATGAAGCCGGTGAGAAATACACCTTGCCTCAGCCGCGGCCAGCGCTTTTTATATGGGTCAAAGAAGACCGGGACTTCACGTATCTTGGGCATTTTACGCAGCTTACCCTTGAGGGCGGCGGTTTGAGTTCACTCCCTCTTCCCTTGGAGCCAAAAGCGAGGATCAACACTCCCTGTTGGGCTGTTTTATTTCTTCCGCGGTGTTCTTCCCAAAATGCCGGGATTAACCCGGCACAATCTATTATAATACACCCTTAGGCTGGCCCCAGTCATCCAAATTCAGATAGCATGAAAAAAGCGATCGGTATTGCGTGTATATTGCTGGTTGGAGCCCTCGGTTTTCGCCTGTTCCTGGCGCTGAGACATCCTAACGACGAGCCGGACGATGGGCGCGTCTATGCCTTGATTGCGCGAAACGTAGTCGATCACCACGCCTACTCGCTGGAGACCGAGGAGCCCTACAAGCCGACTTTCATTCGCGTCCCGGGCTATCCATTATTCCTTGCCGGGGTCTACAGGCTATTCGGCGAAGACAATAATCGAGCCGTAAGGATAGCCCAGGCGGTGCTCAGCACACTCACCTGCTTGATTGTGGGACTGATCGCGATGGCCTGGACGCCGTCGGAGTGGGACGAAAGCCGGCGGCGGCGCGCGCTCCTTTTAGGAATCGCTCTGGCGGCGATCTGCCCATTCACGGCCATCTATGTCACGGTAATATTGACGGAAACCTGGGCGACCCTGCTCGGCGCTGCTTGCGCTCTGGCTGCCTCTCTGGCAATCAAATCAGAAGCCGGCGCTCGGAAGATCGCCTGGTGGGCTGCTGCGGGAGTGCTGGGCGGCGGGGCCACAATGTTCAGGCCCGATGCCGCGATGTTCGTCGGAGCAGCCGGCATCCTCATGGTATTGGTTCAAGCTGGCAAAGCCGTGGCCAGCGCCCGATCATCCAGGGCACGCACGACTAAGGCGCGCCGCTCGGGGCTGCGTGAGCCTCTCAGGGCAGCGCTTGTGTCGGGGACCGCAATAGCACTGGGATTCGGTTTGGCGTTGACCCCCTGGACGATTAGAAATGCCAGGGTTTTCGGGATGTTCCAGCCGATCGCTCCTTCAGATGCCGGCATGCCGGGCGAGTTCTCGTATCAAGGATATATCGCCTGGTTGAAGACGTGGGTCGATGACGTCCGGTACACAGAGATTGCCGAGTGGCCTCTGGACTATGCGCCGATTCGAATTCAAGACTTGCCTGATTTCGCCTTCGACTCTCCCGAAGAGAAGGACCGGGTGGCCGCCCTGTTTACCGCCTATAACAACGGTGCCGATAAACAGGATGCCGCTGCGAGTGATTCCTCCGATGATGACGACAGCACTGACAGCTCGGATTCGCAGGACACCACGGATGATCATGCCGACTCGCCGTCTCCGCCCGAGCAGGTCTCCCCAAACCTCTCCCCAAACCATGTCCACACCGGCAAAGAATACGCCGTACAAATGACTACGGACCTGGACGCCGCCTTTG
>Ga0126381_100010290_pt1 | contig 10528 bp, 7 predicted proteins | sample PanSoiMetPlot_28_FD_96465 | JGI IMG/M metagenome (GOLD analysis project Ga0126381, IMG submission 96465) | Tropical forest soil microbial communities from Panama - MetaG Plot_28 | ecosystem: Environmental > Terrestrial > Soil > Tropical forest > Bulk soil | place: Panama | collected 2016-02-17 | reverse complement strand
TCGGGTGAGCCACAGCAGCTCCGCAATCGCATCGCACATCGGGCGCAGCAGTCCCAGCCACTGGTTGAAGGTGCGCATGCGCGCATCGTCGGCCTGCGTCAGCCAGAAATAATAGTCCGGCAGATCGAACTCGCAGGTGCCGCCGGGAATGCTGCTGCGATGTTTGATGGCGCTCAGGAACTCCGAGTCGCGCAGCGGCTGCAGGAACGCAGATCCTGCGCTCATGAGGTCGGTGCGCAGGCGAGTCAGGTTGGCGGTCAGGCTCTTCAGGCGCTGCCCATCCACCCCGGGCTTGGACTGAAATTCATTCAGAGTCGTCAGCTGGCTCTCGAGCTCCTTCAGCACATCCGAGCGCACGTCGCCGCGCGTCGTGAGCGCGAGGATATCGATGAGGCTCGCCATGGCAGCACGGCTTCCCCAGGGGCTCGCCATCTCGTTGTGGTACAGCGCCTGGTTGTAGAGAAAGTCGAGGCGCAGAAAAGTGCGCATCCGCTCATTGAGCGGTTGCTCGAAGACCAGCTGACCCAATGCGGCCTCGGCAGCGGGCGCGGCCGAGCTTACGGCTTCGCGTGCGGCAGATTCTGTCACATGCGTATTGTGCTTTAGGCACGCGCCGCCCGTAAACGGCGGCGAGACGCTCCCTTCAGCTGCGCGGGCGTGCCGCGAGCTCGAGATAGCGCGGATGCAGTGCCGCGACCTGATCGCGGACGGCGCTCATATCGGTGTCGTTGTGAATGACGTCATCGGCGGCTTTCAGGCGCGCTGCGCGGGGTACCTGCGCTCTGAGGATGGCCTGGACCTGCTCGGGCGTGGAGCCATCCCGATCGCGCAGGCGCCGGATCTGCAGGTCCTCCTCGCAATCGACGACGAGCACGCGATCCACGTGCGAGGCCAGGTTTTTTTCCACCAGCAGCGGGATCACCAGTATCTGGTACGCGCCACCCGCTTCCGCGGAGCGCGCCTCCATCGCCGCACCGATCGCAGGGTGGGTCAACGCCTCGAGATCGGCGCGCGCCTTCGGGTCCGAGAAAACGATCTGGCGCAGCGCCGGCCGGTCGAGGTGGCCGTCAGGGGTCAGAATCGTTGGCCCAAAGCGCTCCACCAGGCGCTCGAGCGGCGGCTGCCCCGGCTCGACCACGTCACGGGCGATCTGGTCGCTGTCCAGGATGGGTACACCGAGTGCCCCGAAGAACTTTGCCGCGGTGGACTTCCCGCTCGCGATGCCGCCGGTCAGCCCGACCCGGAACGCGCGCGCGCTCACGTGAAGCGGCTCATGGGTGCGGGGCGAAAAGACCGAGGTAGCCCGCGACCACCCGCGGCCCGAACATCAGCATCGACCAGCCGGCAGCGGCCAGGAATGGCCCGAAAGGGATCGGCGTGGAGCGGCTCTGACCGCGCAGGGTGATCAGAGCGAGGCCGACGACGGCGCCCACGGCTGCGGCGATCAGGAGGGTCGGCAGCAGCATCTGCCAGCCGAGCCAGGCGCCGAGGGCTGCGAAGAGCTTGAAGTCACCGTAACCCATGCCTTCCTTACCGGTGAGCAACCGGAACAGATGATAGACGCTCCACAGGCTCACGTAACCCGCCATGGCCCCGATCAGGCTCGATCGAGGGTCAACGCCAAGGGGATGCGCTCCCAATAGGCTGAGAAGCAGCCCGATCCACATGAGGGGTAGCGTCAGAGCGTCTGGGAGCAGCTGGTGATCGATGTCGATGAAGGTCAGTGCGATCAGGAACCACGTGAGCACGATCCCCGCGAGCCCCGGCCAGCCAAATCCGAATTCCCAGGCGACGAGCGCCGACAGCATCGCCGTGAGCACTTCCACCAGTGGATAGCGGGCGCTGATCGGATTTCCGCAGCGGGCGCAACGTCCCTTGAGCAGCAGCCAGGACACCAGAGGGACGTTCTGCAACGCAGTGATCGGGGCATGGCAGGATGGGCAGGCCGAGCGCGGGACTACGAGGTTGAAGCGCTCGGGTATTCCGGATCGCTCGCTGCTCTGCGCGCCCGGTTCGCCGGAGAGCTCGGCGCATTGCTCGCGCCACTGCCGCTCCAGCATGACCGGCAGGCGATAGATCACGACGTTGAGGAAACTGCCGACGACGAGTCCCAGCACGAACCACGTGCCGACGAACATGGCGGGCGATGCCGCCAGCAGCTCGATCACGGACATAATCTCATGAGCATTCTAATGAAAACGCCGCGCAGAGCGCGGCGCTTCCGCTCGGCCACGTTCTGGCGAAGCTACACGACCGAGGCGAGCTTGAAGATCGGCAGGTACATGGCGATCACGAGGCCGCCCACCAGCACGCCCAGCACCAGCATGATGAGCGGCTCGAGCAAGCTCGACATCGCGTCGACCGCATTGTCGACCTCCTGCTCATAGAACGTGGCGACCTTGCCCGACATCTCGTCCAGCGAGCCCGATTCCTCGCCCACCGCAATCATCTGGTTGACCATGTTGGGAAAGAGCCCGGTGTTCTCCATGGCTCGCTGCAGGCGCTGACCAGTCGAGACCTCGTCACGCATCTTCATGACCGCATTTTCGTAAACACTGTTCCCGGTAGCTCCTGCGACCGACTCCAGCGCTTCGACCAGCGGGACGCCGGCGGAGAACATGGTCGAGAGCGTGCGTGCGTAGCGGGCGATCGCCGCCTTGTTCAGGATCGGCCCGATGACCGGAACCTTGAGAACGGCGCGGTCGAGAAAGTCGCGCAGGGCTTTCGAGCGCTTCTTGAAATAAATGAAGAACCACACCGCACCGCCCACCCCAATGGCAATGAACAGACCGTCCGACTTGACGATCTGCGAGATGTGAATGACGAATTGGGTAAAGGCCGGAAGATTGGCACCGAAGCCCTTGTAGAGAGCCTCGAACTGAGGAATGACGAACACCAGCAGCACAACGGTCACGAGCACCGCGACGACCATGACCGCTGCCGGGTAGAACAGCGCCTTCTTCACCTTCTTCTTCAGTGCTTCGGTCTTCTCCTTGTAGGTCGCGATTTTGTCCAGCAGCGTTTCGAGCGCACCGGCCTGCTCGCCGGCCTCGACCAGATTTACGAACAGGTCATCAAAATACAGCGGATGCTTGCCAAGGGCCTCGTGGAGAGACGTGCCGCCTTCCACGTCTGCCTTGACATCGAGAATGAGTTTCTGCACGGCTGGCTTGTCGTTGCCCGTGCCGACGATCTCGAACGCCTGCACCAGCGGAATGCCGGCGGCGAGCATGGTGGCGAGCTGGCGGGCGAAAATGGCGATATCGGCCGCATTGACCTTGCCGCCCTTGCGTCCCTGCCGCTGCTTGCGAATTCGCGACGGCGCTACGCCCTGACGGCGCAGCTCGGCGCGCAGCGACTGCTCATCTGGCGCGAGACTCTTGCCCTTGATGCGGGCACCGCGCTTGTCGCGTCCCTCCCACTGGAAGGGCACGTCGCGCTTGATCGACTTGACGGTTGCGGTCGCTGCTGGAGCCATGTGTCATTCCCGTGCTGCGTCACTCGACCGTGACACTGTTGACTTCCTCGAGACTCGTCATTCCGTTCTTCACCTTCTCGAGCCCTGCGCGGCGCAGATCCCATACCCCTTCCTTGGCTGCCTGGGCACCGATCTCCACGGCACTGCCTCCTGCCAGAATGATGCGGGCGATCGCTTCACTGACCGGTAACACCTGGTAGATGCCCACACGGCCCTTGTAGCCGTCGGTGCAGTTGGCGCATCCCTTCGGACCATAGATCTTGAGCCCGTGTCCGACATCGGCCTCGGTGAACCCTTCCTTGAGGAGCGCCTCCCTCGGGATGTCGCGCGGTTGCTTGCACTGCGGGCACAGTCGTCGTGCCAGGCGCTGCGCGATGATGAGGCTCACTGAGGTCGCGATCGCATAGGGCTTCACCCCCATGTCGACCATGCGCGTGAGCGTCTGCGGTGCGTCGTTCGTGTGCAGCGTCGAAAGCACGAGGTGGCCGGTCTGCGCTGCCTTGATGGCGATCTCGGCGGTCTCGAGGTCACGGATCTCACCGACCATGATGACGTCGGGGTCCTGGCGCAGGAAGGCGCGCATCGCCGTCGCAAAGGTGAGGCCCACCTTGGGGTTGACGTTCACCTGGTTGACGCCGGGGAGGTTGATTTCCGCCGGGTCTTCCGCCGTCGAGATGTTCGTGTCCTCACGGTTGAGGATGTTGAGTCCGGTGTACAGCGACACGGTCTTACCGCTACCGGTAGGGCCGGTGACCAGAATCATGCCCTGCGGCTTGGCGAGATACTTGGTATAGAGTTCCTTTTGGAACGGCTCATACCCCAGCGAGTCGATGCCGAGCATCGCCTGTGTCGGGTCGAGGATACGCAGCACGATCTTCTCGCCGAACAGCGTCGGACACGTGCTGACGCGGAAGTCGATGGCGCGGGTCTTCGAGAGCCGCATCTTGATGCGGCCGTCCTGCGGGACGCGTCGCTCGGCGATGTCCAGGCGCGACATGACTTTCAGTCGTGCCGACAGCTTCGGGGCGAGTTGTACCGGCGGTTGCGCGATTTCCTTGAGCACGCCATCCATGCGCAGGCGCACGCGGTAGATCTTCTCGAACGGCTCAAAGTGGATGTCCGATGCACCGCGGCGGATGGCGTCCAGCATCACCTTGTTGACGAAGCGGACGATCGGCGCATCTTCGACGTCGTCGCGAGCGAGCTTATCCTCGCTGTCGTCGTCGCCGGCGGTGACTTCCAGCGACTCGAGGTCGACGTCGGCCTCCTCGCTGAGCGCCGCCATCTGGTTGTCGACCTGCTCGAGCGCCTTGTCGATCGCCCGCTGCAGCTTGTCGTCCTCGACGACGATTGCTTCGACGCCGAGGCTCGTGCCGAAGCGCACTTCGTCGATGGCGTGCAGGTTGGTCGGGTCGGCCACCGCGAGGAACAGGCGCTTGCCACGCCGGAAGAGCGGCAGCACGCGGTGCTTGGCGATGAGCTTGTCGGTCACCAGCCGCACCACCTCGAGGTCGAGGCTCACGGCGTCGAGGTCGAAGAGCGGCACCCCAAACTCATGTGACGCCGCCACCGCGATGTCACGAGCGCTTGCTGCGCCGCTCGTCACCAGCTGAGTGACGACGTTGGTCTTGCGCTCGCGAGCGGCGTTTACCGCGTCGAGCATCGCTGCCTCGTCGACGACGCCATCCTGCACGAGGCGCTGCGGCAGACCGCCGAAGCCGGTGCGAGTGCCCCCGAGTGCTAAGGAAGCGTTGTCATTCATTGGCTTATGGCAAGCGATAGACGCCGAGTGGTCAGTTTACCCAAGAGGTCGCCACGCGCAATTGTCAAATGTCCGTCGATTCTGAATGACCGCGCGCCATTTCCGGCGGGGTCCGCGTCACACTTGCCCAAGCAGGATCCCGAAAAAAGAGCCCCGGCGCGGGGCCGGGGCTCGCGAGGACTCGGAATGAGTCTCAGAGGTCGATTATTTGCACTGCGTGGGGGCGTACCGCGCGAGCACGGTGCCCATCGTCTGGGTGATCATCGCGGGCACGGTGTTAGCGGCGGTCTGGTTGCTCACCGAGGCGCACGCCCAGTCGACGTTACCAGAATCGCCAGCGGCGTCGGCCGCCTTGAGGCTCTCGTATGCGCCGGCCTTGTTGATCTGCGGTGTGAGCGTCAACGTGTTGGCCTTGATCTGCGGCGTATTGGCACCGTACGTGACCGTGATCATGCCCGTGGCAGGGTCGATCACGATCGTGTCGACGTACTTGCTCTTCGTCCAACCGGCAGTCCAGGCCAGCGACGCGGCGTTCACGCCGTTGATGCCATTCGACTCGAATCCCTCGGCGACGGCCGTCTTGGCAGACGCGGAGAGGTTCAGGCCTTCGGTCACCTTCGAGCGCACCGTGTAGTCCTGGTATGCCGGGATCGCGATCGCGGCAAGAATGCCGATGATCGCAACCACGATCATCAACTCGATAAGGGTGAAACCCTTTTGCACAGCCTTCATTGATGAAAACTCCTGAAAGTTTTTGAGATACACAGTCAGCGGCGCAAAAAGGCGCCCACGTGAAATTGAAGCAAGCGATGTGCCACCGTCTGGGAAGAGGCGCAACACCTTGATTCGGCGTGGAAAGCTCATGTCGCAGGGCTGCAGCTGATTTACTTAGTTCTGTCGCAGACTGACGCCACCCGGGGGCCGTCGCGTCAGAAAGTGACCCACAGCGTCACCTGAGCTCCCTCACTCGATGCCGAGCTTCTTTATCCGGTACCGCAACGCCCGGAAGCTCATCCCCAGGAGCTTCGCGGCCGCGGTCTTGTTGTAACGTGTCTTTTCGAGAGCCCGGACGATGGCGTCCCGCTCGATGCTCTCGAGCTGACTGCCGAGCGCGGTATTGCCGACAACCGGTGTGGCATTGATCGGAGCTGCGGTTTCGGGCCCCGACGGTCGCGTCGTCGCGCGCAGCCGGATGTGCTCCGGCGTGATCACGCCAGCGGTGCTCAAGGTCAATGCGCGCTCGAGCACATTCTCGAGCTCGCGGACGTTACCCGGGAAGGGGTAGGCCTCGAGCAACTGGACCGCTTCCGCGGAGAGCTCTGGCGCGCGCCCATTGGCCCGGCGTGCCAGCCGCTCGAGGATGGCCCCCGCGATCTCGCGGATGTCTCCGCCGCGCTCCCGCAGAGCCGGGACCCGCAGCTCGATGACGTTGATGCGATAGAACAGGTCTTCACGGAACAGGCCCTGGGCGACCAGATCGGCCAGATTCTTGTGGGTGGCCGAGAGAATGCGCACGTCGACCGTCTCCTCGCGAGATTCGCCCACCGGGCGTATGGTCTTCTCCTGCACGACCCGCAGGAGCTTGACCTGCATGTGCAGCGGAAGATCAGCGACCTCATCGAGAAAGAGCGTCCCGCCCTCCGCGCTCTGAACGAGCCCCTTCTTATCCGCCACGGCACCCGTGAAGCTGCCGCGCCTGTGGCCGAAGAGCTCGCTCTCCATGAGCTCGGTGGGAATCGCCCCGCAGTTCACCGCCACGAACGGACCGCCGCGCCGTGCGCCGCTCTCGTGAATCATGCGTGCGACGAGCTCCTTGCCGGTACCGGACTCCCCGCAGATGTGTACCGGCGCCTGGCTGCGGGCCACGCGGCTGATCATCTCCCTGAGCTGCTCCATGACCACAGAGCTGCCGAGCAGCCGCGGCCCCTTCAGGGTGGCGGCCGTCTCCTCGTCGATTGCGGCTCCGAGCTTGATGGCACTGCCGACCAGCTTGCGTAGCACGCCGAGGTCGAGAGGCTTCGAGACGAAGTCGAAGGCGCCCAGCTTCAGCGCCCGCACCGCGGACTCGACGTTGCCGTGCGCAGTGATCACGGCCACCGGTACCGCGGAGCGGTTCTCCTGGATCCATGCCACGAGATCGAGCCCGTCACCGTCGGGCAGACGCATGTCGGTCAGGCAGAGGTCGAAACGCTCGGATTTCAAGAGTCGCCTGGCACTGTTGAGGTCACTGGCCGTGCGCGTCGTGAGACTCATGCGTCCGAGGGTGAGACTCACGAGCTCGAGTAGATCGGGCTCATCATCCACGACCAGCACCACGGGTTGTACGGCACTGCGAGTGCCGGCGGCTGCCGCATTCATCGCATCTCCCAGCGGCGCGGATCGGCGAATACCAGCCTGAAGATGCTGCCACCGCCCAACCGTGGCTCGTACAGCAGCGTCGCGCCGTTGGCCTGTGCGAGCTCGCGCGCGAGAAACAAACCCAGCCCCGTGCCGCGGCCACCGCTGTAAAACGGCTCGAAGATCCGCTCGACATGCTCGGGCACCACTCCAGCGCCGCGATCGGCGACCTCGAGGAATGGCCGGCCAGTTCCCAGCATACGGCCGTATCGTATCTCGATGCCGTCCGTCGGCGAGTCGCCGATCGCGTGCCGCAGCGCATTCTCGCAGAGGTTCCAGACGATCTGACGCAGCTGGTCCGGGTCGACGCGCACCTCGACAGTGGCGGTCTCCACGATCACGGTCAGCCGTGCGAGCGGCCACTGCATGGTCTGGCAGAACTCCTGTTGGAAATCCTGCATCCAGGGCAAGAGCGGCAGGCGTTCCAGCCGCGGCTGCTCGCGCCGCGAGAGGCGCTGAACGTTTTCGATGATGCCGCTCACGCGCTCGGCGTTGCTGCTGATGATCTCGGTGAGGCGCCGATCGTCGCTGCTGAGACTGGGCGACTCGGCGAGCAGTTGTCCCGCATGGCTCATGGCACCCACGGGATTGCGGATCTCGTGAGCAATGCTCGCGCTCAAACGCCCGAGCGCGGCGAGCTTCGACTGCTGGACCTTCTCTTCGATGAGGCTCGTGTCCTCGAGGAAGACCAGCACCGGGGCCGGATTCGCAGTGCCGAGCGGCGCGAAATGGGCGCCGATGAGGCGCGATCCGTCCGCCGCGACGAAGGTCTGATCGACGGGGGGGACGGCGTCGGTTGAGCCGCCGGCACGCTGGCGCCAGGACTCGAGCAGGTAGAGGAGCCGCGGACAAGCCTCGCCGATCAGCGCATCCGGGTAGGCGTTCTTGTCGCCGAGGATCTGCGCGGCGGACTCGTTGATCAGCCGAATGCGATCCTGTGCATCGACGACCAGGAGGCTCTCACGCAGATGTTGCACGATGTACTGTGACAGCTGCGCCATGTTTGCAAGGTCGACCTCCTGGCGCCTTACGAGGGCCTCGCTCTCCCGCAGCCGGCTGCCGACCGGACGCAGGACCAGCGCTACCAGGAACAGCACGGCACCGTAGACACCCGCGGCCAGGTAGTCGGTCGCCGGAGACTCGACGGCCAGTCCCACGAATACCTGCTGCAGCAATACGGCGAGCGCGGCAACGGCCGCGATCAGCAGCGCATCCCGGGGACCCGCCAGGATCGTGAGCGCGAACACGGGCACCACGAGGAGGATGCCGAGTCCGCTCGCGACGCCGCCGCTGGCGTAGAGAATGAGTCCGATGGCGATCGCGTCCACGGTGGCATTGACCAGCGCGACGATGCGCACGCTCGACCACTGGAGTCGCCGCGCGATGACCAGCAGCACCGCCGCGGTGAAATAGGCGATACAGGCGCTGACGAACAGCGGCGACCGGGCCGCTTCCGGCCCCCAGCCGGCGCCTGCAAACGATTGCATCGAGAGCAGCACCAGGGGCACCAGCAGCCGATACAGGTTCAGCAGCCCGATCACGCGCCAGGCGAAATCGCTTGGGGTTACGAACGGCGCTGCGGTGCTGGCCGGTGTCGCGGACAAGATGTTGGCGGCCGTAGGACTTTTGCGAAGGCGCGACTGTAGCACCTTCACTGCGCACGGAAACGCGATCCGCATCGCATGCCCGGTCGACTCGAGTGCTGTTGCGACCGCGACGCGGCTGGCCAGCGGCGGCTACTTTCGAGGACAATGCGCGCTTTACGCGCAAGGCCGAGAGATGAACCTGCACGAATATCAGGCCAAGGATATCTTTCGCAGCTATGGCATCCCGGTGCCGGCGGGGAAGGTGGCGGAGAGCCCGGAGGCAGCCGCCGAAGCGGCCCGCGAGCTCGGCGGCTCGGTCTGGGTCGTGAAGGCCCAGGTCCACGCGGGCGGACGCGGCAAGGCAGGAGGCGTGAAGCTCGCGCGCGACCCTGAAGCGGTGCGAGCGGCGGCCACCGAGATGCTTGGCAAGCGCCTGGTGACGCCACAGACCGGCCGGGGCGGCTTACCCGTCAGTCAGGTGTACGTCGAATCCGGTTCCGACATCGCGCGCGAGATGTACCTTTCGCTGACCCTCAATCGAGAGCGCGGCCGCATTGCGCTCATCGCCTCCGCCGCAGGTGGCATGGACATCGAAGAGGTCGCCCATACGACGCCGGAGAAGATCCTTAGCGCAACGATTCATCCGGCGGCGGGCCTGCAGGCGTACGAGGCGCGTGACCTTGCGTTTGGTCTCGGACTGCGTGGCGCGCAGCTCACCGCGTTCCAGTCGCTCGCGGCGGCGCTCTACCGGCTGTATCTCGAGAAGGATCTGAGCCTCGTCGAGATCAATCCACTGATCGTCACCGCAAGCGGTGCGCTCGTGGCGCTGGACGCGAAGATCAACGTCGACGACAACGCACTGTTCCGTCACCCCGAGCTCGCCCGCCTGCGCGATACCAGCCAGGAAGACCCGATGGAACGCCGGGCCGCGGAGCACGACCTCAACTACGTCTCCCTCGACGGCAACATTGCCTGCATGGTGAACGGCGCCGGGCTCGCGATGGCGACCATGGACCTCATCAAGCTGCACGGCGGGGAGCCCGCGAACTTCCTCGATGTCGGCGGCGGCGCTACCAGCGAGCGGGTCACGGCCGCATTCGAGCTCATCCTGTCCAATCCGAAGGTGCGGGCGGTACTGGTGAACATCTTTGGCGGCATCGTGCGCGGCGACGTCATCGCCGAGGGCATCATCAATGCAGTGAGGAAGGTCGGCGTGAAGGTCCCGGTGGTGGTGCGCATCGAGGGCACCAATGCCGACAAGGCGCGCGCGATGCTCGCGCAGAGCGGACTCAAGATCACGCCGGC
>Ga0126381_100010287_pt1 | contig 10530 bp, 13 predicted proteins | sample PanSoiMetPlot_28_FD_96465 | JGI IMG/M metagenome (GOLD analysis project Ga0126381, IMG submission 96465) | Tropical forest soil microbial communities from Panama - MetaG Plot_28 | ecosystem: Environmental > Terrestrial > Soil > Tropical forest > Bulk soil | place: Panama | collected 2016-02-17 | reverse complement strand
GTCCTCAACCAGGAAAACGAGTCGAAGGGCTTCGTTTGGCATCGTGAGATGCATTCACTTCAGCATTTTCCCAACTTTTGAATCCTGCTCCCATCTCTTTGCGTCGAAAGCCCTGTAGGCTTAAAGAGATCGATGCGATACGCGCGTCTGTGAAGGACAACTTATGGCGAAAACGTGTAGTCATCAAAAAGAAATCAAGAAGGTCACTCCGAGTGGCAAGGGCTGCAAAGAATGTCTCGAGATGGGTGATACCTGGGTCCACCTGCGTTTATGTCTCGAATGCGGGCACGTCGGCTGTTGCGATTCTTCCAAGAACAAGCACGCCACCAAGCACTTTCACGGAACGAAACATCCCGTGATGCAGTCGTTCGAGCCAGGTGAAGACTGGCGCTGGTGCTACATCGACGAGATCTTTCTATAAAAAGTTGCTTCCTTCGAGGTGATGGGATCTTACACTTTCGGTACTTCTGCAAAGAGGAAATTGGCATGACACAACCGCCTGTGAAGAAGCCGCGCATGCTCGACCAGTTGCATGCCGCGGTTCGTGGAGAAATTCCAAAGCCGCCGGTGGCCCAACTGATCGGCTTCACACTGGTGGGAGTTTCCGAGGGCCGTTCCACAGTCATCTTGGAAGCCGGGCCGCAGCACGCGAACCCCATGGGCACATTGCATGGCGGAATTCTGTGCGACATCGCCGATGCCGCCATGGGCATCGCCTACGCGAGCACTCTCGACGAAGACGAAAGCTTCACGACCCTCGAACTGAAAATCAATTTCCTGAAGCCCATCTGGAATGCACAGCTGACCGCCGAAGGGCGAGTGATCAAGCGTGGCCGCACGATTGGGCTCACCGAGTGCGCCGTCATCGATCAGAAGGGAAGTCTCGTCGCCCGCGCCTCAAGCACCTGCATGACCTTGCGCGGACGTGACGCCGAAGGGCGCTGAGAGTGATTGCGGTCCCACCGCTTCGCCCGCCCGTTTGTGATACAACTTTCTGTGACCCGCATGCACGTCTCAGGGGCGACGCACCCTAACACCTGTCGCGCGGATGGCAATCCGTGCTAAGAGCGCTTTTCATCTCTCTTTCTGAGAGCCGCTCTTTGCGATCCATCGCCGAGAAATCAGCGATCGGCCATCGTCTTTCGAGCCGCTTTGTTGCCGGAACCCAAGTTGCCGACGCCATCCGCACGGCCGCCGAGCTCAAGAAAAAGGGAATTACTGTCAGCGTCGACAATCTCGGCGAGAACGTCACGAACACCGAAGAGGCACGTGCCAGTGCCGAGCTTTACCACCAGCTTCTCGATCAGATCGCCGCAAATAAGCTCGAGGCCAACGTGAGCCTCAAGCTCACACACATGGGCCTAGATGTCGACGAAAAGTTGGCCCGTGATCTTGTCACCGGACTTGTCCAACAAGCCGCTTCCTTGAACCCGCCGAACTTTGTGCGCGTCGACATGGAAGGCTCTCCCTATACGCAACGCACGCTCGACTTCGTCCATGAATTGCACCGTATGCCTGGGCATGCCGGCCGGGTCGGTGCGGTCATTCAGTCGTACATGTTGCGTGCCGAAGCCGACGTGGAAAAGCTCCTTGCGGATCGCATCCGTATCCGGCTGTGCAAGGGAGCCTACAAAGAGCCGCCCGACATCGCCTTCCAGAAAAAATCAGAGGTAGACGCGAGTTACATCAAGTTGATGAAGATCCTGCTGAAGAGCGGCGTGTATCACGGCCTCGCCACGCACGACGAAGCCATCATCAACGCGACGAAGGCATTCGCCACGCGCGAAAGCATTCCGCGGGACTCGTTCGAATTCCAGATGCTTCACGGGATTCGCCGTGACCTGCAGCAGAGTCTTGTTCGCGATGGCTGGCGAATGCGCGTCTATATTCCGTTCGGTACTGAGTGGTACCCCTACTTCATGCGGCGCCTGGCAGAACGTCCCGCCAACCTGTTTTTCATTATGAGGAACATGCTTCGCAGCTAATTACGCTGCTATTGCTGTGGAGGCCGCGGGACGGTCGTTTGCGCGGGCGCAAGCGGAAGCTTCGCTGTCTGACGAAGCATGTTGCGTTCCTGCTCGGAGAATTCCTGGTACTTCGGCGACTCCAGGGCCCTTTCGCGCTGATCGGGAGGCATCGAGCGCAGATCGCCGATTGCAGACTTCATCGCCCGTTGACGGTCAGGAGTCAATTGCTTCCACTGCGAATTCAGTTGCCGCACCTGCGACTGTTGCTGAGGCGAAAGGCTGTTGAAGGTGCGCGCCCGGTTCAAGATCTGTTGCTGCTGTTGCTGCGGCAAACTGTTGAAGCGCTGCAAGCGATTCTCCAGTTGCTGTTGCTGAGGGCGAGACAGCTTGTTGAATTGCGGATCACTCTGCAGAGCGCGCTGCTGTTCGGCGGGCGGCAGTTCACGATGTGACCGTAACCAGTCTCCGCCACGGTTTGCAGGCGGACGGGGCACATTGCGCGCGGACGCATTTCCGGTCGGCGCATTTCCGCCGGAAGCATTCGGCGGAGTTCCGCCAAAAGCCTGCGGTGGTCTCGGAACCTCCCGGTTTCCTCCCTGACCAAAGGTCGAGTTCGGCGTCGCTATACGCGACGGGTTGGTCGCAGGACTCGCCGGCGGATGCGCTACTTCTCTCTGCTGTTCCCCGCGATAGTTTGGTGGTCGCGCGGGACGTTGATCATTCTGCGGACGTCCATAGTTCTGCGTTGGCGGTCGCGGAACCTCGCGCGTTGGTTGCTGCGCGTAGCGCGACGGTTGATTCTGCGTTCCTGGTTGCGATTGATAGGAAGGGTAACGCTGCTGTGGCGCGTTACCACGCGGCTGCGACTGCTGCATGCGCGGATAGGATTGAGGCGGTTGCGAATATGAGCGCGATCCATAGGACTGCCGCGACCCATACGACTGGCGCTGCCCATTGTCGCGCATCGGACGAGCGTTTTCCCGCGACCGGTTCGGTCCGTAATTCCGCGGAGGCTGATTCCTTGGACCCGCATTCTGCCGCGACTCATGCCGCGTAGGTTGATTTTGGTTATGGTGTTGAGCAAACGACGGCAAAGTCAGCATCAGCATCAATGCCAGCGCCATCGTCTTCGTAATGGTCTTGCTCTTCACCGCTTCTCCCCGACGTCTTGTTGTGATTCGCCAAGCGTCTACCGCTAGTTGCTTACGAAATCTTCGCCCTTACGGATTCTCGGTCTGATCTGCGTCTGCGTCCGGGGACTGCAAATCGTCCAGGACGTCAAAGTTCGCGTAGACATCTTCGTTGTTATCGAGTGCCTGCAGATCGCCAACCGCAGTGCCAGGAACTGCCTCTATTCCCGACTGAGGATGGTCGTTCGCAACTTTCTGACCACCATTCCGCGCATTGAACCAGTTCACTCCGCCCGCCACCATCAACACCAACGCCAGTGCGCCCGCTAGCGCCGGGGCCCGGAACCACGCCAGCCATGTTGCACGCTGCGGCTTCGCACGCTCCTCGCGCATGCGTGCCGCAAAGCGCGTATCAAAATATGGAGACGGCTCCGGCGCCTGCCACTCATCGAGCAGCGCCATCGTCTCCTGCATCCCCGCAAACTTATTCGCACACGTGGCGCAGCCACGCAGATGTTCGTTCAGCACCGGCGTCGTCGCGCCCGTGCCTGATGCCGCATCCAGCAGCATTTCCTGGATCTCATCGCACTTCATGGTTCCACTTCCTCACAAAAATTCTTTCAGTTGTTCGCGCAGCGTTTCGTACGCGCGGAACAATAAGGACTTCGTCGCCGACTCACTCAGCTTCAGGACCTCGGCGATTTGCCTGTAGTCCATCTGCTGATATTTATGCATGATCACGGCCATTCTCTGCCGCTCGGGCAGAGCTTGCACCTTGGCGCGAATCGCAGCCATCCGTTCGCGCCGCAGTATCGCCTGTTCGACCGTCAGGGAACTGTCAGCTACGTCCATCGTAGTCCCAGTTTCCTCGTCCGGTTCGTCGAGGCTGACCTGATTTTCAGGCCGTTCGTGTCGAGTATCGCGCGCATGGTTTACCGCCAGATTGGTCGCGATCCGATACAACCAGGTGGTAAATTTCGCGCTCGCTTCGTATCCCGTGCGCGAGCGGTAGACCCTGAGAAAGACCTCCTGCGCCAGATCCTCTGCAGCCGCAGAATTATGCGTCATGCGGTACATGAAACTGATCATGGCGCGGCGATATTTCTGAACCAGGTGATCGAAAGCGGATTCGTCGCCCGCCTTCACTCGCAGCATGACGTCCGCATCGGTCAAGCCGACCGCGGAACCGGGCAATTGTGCCGCCGTTTCCGCAGCTGGCTGGGGCCCGATCGACCCCATCGCCAGAAGCCCCCGATCCATGGCTATGCTGCTCACATCGGTATTAACCCCGTCCGGATCAGAAAGTTGCTCTGGACGCTCCTCCGGAATGTCCTCGGAACTCGCTTTGCGCGAAGGACTTACCTGGGGGCGCGGGGGATCGTTGGAGAACGGCATCAGGGTTAAAACTAACGTGTTTCTGAGATCGGCTGCTCCCGAGCGAGACAGGGCCGATTCACAGTACTCCGAACAAGGCTAACACGGCGGCTCGGCCGCTGGAACGGCTTTGTTTGCAATCATATGCGAAGGGCCCGGTCTGCGCCGAGTGCGGAGAGCGCTTCTAGCGCCTGGTTGCAGCAATCGGCAAATCTCGCGAAGGGACTCCTGTCAATTGTTGACAGCATGCCACTCTACAATGACGCACAAGTCACTCGCCGACAGCCACTGCCTCGGCGACTCTCACGACAAACGGCGCGCTACGATCACGACATCGGCAACGAACAATCCTTGCCGCTCGGCAACGACGGCTTGCGGCGGAGAAATTTAGGTTAAGAGTGGCTCGGTCCGATTTTCTTCCCCCACCTGTGAGGGGGGCGCGCCGAAAGGCGCGTGTACTCCAGCGTGGAATCGGGCCGGGCCTAAACCAAGACCTCCAGTCCCGGCGGGCTCCTCCGCCATGAGCGATATCCACACACAGGCTTCGCATTTCTCTAGTGAAGATTGAAGACCCCACCTACAATGGTTCAACGCCTGCCCGGTCTCTGTTCGTTTCTCGTGTCGCGATGGCAAAACGATTACTGGGTCTCCTGTTACTCGGTTGCGGTGGCGCCGTTGTTGTTTTCACGGGTGGCACCTTGGGAGTCGTGATCGCGACGGCTTGTCTTGTCGCGGGCCTTGTGCTTTTGGTGGCGCGCGGGGGCGGCCCGCCGAGCGCGGTACGAACGCAAGGATTGCTCCTGGTCCTCGTAAAAGAGCTCCATGCTCGTCCGATGCGCAACGGCAAGTTCCGAGAAATCTCGGACCCCGATGAGCCCCTGCAGTTCGAACTATTCGTACGTTGCTGGCTGGTGAGCAAGGTTTTTTCCCCAACGAATATCACCGCGGTCCAGATGCGAATCACAAGAGCAAACCATTCCGTCGTCGAATCAGAGCGAGTTCCGGAAGATCTTCAGAACTGGCGTTTGGGGAAACTCGCCGAAGAAGAAGACTCCCGCGGAATCCGGCGCATCAAAACCGCAAACGAAGAGATGCCACCGCTCGATCTAGTCGAGCCCTTGCTGGCGGGGGTCGCGCGGGATGGCTGGTTGCACTACAACGTTCAAAACATCTCTCTCAGTGATTTGAAAGCGGCATCGATCGATCTTTCGGTAACGGATCAAACGGGCGCAGTCCATCACAGCACGATGTCGGGTCCGCGTGTGATCCCGGGACGCGTATGGCCTTTCGCGCAGGCACCTTTTATCCACGAGAACCACGCTCCGAAAAACCCAGAACTCGTGTGAGATGCCAGGGGCTAAATTGACGCCTGATCTAGTCCCCCTATGTATCGGTGGTCCCTAAACTCGGTGTCCTCCGTGATGGAATTCACCCCTAAAAATTTACTCACCTCGCTATGGCACCCTGCCCTGCACTCCAGGGCGATGTGCTCCGCGACGCAGTTCACACCTGGCAGACGTGAAGCTTGGAGAAAGGGTTTGGCCTCAACCCGATCAATGACCGACCGCACTGTTCCCATATTGCATTTTGTGACGTGGACACGATGCCGATATTACGTCATGATCTGGTACGCAGTTGAGTCGTAGTTCACAGTTCCATGGGCTCAGGCCATTGTCCTCGAAGGATGGACTTGACCATGAAGGCACACGTCCTGTTAGTCGAATCGGCGAAAATTCTCCGTTCTCTGCCGAAATAGAGTCAGTGACTTGCATCACATAATTAAGGCATCTTCCGATTGTCGTTTGGTACCCGACTCTCTTCATGGGTCTTGGCCCGTGGCCGGCAACCACGACTCCGCGTGTGCGTCCACCGTCGTTCCGGCTTGGTGCGCAACTGGCTGCGGGCGAAGGTGCTCTGTGGCGCAGTCCACACCGTGGAGGCGTAAAGGATAGAGAATGGGTTGCGCTCAGCCAAATAGACAAATGACGACAATTGATTTGGGCGAACGTGCCGAAGATTCGGCTATAGATTCCACACTGGGAAGCAGCCACTCCAAACAGCTCTCACCATGTCATCGCGCGACGGCTCCCCGAAAACCCAATCACGTAGCCTACAGCCGCCCGTCCCGACGAGCCGCGGCAACATCCGCAATGGACACCAGTGGCGTCCAAAACACGTGGACACCAACCGCAAAAACCTCTAAAATCTCTTTCGTTGGAAACCACGCGGTAGATGGAACTAGTTGATCTGTAACGGAATTGAATTCCCACCTGACCCAGCGAATTCAGGGCGCTTAACTCAGCGGTAGAGTGCCATCTTCACACGGTGGAAGTCATAGGTTCGAATCCTATAGCGCCCACCAATCTTTCAGTAGGATACGAGTCCTCCATGCCGTTTTACATACCCTTCAATGCGAGCATTGCGACCTTTTTGCTTCACGCATATCGGGCGTCACAGCGTCACCGTAAATGTTCATCGTCGTGCGGATGTCCGCGTGACGCATGAGGCGTTGCTGGACTCCAACCGGCGTACCAACCGAATCAAGCCATGTGCGGTACGTGTGCCTGAATGCGTGACTACGCAGATGCCCGATGCCAGCAGCATCAGCGGCCCGCTGTAGCTCTTGCTTCACTCCGGTATAGGAGTACGGCAGCCTGCCGATCTGGACAGGCGAAGCAAAAATCCAATCCTCATTTTCGGAGAACTGAGTTGTTTGCTTCCATACCTTGAGGACTTCCAGCAGTTCACCGGAGACTGTGAGCGTCCTGCGTGATTCATCCCTTTTCACATCATCCACGACCTGCTGCACGATGCCGCGCTCTACACGGAGAGTCCCATTCAGCCAATCCACGTCAGGCCACTTCAATGCGAGTGCTTCACTAGTGCGAAGCCCGAAGCAAACGCACATGAGGGCTAGCGTTCTGAATGGCTCACGAAGATGCGACACAAGCAAACGGAACTGCTCAACCGTAAGACTTCGCGGTTTCCTTATCCGCTTGGACGCGCCGATGCGTTGTCGGTGCAGCCCTGCCGCTAACGTCACTGATGCCGTCCAATCGGCACCGCTGGCAAATCGCCCGAAAGCTGCCGGCGCCGCAAACCCTGCACACACCAAGTGGCGGCCGCTTCGTCAGCTCTTCCAAACTTGGTGCGCGATCGTAACCACAATCGGTGCTGAATCGAGTTGGCACGATTGCTCGGCGTTTGCCCTCAACCCATTCGAAGTGGCCATCTTTGACCGCTGCATCGGCTCGACATGGCAGAACGTGATCGTGACTTTTGCAGCTCGGTGGCTTTCTGGTTCTTTGAAGACGCACTCTATCGCTAGCGGTCCAAACGCAAATTCGCACACGACCCCCTAACCCTAATCCCTCCTCCGGTAAACTGGCCGGAGCCACTTCCCGTTTTGGGAAGCCATGACTACATCATGACCATAAGATGCCACTACTTGATTGAAGACTGGTAAGGAGAAAAATGCGGGCGAATTATTTCCGCTTCTTTACTGACCGGACAGTTCTTTCGGAGTGGGGGATTAGCTTTCGCCAAGCATCTGCGGATTTGTGTTCGTGGTGATTCTCCCCCATGATCTTCGCTAGCGCAACGTACGATAACCCATCGTTTAGATATCGCTTCGCCTGCGCGATGAAACTCGGATTTTCCCGAGGGCGTCCCTTGGGCCTAGGTTTTCTAGACATGGGCAACCAGATCGTCAGTCTCCAGCCAGTGGGGTGCACATCCGCGTCGACCCTGGCTCGTTTGAGGCAGCGCCGGACACAGTCACCCGCGTAGTCGATAATTTGCTGGTAGTGCGGATTGTCGGGTGTCATCACATAACGCAATGCAAGTGGCAAATGACACTCAATCAGAACATAACGTCCAAACGTCTCGAGGTTGTTCGCAATCCTAAAACCCTCCGCCTCGAGGGCTTCGCATGCGACCATTACTCGCCGTGGTGGATCGCTCAGTAACTGTTTGGCTGCCTGGCAACGACCAGCTTGCACGGCCACTTCCCTGTGTGGCCTTCCTGTTTCGATGAACCCAGAAGGCGAGGTCAGGAAGTACCTCGCCTTATCACCTACGGGAGCTACCCGCCAGCTATCCGGCTTGGGTGCAGTATGAGTCGCGCGAATACGCTTCTGTCAAGAGGAAAAAAGGAAAGCCCCAGACCGTCTCAGATCACGAGTGGCTAAACGAGCCACACGGATGTACCATCGCGCACGTGAATTGGTATGCACTCATAGTGCTATTTGCCGCCGCAGCGCTGAATCTTGTCATTGGCGCCTACAACTATTGGAAGCACCGCGTGCACTCAGGTTGGCTGACAACACCCGGTCACGTTGAAGCCAGTGATCTCCGGAACGATCAAAAGGACAGTTACCTTCTGGAAATGCTGCAGCGCGGCGCATTGGTGGCTGAAGTGGCTTACTCGTATCCAGTTGGAGGCTCCTATTACTCGGGTCGCAATGATGTGGTATTTAGAGATGAAGCAGAGGCCTGGAAATATATCGACCGTTTCAAGAAGGGTGATCCCGTTTGCGTGTACTACGACCCCCGAAATCCTGGACACTCAGCGATCGAGCGAGGAACGGTTCGCTATGGCAGGTACCTTGCCGCAGGGTTCGGTTTTCTTCTTCTCAGCATTGTTCTCCTGAAAGAAGGCCGCTGAACTCGAATATGGTACGGGAACACAGGCCCTTAACCACAGACGCGCCGGTTGCACCAAAGCCTCGGTCCACGTTCTCTTCTGGGTAGCGTGGGCCCGAGCGGAGTGGATATCCGGCTCATGCTTCAGGTTTACGATGACCACATCGGGCGTTGCAACAAACTGCTCGTCAACGGTGAGAGGGCGAGCCTCGATCTGCAGATTGCGGTCGATTGGTGCACCTTCCACCGCCCCAACTCTGCAACGGTTCAAACTCGATCATGCCCTGTCCTCGTTTTAGGGCGCCCAACGCGGGTGAGAATGCGGTAATCTTTTTGTAGTGATAGCAACGCTTACGAAACGATCGAGGAGTTAGAGGTTGAGATCGTTCGATTGAACGTAGCTGAGCTCATCATCTGAGACGTTTCGGAATTATTACTGGATGGTGTTTCGAAAACAAGTCTTTTTGGAAGCTTCGAATCCTGTGACACCTCTCCTGACAAATCAATCAGTTGGCGCACGCCATTAGCAGGGGGTTTTGGAAAGCCCGAGAAGGCGTCGTTCCGGCTCGGGTCGTGAGCGCTAAGGCCTGTGGGTGTTGAAAAAGTAGTTCCAAGAAAGCTGTTTGGTCTGTGATCGTCTTGCTGGTTTTCTTCCATGAGTCGGACTAAGCGGCGGCGGGCACAATCGGAGATGTTGCGCGTCCTAGGAAGCGCGTCAGTCGCTTGAGATTTTGGGCTACCGCCGCTAGGAAGAACTGCTCGCGAACAAACTTCAATCTCCGTAAGCGCAAGCGACGCAGCCCAATCTGATTCTTGAGTTCTGCGAACAAGGCCTCGACTTTCTTTCTCTGCCGTTGCGCCTTCGCGAACTCCGGCGTGTTGGCCAACTCGCGAGCGCGTTGCCGGGCCGGTTCGTGCTGATGGATGACCAAGCAGCGGAAAGCGGCACTGGTGCACTGCGGGCGGAGCGCACAAGGGCCACACCGTTTGCGCGTGCCGATGTAGGTCCAGGCGTGATTGCGATGACTTCGACCACCGTAGTTCAGAGGCTGGCCGGCGGGGCAGATATAGTGATCGTGTTCCGGTTCGTAAGTGAAACGCTCGGGAGCAAAGAAAGGACTCCTCTTTCTATGGATGCTGTCTCGGGTTCGCATATAAGGAGTGATACTGCGATCCGCCAACCACTGTAAGAACTCCCCGTTCCCGTACGTGGTGTCGGCTGCCACCGATTCGGGCGCTCGTCCTTGCCACTCTGTGAAACAGGTCAGCATTTGTTGTGCGGCTACCGTCTCCTGACTCATACGCGCCGCTGTCGCCTGTACTCCCACGATCACACAACTGTCATTGTCCACCAGGTAGTTGTCGTAGTAACCCAGCCGTGCCGGCGTGCCGCCCTTGGTGGCATAAGTTGAATC
>Ga0126381_100010286_pt1 | contig 10531 bp, 10 predicted proteins | sample PanSoiMetPlot_28_FD_96465 | JGI IMG/M metagenome (GOLD analysis project Ga0126381, IMG submission 96465) | Tropical forest soil microbial communities from Panama - MetaG Plot_28 | ecosystem: Environmental > Terrestrial > Soil > Tropical forest > Bulk soil | place: Panama | collected 2016-02-17 | reverse complement strand
CCGAGAACTCTGGATCATCTGCGCAGGCTGGCGGCGCGACCTCGCTGCGAATCGTTATCGGCGAGCCGCACTCGATGGTCAGCTTGCTCGGTTCGCGCGACGAGCTGCTCCAGGTCATCGAGGAAGAGTACGACTCCGATATTCACGTGCGCGGCAACGAAATCACCGTGACAGGCTCGGCCAGCGAGGCGGCCGTCATCGGCGAATTGTTCGATGAGCTGACCACGCTGATAGCGAGCGGCACGGAGGTAACTCCCGAAGTCGTCAGGCGCAGCGCCGCGATGCTGAGGCGCAAGTCCGGAGCGCGCCCCGCCGACGTGCTGACATTGGACATCCTCTCGACCCGCGGCCGGACGATCAGGCCAAAAACGGTCAACCAGAAACGCTACGTCGATGCGATCGACAAGCACACGATCGTCTTCGCGATCGGGCCGGCCGGGACCGGCAAGACCTACCTCGCCATGGCGAAGGCGGTCAAGGCGCTGCAGGCCAAGGAGGTCAACAGGATCATCTTGACCAGGCCGGCCGTCGAAGCTGGCGAGCGGCTCGGGTTCTTGCCTGGCACCTTGTACGAGAAGATAGATCCGTACCTGCGGCCGCTTTACGACGCCCTGCACGACATGGTCGACCCGGACTCGATCCCGCGCCTGCTGACCGCCGGCACGATCGAGATCGCGCCGCTCGCGTATATGCGCGGCCGGTCGCTGAACGACTCGTTCATCATCCTTGACGAGGCGCAGAACACCTCAGCAGAACAGATGAAGATGTTCCTCACCAGGCTCGGGTTCGGCAGCAAGATCGTCGTCACCGGCGACGTCACGCAGGTCGACCTGCCGACGGGCCAGGTCAGCGGGCTGCGCATGATCCAGGACGTGCTCGACGGGCTGGCCGATATCTACTTCTGAAAGCTGACCGCGCACGACGTCGTCAGGCACAGGCTCGTCGCTGACATCGTGGACGCGTACGCGCGGTACGACGCGGCGCGAGCGTCGACGGAGGCCGGGCGCCTGTCGGCGAGCCGGGCACGGCGCGACGCCAGCAGGAACCGATGACCGCGGTCACCGGCAGGCGCTCGCCCTGGTTCAACAGCTCCGGGTGGCCGGCGTGAGCGTGGAGATCGCGAACGAGTCCGGGGTGGCTGTGAACGAGGCTGCCCTGGCCGGGCTGGCCAGGCACGTGCTCGACGAGATGCGCGTGCATCCGCTCGCCGAGCTTTCGCTGCTGCTCGTGGACGAGCCCGCGATGACGGAGTTGCACATTCGCTGGATGGGCGAGGAAGGCGCAACCGACGTGCTCGCCTTCCCGATGGACGAGCTCCGCCCGCCGCAGCCCGGCGGAGCGCAGGCAGAACTTGGCGGCTCAGAACCCTCAGGCGTCCCCGGCCTGCTTGGCGACGTCGTGATATGTCCGCAGGTCGCCGCGGCGCAGGCGCGCAAGGCTAAGCACAGCGTGGCCGACGAGATCGAGTTGCTCGCCGCGCACGGCATCTTGCACCTGCTCGGGTACGACCACGCCGACGCGAAGGAACACGCGGCAATGTTCGGCCTTCAGGACCGGCTGCTCGATTCCTGGCGGGCCGAGCGCGCCTCAGGCAGCGCCACCGCGAACGGCCATGCCAGGGCCGGCAGCGACGACCAGCCCGCCTCCGGCTAGCGCGTCATGGGCTGGCTGATCCTCGCGGCTGCGGTGCTCGTCCTATTCGCCGGGCTATGTGCCAGTGCGGACACGGCGCTGCTGCGGGTATCTCGGGCCGGGGCCAAGGAGCTAGCGACATCAGGCCGGGAGGCGTCGCCGCCGCTGCAGGCAGTCCTCGCCGAGGTGCCGAAATACATCGCGGTGCTGCTTCTGGCCAGAGTCGCGGCCGAACTGGGCTCGACGCTGCTCGTCACCTGGGTGCTGCTGCACTGGTCAGGGCCGACGTGGCGGCCATTCCTGCTCGCGGGCGCGATCATGACTGTCGTGATCTACGTGGTCGCCGGGATCGTGCCAAGGACGCTCGGGCGGCAGTCCGCGGCGAGCGTGGCGGACACCGCGGCGTCCGTGATGCAGCCGATCGTCCGCCTGATGGGGCCGATTCCCGCACTGCTCCTGGCGACCGGCCGCGTCCTTGGCCGTGGCGGAAGTCAGCAAAGCGGCCCGTCCGGCGAGGAAGAAGATCTGCGCGGCCTGGTTGACCTGCTTGAGCGCCGCCGGGTAATCGAGCCGGGCGAGCGCGCGATGATTCATTCGGTATTCGAGCTCGGCGACACGATCGTGCGCGAGGTCATGGTGCCGCGCACTGACATGATCTTCGTCGAGAGCGGGAAGACGCTGCGGCAAGCGCTGTCGCTCGCGCTGCGCAGCGGATTCTCCCGGATCCCGGTCGTCGGCGAAAACCTCGACGACGTGGCGGGCGTTGCCTACCTCAAGGACATCGTCACCAGGACCTACGAGGAGCCTGGAGCCCTCGCCCAGCCGGTGAGCACGATCATGCGGCCAGCCACGTTCGTGCCAGACAGCAAGCCGGTCGACGACCTGCTGCGTGAGATGCAGGCCAGGCAGACGCACGTGGCGATTGTGATCGACGAGTACGGCGGCACGGCCGGACTGGTGACGATCGAGGACATCCTCGAGGAGATCGTCGGCGAGATAGCCGACGAGTACGACAAGGAGCAACCGCCGATCGAATGGCTCGATGACGGACGCGCCAGGGTCATCGCGCGGCTGCCGGTTGACGAGCTTGCCGAGCTGTTCGACGTACGGATCGAGGCGGAGGACGTGGATACCGTCGGCGGGTTGCTCGCGCAGCGGCTCGGGCGGGTGCCAATCGCGGGCTCGACGGCAAATGTGGCGGGATTGCGCCTCACCGCAGAGAGCCTCGCCGGGCGGCGCAACCGGATCAGCACGGTCACTGTCCGGCGGGTCGAGCAGGAAGGCGCTGACCACCAGGCCGCGGCGGCCGGCCGACAGCAAGCGGGTGCGGCCGCCCAGGCCGGCCCGGCGGAGAACGGCATGACGGCCGGCGATCGGGCGGGCAGGACGGCGCCGGCCGGCGGCGAGCCCGCGCGCAAATCCGCCACGCGAGAGGCCGCCGAGCCGCGCGCGGACGGCCGTGATCCGGCGGGCGGCGACACAGCAGCACAGTAAGCTCGGTCGCGTGACGGAGGCTGAGCTCGGGCCTGAAGAGCTGAAGATCATCACGCTAGCCCGCTCGGCCAGGGCGCGGGTCGGGTCGGCCGAGGGCGCTGCCGTCAGGGATGAGACCGGCCGCACCTACGCGGCCGCCACGGTCGCGCTCCCGTCGCTTCGGCTGTCGGCACTTACTCTGGCCGTCGCGATGGCGGTCTCAAGCGGCGCATCCGCGCTCGAGGCGGCCGCGCTGGTCAGCGACGGCCCTGGACCGGCACCCGAGGATCTCGGAGCGGTGCGAGACGTCGGAGCGGGCGCGCTGATCATTCATGCCAGGTCGGACGGGACCGTCCGCGAGATACTCAGGCTCTGACCGGAGGTTTCTGGTGTTCTCGGCCGGGTTCACGTGCTTTGCCGGCCGGCCGAACGTCGGTAAGTCGACACTGATGAACGCGCTGGTCGGCTCGAAGGTAGCGATCACAAGCAGCCGGCCGCAGACCACTCGCCGCGTGATCAGGGGGATCGTACGCCGACCAGACGCCGAGCTCGTGATCGTCGACACGCCCGGGTTGCACCGGCCGCGCACGCTGCTTGGCGAACGGCTCGACGGCCTGGTCCGCTCCACGCTGAACGAGGTGGACGTGATCGGGTTCTGCATCCCCGCAGTAGAAGGCATCGGCCCTGGCGATAAGTACCTGGCGGGTCAGCTCACTGGGCATACCGGTACGCCCGTGGTCGCGATCGTCACGAAGACCGACCTGGCGAGCACCGACCACGTAGCTAGCCAGCTAGCGGCCGTCGCTGAGCTCGGGGAGTGGGCAGACATCGTGCCGGTCTCAGCTGTGACCGGATTCCAGCTCGACGTGCTGACCGACGTGCTGATCGGTCATCTCCCGCCTGGCCAGCCGCTTTACCCGGACGGCGAGCTGACCGATGAGCCTGTTCAGGCCATGGTGGCCGAGCTGATCAGGGAGGCGATCCTGGAAGGCGTGCGCGACGAGTTGCCGCACTCGATCGCGGTCGTCGTCGATGAGATGGCGCCGCGCGCTGGCCGGGACGATCTCATCGACGTACACGCGGTCATGTACGTCGAGCGGCCAAGCCAGAAAGCGATCGTGATCGGAGCGAAAGGCGAGAGGCTGAAAGAGGTGGGATCACGGGCGCGGCAGCAGATCGAGGCCTTGCTGCGCCGACGGGTCTACCTTGACCTGCGGATCAAGGTCGCCAAGAACTGGCAGCGGGATCCCAAGCAGCTTCGCAGGCTGGGATTCTACGATTAGGCACTCCGCGCCGCGCCGACAACATCGCAGGTCAGCCGCTGCGGAATTTTGCGAATCGCTGGCCCAAAGTGGACGGTCATGTGATGATCGGGGCTCCGGCGTGCGGTGCTCGCCCAGGCCGGCTACTTGCCCGCAAAGCAGGCTGGAGGCGAGGCAGTGCTGGCCCCGATTGGCTCGACAGTCAGGTACAGGACGATCGGACGCGGTAAGTTCCACTGCGAGCGTTGCGGCGGAGACCGGCCGTATCTTCACCGGTCAGGCAGGCGCTGGGCGCATGTGCTCGGGATCCCTGTCGCATCGCTCGGCGACACCGGTGAGCATCTGCGATGCACGGCCTGCCGCACCTGCTACCGGGTCGAGCTGCTTGCCGTCCCGACGATCGAGCAGATGCATGCCGCCCTGCTGGCTGGGACGAAGGAGGCGGTGCTCGCGATGCTGGGGTCGGGGGGCGCGGACAGCCCGGTCGCCAGGCGCCGGGGTATCCAGATGATCAGGGCCGCCGGAGCGCCTGACTACGGGGACGAGCAGTTGACCGCCGCGCTCGACGCCCGGCCCGCGGCCGGGCCTGGCGCGGCCGCGAGGCCGCGCGAGATTGACGAACCCGGCGTTGGCCTGCGGCCTGCGATCGAGGCATTCGCGATTCAGCTCGACATACACGCCAGGGAGTGGTTCCTTGCGAAGGTCGTTGAGGTTGGCCTGGCCGACGGATCGCTGACCGCGCGGGAGCGTGCGGTTGCCGGGACGGTCGCCCGGTACCTGGGAATGTCGCCGGCACGTGGCGAAGACGTCATCTCGCTCGTCGAGGCGGCCGGATGTTCCTGATCTTCGGACTGCGGGTCTATTTCCGTACCATCGGCCAGGGAACCTTTCACTGCCAGCGGTGCGGTGGTGACCGGCCCTACCGCCACCGGACCGGCCGGCGGTGGATCCACCTGTTCTTCATCCCGGTCATACCGCTCGACAAGGCGGGCGAGTTCATCCAGTGCGCGCAATGCGGCACCAGGTACGCGACCGGCGTCCTCGCGCTGCCCACGACGGCGCAGATGCAGGCGGCGCTTCCGGTCGGGATGCGAGCCGCGGCCATCATCATGCTCCAGGCCGGCGATGCGGGCAGCAGCGCGGCAAGGCGACGGGTGATCGACGTGGTCAAGGGCGCGGGCGTGGCCGACTATGGCGAGGCCGCGATGAACGCCGATCTTCAGTCCGAATCTGACGATGTCGGGTCGGCGGCCGAGCGCCTGAACGTCCTCTCCGCGCAGCTTGCGGTCCCGGCCAGGGAGTGGTTCCTCGCCGAGATCGTCAGGATCGGCTTGGCGGACGGCCCCCTGACGGATGCGGAGCGGCATGCTGCGCGCGAGATCGGCAGCTACCTCGGCATGACGCCAGCGCAGGCGGTCGGGGTCATCGCGCTCACCGAGGAAGGCGCCTCGGCCGGCTAGCGGCACGCCCGCGTCGCGTACCTGCCAGGTCGCGCGGATGGGCGAGAATGACACGGTGAGCATCTACCGCGACGACGGTATCGTGCTGCGCACCCAGAAGCTGGGCGAGGCCGACCGTATCGTCACTGTCCTTGGCCGCAAGTCGGGCCGGGTCAGGGCGGTCGCCAAGGGCGTACGCAAAACCAAGTCGCGGTTCGGTGCCAGGCTCGAGCCGTTCACCCATGTCGACCTGCTGCTGTACACCGGGCGGACGCTCGACGTGATCACGCAGGCCGAGACCGTCCGAAGCTACGGCGAACCACTGACCGGCGACTACCCGAGGTACACCACGGGCACGGCGATGCTGGAGACCGCCGAGCGGTTCACCGCCGTGGAAAAGGAGCCTGCCTTGCGGCAGTTCCTGCTTCTCGTGGGAGGGCTGAGAACGCTGGTCGACGGCGGGCACGAGCCGCGCCTGGTGCTTGACGCGTACCTGCTGCGCTCGCTGGCCGTCGCCGGGCTCGCCCCGGCACTTGAGGAGTGCGCGATCTGCGGAACCCAGGCGCCGTCGGCGTCCGGGGGATCGGTTGCGCGCCGCACGTTCGGTGTCGCCGCGGGCGGCTTGGTCTGCAAGACCTGCTGGGCACCTGGGGCCGCGACCGCCACCGCGCCGACCATCGACCTCATGAGCGCGTTGCTGCGCGGCGACTGGAAGATCGCCGACGCGAGCGACCGCCGGTACCGGGTGGAGTGCAGCGGGCTCGTCGCGGCCTACGTGCAGTGGCATCTTGAGCACTCGATCCGCTCGCTGCGGCACGTGGAGCACGCGTGAATCCCGTCGGCGCCGCCGATGAACGGGGCGCGCCGCGGCCGCGCCCGGTCAAGCCACCCGAGCCGCACGTCACTGGCGCGAAGCCGCCTGACATCCCCGCCGAGCTCGTGCCCAGCCACGTGGCACTGGTGATGGACGGCAACGGCCGGTGGGCCAAACAGCGCGGTCTGCCGCGCACGGAGGGGCACAAGGCAGGCGAGTACTCCCTGTTCGACGTGATCATGGGCGCGATCGAGCTTGGCATCCCGTACTTGTCCGCCTACGCGTTCTCGACCGAGAACTGGCGGCGGTCGCCCGACGAGGTCCGGTTCCTGATGGGCTTCAACCGCGACGTGATCAGGCGGCGCAGGGACCAGCTTAACGAGATGGGGGTGCGTGTTCGCTGGGCCGGACGCAAGCCAAGGCTGTGGCGCAGCGTAATCAGCGAGTTGCAGGACGCGGAGCGGATGACGTCCGGAAACTCCGTTCTCACCCTGCAGTTTTGCGTCAACTACGGCGGCCGGGCTGAGATCGCCGATGCGGCAGCCGCGATCGCGGCCGACGTCGCGGCGGGCAGGCTGCGGGCCGACAGGATCGACGAGAAGGTGTTCGCCAGGTACCTGGATGAGCCGGGGATTCCCGACGTCGACCTGTTCGTGCGCTCGTCTGGCGAACAGCGAACGTCCAATTTCCTGATCTGGCAGTCGGCATACGCCGAACTTGTGTTCCTCGACACCCTGTTCCCAGATTTCGACCGCAGGCACCTGTGGCAGGCATGCGAGATATTCGCCAGCCGCGACCGGCGCTACGGCGGTGCGCGGCCGAACCTCGTGCCTTAACCGTGCAGGCCTCGCACCACCGCTACGGTCAGGACGAGCGCGATCACGATCACACGAAGCGCGCGCCCCCGGGCATTCAGCCGCGGCCACGACATCGCCGCAAGCCAGCCGAGCGCTGCGGCGAGTGCAACCAGCGCGATCGCTCCTACCCAGCCGGCTACCGCCAGTCCGATCACCAGCCCCACGACCGCGACCGCTGGCGGCAGCCAGCGCGGAAGCTGGTGCAGCCAGAGCAGCGGCACCGCGCCGCGCTGCTCGATCGAGGCCCTGGCCGGTGATGCGTCAGGGGTGAACAGGGTGTCGCCATCGGGCAGCGGCCTCGGCTGCCTCGACTGCCCAGACCCGGGCTGGCGCCGGCTGGCGCGAGGAGTACTCAAGGTCTGTCCTTCCATCCGCGCATATCCGGTTGCGGGATGCCTGGTCTCTGACCACGATAGCCGGAATACCTGGTCCGCAGGTCCGGCTAAGCTTGCAGGACCGCCGCCGCACAGCGGGTGCGCACATTGCCGCGCTCCCCGTCAATCGCCTCAGGCGCTGGAGATAATCTGATGGTTCGTCGCAGCGACCGCATGGAGACCATAGTCAGCCTCTGTAAGCGGCGTGGGATCGTGTACCCATCCAGCGAGATCTACGGCGGCCTGCGTGCGTCCTGGGATTACGGCCCGCTTGGCGTGGAGATCAAGAACAACATCAAGGGCCAGTGGTGGAGATCGGTCGTCACCGAGCGCGACGACATCGTCGGCCTGGACTCCAGCGTCATCCTGGCCCGCGAAGTATGGGAGGCCAGCGGCCACGTCACCGAGTTCGTCGACCCGCTGACCGAATGCCAGTCGTGCCACCGGCGGTTCCGGCCCGACCACCTGATCGAGGCGTACCAGGAGAAGCACCACGGCAACGAGCCCGCCCACGGACTCGCCGACCTGGCCTGCCCGAACTGCGGGACCAGGGGAGCGTTCACCGAGCCGCGCATGTTCAACGCGATGCTGCGCACCTACCTCGGCGCAGTGGAGCGGGACGCGGAGGCGGGCGAGGAGTCCGGGCTGGCTTACCTGCGGCCCGAGACCGCCCAGGGAATCTTCATCAACTTCAAGAACGTCCAGCAGACCTCGCGGAAGAAGATCCCTTTCGGTATCGGCCAGATCGGCAAGTCGTTCAGGAACGAGATCACTCCCGGGAACTTCATCTTCCGTACCCGCGAGTTCGAGCAGATGGAGATGGAGTACTTCGTCAAGCCGGGCACGGACGAGGAGTGGCACGAGACCTGGATCCAGACCCGATTGGCCTGGTACCGCGACCTCGGGCTGAACCAGGAAAATCTCCGGCTCTACGAGCACCCCGCGGAGAAGCGCTCGTTCTACTCCAAGCGGACCGTCGACATTGAGTACCGCTACGGCTTCGTCGGCAGCGAGTGGGGCGAACTCGAGGGAATTGCCAACCGCACCGACTTCGACCTGTCCACGCACGCCAAGGCGTCAGGTGAAGACCTGTCGTACCTGGACGACGAGACAGGAGAGCGGTACGTCCCTTACGTGATCGAGCCCGCAGCCGGGGTTGACCGTTCCATGCTGGCGTTCCTTCTCGACGCCTACGCCGAGGACGAGGCGCCTGACGCCAAGGGCAACCTGGAGAAGCGGACCGTGCTGCGCCTCGACCAGCGGCTGGCCGCGGTCAAGGTCGCCGTGCTGCCGCTGTCACGCAACCCCGATCTGTCACCTAAGGCCCGCGACGTCGCGGCGCTGGTGCGCAAGCACTGGAGCGCCGACTTCGACGACGCGAGCGGGATCGGCAGGCGTTACCGTCGCCAGGACGAGATCGGTACCCCGTACTGCGTCACCGTCGACTTCGACAGCCTCGAGGATCAGGCGGTGACGGTGCGCGAACGGGACTCAATGCTGCAGAAGCGGATCGGCATCGACGGCCTCATCGGGTATCTGTCGGAACAGCTCGCAGGGTGCTGATCCCGGCTGGCTGGACGCGGGAAGGAGCCGGCCGGGGCACCAGGTGGCGGCGGCCAGTCAGGAAGGCAAGGGCGTACTGGCCCGCCACCACGATCAGCAGTGCCCGGTATCCGGTGACCAGCGACACGTACTCGATCACGCCGCCCACCATCGCGCCGAGCAGGTTCGCCGCGAAAGCGGTCGCTGAGTCGCCGACGTCGCGGAACCGCTGGGCGAAGACGAGGTTGGCAAGGAAGATCGGCGCAAACGCGATCAGCACCGCGAGCGCGAACCTCGGGACCGGGCTCAGCGCGAGCAGTGATTCTTGCGGCACGATCCACGCGACGGCCAGCGCAGCGAGCAGCCCTGCGTAGAGCCACTGTGGCCGCCTGATCACCACCAGGCGCGATGTCTGCACGGCAGCAAGCACCGCAAGCAGCACACCGCAGAACACGAGCGCGTTGACGAACCAGGTAGTCCCGAACAGCAACGCGAACTGGACCACGTTCTTCGTCTCGAGCAGCAAGAACGCCGCGCCCATGAAGAACGGATCGCCGAACCGGGTCATTCTGCGATACGGCCCCGACGCGCTGCGCACGAGCAGCACCGAGGTGAGCAGGATGAGTGCCAGCGTGACCAGGTAAAACGATGGGATCGTGTTGGCCTTCAGGTAGATGAACGGGTGGTCGTCGGTGGCAGGCGCCGCCACACCGGCCGGACGGTGCCAGGTCTTGACGCAGTCCACCGCCGCAGGGTTGGCGCTGATCGTCAGCACGGAGAGCCGCTGCTGGTACCTGCCGACCGAGGTGATGCACGGCGGATGCCCAAAGGCCATGTCCAGGGTGTTCGCCAGCCGGTCCTTGAGCCAGGCCGTTCGGTAGTAGTTGTACATCGCGAATACGCCTGTGCCAGGCACCAGATGAGCCCGCGCTGACTCGATGGCCTGGAGTGTGAACAGGTAGCTTTCCAGCCGCAGCGAGGACTGTCCCGCCACCAGCGTGAGCGAGTCTGGCAGGGCGAACAGGATCAGGTCGTACTTCTTCTTGGTCTGCGACAGGAAGGCCCGGCCGTCGTTGATGTGCACGCTGACCCGCGGGTTCTGGTAAGGCTGGTCAGTGTTGAGCCTGGTTCCGATCTT
>Ga0126381_100010285_pt1 | contig 10532 bp, 6 predicted proteins | sample PanSoiMetPlot_28_FD_96465 | JGI IMG/M metagenome (GOLD analysis project Ga0126381, IMG submission 96465) | Tropical forest soil microbial communities from Panama - MetaG Plot_28 | ecosystem: Environmental > Terrestrial > Soil > Tropical forest > Bulk soil | place: Panama | collected 2016-02-17 | reverse complement strand
CTTGTCGTAGGCAATGCCGGTCGGCCCCTTGCAGGGATCGAGCGGCCACGAGGCGGTCGCCTTCCAGGTCTTCACGTCGATCACCTGGATAGTGTTCTTGCGCTCGTTATTGACAAAGATATGTCCCTTGCCGTCGGCCGCCGCGCCTTCCGGGGCGGTGTCCTCCAGCTCGGCATTGCCGACGTTCTCACCGGTCTTCGGATTGATTGCAGTCAGCGTGCCGATGGGCTGGCTGTGGTTCGTGAGAATAATCAGGTCGTCCGGCTCATCGTACATGATGCCGTCAAGCCCTCCTTGTTCGACGGGGATGCGCTTGATCTCGGCCAGCGTCTTGAGATCGAACATGGTGACGGTTTTGTCGCCGCCGTTAGTGCTAAAGCCGTGGCCCGCCTTGGTGGCGATACCGGCTCCATGGACTCCGGGCGTATTCGGAATATCGCCGACGACTTTGCCGGTGGCTCCGTCGACCACCATCATATGGGTGCCGCGCGAAACGAAAACCCGCCCCGTCGCGGCTTCGACGGCGACGTAATCAGTGCCGCCCTCGCCCTTGATATCGAATTTCTCCACCTTGAACGTTTGAGCGCTCCCGATACTGGGCGCGGTCAGGACGCTTGCTAAGAGTACCGCCCTTGCGGTTAAGAATCGTCTGGTCATTCGGCCTCCTTTGGTTTGGCGTCGATGTACAAACTGTTTTAGAGAATAATTGTAGTCTCTAGCCCGCCCGTTGTGACACCGGCGGCTAAAGAGGGAGTACCAATCGGCGTTGGCTTGCAATCACCTTTCCGCCCAGCTTTGCCAGCCGCCCCGTCTGTATGCTGCCCTGAAGTCGCGGTGATGCACCGGGAATCGTGCTACAGGCCAAGGGCCTTCCGGACTTCGGCCTTCGCGGCAGCGAATTCCTCCTGGAACTTCGGGCTGCCAATCATGGCGCCCTTGACGATGTCTGCGGCCTCCTTACTGGCCGGGATGTCGGATGCGTAATGATCGCCGCAGACGACGCGGCTGTGGCCGTATTCGTCGGCGCGGGCGTGAAGGGCTTCGCTCTTTTCGGGCACCATCATACTGAGGACGAGGGCGCTCAAGTACCCGGTGGTGCCATGACCACTGGGGTACGAATTCTTGGGACCGCCGGGCTTGCTGCCGCAGATGGACTTGATGGCATCGAGATCGTAGGGGCGGGGCTCTTGCCAGTACTTCTTCGCCGCGATTACGAAAATCCCCGCGTCGTTAGCCATATCGGCCCAAAGCTTGGCGAGGGCCGGCATTTGATTCCACGGTGAGTGTGTCGCTGAGCGCCATGGCGATGGAAAAAGGTTTTCGTGCTTGTTATCCCAATTGGCGCGTTCGATCTCTTGGGGCGTGGCGGAGCGATGGATGGCACAGATCTCAGCCACGTCGCGCGACAGTTTTGGGGAATTGAGCGCGGGTGGCCGTGTCAATAGGACCACGGAGTCAGCCAATGCGGTGAGATGAAGATTGGTGTCTTGGGGGGTCTGGCCGGGGTTTGGCCAGCGAGAGAAGCGGTCATAAAACCGCACAGGACGGCGCCGCGTGCCAGTGCCATGGTGTTCCTCGCTTAATGTCCTCCGTCGAAGAATGCAGCGGTTAATCTCACGCAAAAATGAATTCTTGACGACAGTTTCACAAGGCCACTATTTCTTAAGGTTGTCTTTAGAATCGGATGCTCTAATCGGTGGGATGAGCAAACTGAACCGGGGTTTCGGTGGAGTTTTGCTGACAATTGCGCTCGCGGCGTGGGCGGCCACGCGTCCGGCCGAGATTCCGTTCGCTCTCCATATGATCGACCCGGGAGCTTTCGAAACGTGCGCCATTGCCGATATCAACCACGACGGACACCCTGACATCGTCTCCGGCGAGAACTGGTATGAGGGACCGACCTGGATCAAGCACCCCTTTCGCTCCATCGAGTATTACCGCAACGCCACCGAGGATCTCACGGATCTGGTACTCGACGTCAATGGCGACGGGTATCCCGACGTGATCAGTTCCGCCTCCCATGGAAGCCGCATCTGGTGGAACGAGAATCCGGGGGCGAGAGGCGGCGAATGGAAAGAGCACCTGATCGAAGGCGGACACAGCGTTGAGTTTTCGTTCCTGGTGGATCTGGATAACGATGGCAAAGCGCGCGAAGTGTTGCCGCAATGGGGCGGCCATCAGATGCAGGATCCGCTGGCGTGGTTTGAAGTTCGCGACGGTGCCTTCGTGAAACACGTCGTGAGTCCGCGCAGCTACGGACACGGCATCGGCGTCGGGGACATCAACGGTGACGGCAGGAACGACATCATAACTCCGCTGGGATGGCTCGAAGCCCCGCCCGATCCGCGGAGCGGCGACTGGAAGTTTCACCCGGAGTTCGATTTGGTTAGCGTGGGCTACATTTACGTGCTCGACGTCAACGGCGACGGTCGTCCGGATCTGGTCGCATCCATGGCGCACGATTACGGCATTTTCTGGATGGAGAACCAAGGCGGCGGCAAGTGGGCCAAGCACATCATTGACGATACCTGGTCGCAGGGTCACGCCCTCGCGATGGTGGACCTTAACGGCGACGGCAGGCCCGACTTCGTAACCGGCAAGCGCTACATGGCCCACAACGGATCGGACCCGGGGGAGCGCGAACCGCTCGGGATTTACTGGTACGAATACCGGCCGACAAAGGAGGGCTCCATCGAATGGATCAAACACATTATCGATTACGGCGGGCGCGTCAGCGCTGGCATGCAAATCGCGGTGGCGGATTTGACTGGCGATGGCACTCTAGATCTTGCTATGGGCGGCAAGACGGGCCTATTCCTGTTCGAGAATCTATCCAAGACTGCCCCTACGCGGGGATCGGGGCGCTGATGCGAAAAAGAAGCTTACTATTGCTTGGGTGCGTGGTAGTCTCAGGGTTGAACGCCCAGCCCGACTGGCCGGGTTATGGCCACGACAAAGGGGCGCAGCGATACTCTCCGCTGACGCAGATTAATGCGAGAAACGTCTCGAAGCTGATTCCAGCGTGGACGTTTTCCATGCAGCGAGAGGGCGTACCGTTCCGGCCTAGCCAATCCATCCCGCTGGTGGTGAACGGCACTATGTATCTCTCCTGGCCCTTCAATCACGTGGCGGCGATGGAACCGGAAACCGGCAAGATCATTTGGGAATTTGTTGCGCGAAGCGGCTTTACGGGAAGAAATGGCTCGATGAGGAGCATCGAGTATTGGCCCGGAGACGCGCTGGCTCCGCCGGAAATTCTATTCGCCACGGAGGAGGGCGAACTCATCGCCCTCAACGCGAAAACCGGCAAACTGGTTCCCGGGTTCGGCCGCGAAGGAATCGTCGATCTCAAAACGCCGGAAGTGATGAGCGGGTTTCCGACTCTTCACTTGGGCGTTTCCTCGGCGCCGTTCGTGGTAGCGGATCTCGTAATCACGGGCAGCCATATCGTCGATGAAACAGGCTCCAAGGGGCCGGCAGGGGATGTTCGCGCTTGGGATGTGCGCACCGGCAAACTGGTCTGGACATTTCACACAGTCCCAAGGCCCGGCGAAACGGGCCACGATGTTTGGCAGGGCGATCAGTGGAAGAATCAATCGGGCGCCAACGTCTGGAGTTTCTTTACCGCGGACGTCAGGCGCGGGCTTCTTTATATGCCCATAGCCTCCCCCAATAATGATTTCTACGGGATCGATCGTCAGGGGCCGAATCTGTTCGCGAATTCGCTGGTCGCAGTAGACATCCGCACTGGAAAGTTGAGGTGGTATTTCCAGTTGATTCACCACGACTTATGGGATTACGATCAGCCGGTTCCGCCAATTCTCTTCGACGTGGTGCACGATGGGAAAAAGATTCCTGCCGTGGGCGCGATGTCCAAGATGGCGATGCTGTTCATACTTAATCGCGAGACGGGAGAAACGATTTACGGAGTGGAGGAACGCCCGGTTCCCAAGGGTGATTTGCCCGGCGAGTATTACTCTCCGACGCAGCCATTTCCGGTGAAGCCACCGCCCCTTTCCCGGCTCAGTTTCACCATGGACGATATCGCCAGGATTACTCCCGAGCACGAGAAGGCGTGTCGTGAACTACTTGAAAAGAACGGCGGTGGTCGAAACCGCGGCGCGTTCACGCCCGCCACCGCCGAAGGCGCGCTGGTTCTGCCCAACACTCGCGGCGGCGCCGAATGGACCGGCGGCACGTTCGATGCGGCGCTCGGCTATTACATCATCAACACCACTGATTCCGGCAGCATTCGCTCCATCCACAAACAGGACGAGGACCCTGGCGCGCCTCCGGAATCACCCCGCTTGTATGGGCGGGAATCGGGCGGGAACAGCAACGCCTCCGTCAAGGGATGGCCGTGCTGGCGACCGCCGTGGGGCAGGCTGACCGCTATCGACGTCAACACAGGCGACATCGCGTGGCAGGTTCCGTTTGGCACGATGGATGGCACTCCCGCCGGCGTAAAGACCGGCGGGAACAATTCTGGCGGAGGGCCAATTTCCACGGCTGGCGGTCTGATTTTCATTGGTGCTTCCAAAGACAGCATGTTTCACGCTTTCGCCGCCAAAACCGGCGAGGAACTGTGGAGTACGAAACTTGACGAGATCGCTCAATCGGTTCCCATCACTTGGCAGGGAAGAGACGGAATGCAGTACGTTGCCATCGCGGCTGGCTCCAAACTGCTGGCCTTCAAATTACCGGCATCGGAAAATCAATGATTTCACGACGGACTTTCGGAAAACTCACTCTCGGCTCACTACCGCTGAGAACTTCCTGGGCGAAGATCGACTCCACTATTAACGGCGTACGCATCGGCGTCTCCGGATACAGCTTCCAGCATTTCTCGCTGGACACGGCGATTGAAACGATGAGGAATATCGGGTTGGGCTCGACCGAGGTCTGGTTTCGCCATATCGAACCGAAGGCCGGCCGTGAGGAACTTCGCGCCTGGCGGCTTTCAGCGCCGCTGGATGAATTCCAGAAGATCGGCAAGATGTACGACGACGCGGGCATCGAGAAAATCGCGTTCACCCACGATGTGAAGGACGACTTCACTGATGAGGAACTCGAGTGCCCATTCCAGATGGCGAAAGCGCTCGGGACGCAGCGCATTGCGACGTCCACCACACTGACCGTAGCCCGGCGGCTCGTACCCTTGATGGAAAAATACAACATGGAAGTCGCCTACCATGGGCACGTCAACGTCGCCGATCCGAACGAATTCGCGGGACCGGATTCGTTCCGCAAGGCGCTGGAAATGTCACCGCTCGCTAGAATCAATCTGGATATCGGACAGTTCGTGGGTGCGGGCTTTGATCCGGTTCCGTTCATCGCCAAGCAGCACGCCAAGATTCCCGTTATGCACATCCGGGACGGCCAGCGGGGCCAGCGCGGCAAAGTACCTTGGGGCACCGGGGATGTTCCGATCAAAGACGTTCTTCAATTGTTGAAACGCGAAAAGTACCCCATCGTAGCGGACATCGAGTACGATTACGGCGGCGCCATGGACCCGATGAACGAGATCAAGAAGTGCTTCGCTTATTGCAAGAACGCACTTATGTAACGTTTGCAGACCGATATGAAACCCCTACTCCTTCTCGCATGCATCGGCACGCTCTATGCTCAGACGACCGAGCCGCGAAAACTTCAAGCCTTGATCATCACTGGCCAGGACAAGCATCCCTGGAAGGAGACGACTCCTTACTTGAAGGAGATCCTCGACAAGACGGGCCGGTTTGAGGTTCGCGTGACCGAGGAATTTCGCGGTTCGACGCTTGAGACGCTGAGTTTCTACGACGTCGCCATTCTCAATTATTCCGACGAGAAGCTTAATATCCCATCTTGGAGTCAGGCGACCAAAGACGCGCTGCTCGCGTTCGTCGGCTCCGGTAAGGGCCTGGTGGTTTACCACCACGCGGCGGCTTCGTTCCAGGATTGGACCGATTACGAAAAGCTGGTGGGCTGCGTGTGGAAAACATTGGGGAGTCATCACGCGCCCGTCCACGATTACCGGGTCGATGTACGGGATTCCGAGCATGCGATCACTCGCGGCATGACGTCTTTCATGGCGAAGAGCGACGAGTTGTACGCGGGGCTGAAGTGCGTGCCGGCGGGAGGTTTTCATGTTCTGGCGACTGGGTTTGACGACCACGCCCTGTATGTGCCCAAGCCGCGCGAACCCCTCCCCGAAGGGCCTTCACGGGACGAGCCTCTCTTGTGGACGCTCCCTTACGGATCGGGCCGCGTTTTTGCCACGATGCTCGGAAACGATATGCGGGCTACTCGGACTGCTGGTTTTGTAGCCACCTTCGTGCGCGGCGCAGAGTGGGCTGCCACCGGTGCGGTAACGATCCCATTGCCGGCGGAGCTGACGAAACCGTGAAATCGACTGGCAGCTTCCTGATCGCCACGCTGGCTCTGGCGCGCGTCGCCGCCGCCGATTGGCCAACCTTCGGCGCGGATGCTCAAAGAACCGGTTGGGCTCGGGGCGAGAGGATCCTCAACAAGAACAATGTCGGCACGCTCGAACTGAAATGGAAGCTGCACCTCGACAACGCGCCTAGGGAATTGACCTCACTTTCGGCGCCCATTGTGGCCGACCAGATCAAAACGTCGCGCGGCATCAAGGAGTTCGTGATTGTAGCGGGCAGTTCGGACACACTTTTTGCGATCGATGCTGACACAGGTAAGCTCGTCTGGAGCAAGACATTTGGCGTAACCAGCGGGTCCGCCCCCAAGCCGAACACGCTTTGTCCGGACGCGCTGAATGCAACGCCGGCTGTGCAAAACGGACGTCCGAAGGTCGTCTATGCGATCTCGAGCGACGGCAAGCTGCACGCGTTGACGGTGGTCAACGGGGAAGATCGGTTCGCACCCAAACCGCTTGTTCCCGCCTTCTCGAAAAACTGGAGTCTGAACATTTTTGACAACGTGCTCTATACGGCGATTTCCCAGCGATGCAACGGAGCAACATCCGGCGTTTACTCGATCGATTTGCATGCCCCGGATGAGCCGATTCGGTCGTTTCTGGCGGGTCGCCCCGGAATTTGGGGCCGGGCCGGCGTCACGATCTCGGCGTCGGGAACGGTTTTCGCCGAGACAGGCGACGGCCCCTACGACCCCGCAGACGGCCAGTTCGCCGATACTTTCCTGGCTCTATCGAAGCGGCTGGAACTGGCCGATTACTACACGCCTTCCAATCGAGAGTGGCTCACGCGCAAGGACCTGGACATGGGCAATATAAGCCCTGTGGTGTTTTCGTACAAGGGCAAAGAATATCTGGTGGGAGCAGGAAAGGAGGGGCGGTTATTTCTGCTCGATACCGCTGCTCTGGGCGGCGACACTCATCGCGAGCCGATGTACCGGAGTCCTCTGATAACGAACGAAGAGGTCAATCACGCCGGCCGTGGATTTTGGGGCTCGTTCGCGTCTTGGGAGGATCCACACGGAACGCGTTGGATATTCGCTCCCGCCTGGGGGCCCGCTCATCCGGGGGCACCTGCGTTTCCGACAACCAACGGCGACGCCCCGCACGGAAGTGTTATGGCATTCCGCGTCGAAACCCAACAAGGACCAGCGATGCTCTTGCCGGCCTGGATGTCGCGAGACCTGAACGTGCCGGAGCCGCCTGTGATCGCTGGCGGTGTGGTGTTCGTGCTTTCGAGCGGCGAAGATGTTCGGCAGGTGGATGCAGCCGGAAACGGGATGGGAACGGCGGAACGCCTCGCCGGGTCCCGCAAAGCTGTGCTCTACGCGCTCGACGCGGAATCTGGTAAGGAGTTGTTCAACAGCGGCGATACATTAACATCCTTCACGCACTTTGGTGGGATCGCGGTTTCCAACGGACGAGTCTTCGTAACCACATGGGACGGCTACGTCTACGCTTTCGGACTTAAGCACGAAGACCGCTGAATCGCCTAAAGAGCGAAACGCAAAGCGAACTGAACCTGACGCGCCGGGAACGTTGAGGTGATCTTGCCGAACGACGAACTCTATTGATGCCCGAAATCACCCTGCCGCCAAACGCGGCTTGGGCGGCGCGCCCCAGCGTGGCCTGCGTCGGTACCGGGCATTAATTTTCGATGACGCGCTGTTTCTTAAGGTTGCTTTTAGACTCGGGTGTTCTAATTCCCCTGAACGTGAATCAACCATCGCGACGCGGTGCCGCTCGAATTCCGCTTTTCGTCATGCTGCTTGCGCTAGGTGGCCTTCAATTTGTCGCACCGAGGTACACCAGGTGTCCGGACGTTCCCTTCCTGGGTGGGCAATTCCACCCCGCTTTTTGATTTTCGGTCTTGGTAAGGAGCATATCGATGTCTGGAAAACAGATTGCGCTTCTCATCCGCCAAGGTGTTGCGCCTTTGGTCTGGACTGTCCTTCTGCTCAACGCCCCAGCCCTGTTCGCTCAGTTCGACACCGCCAGTGTGCTTGGCGTCATTCGAGACCCAAGCGGCGCCACCGTTTCCGGGGCCCAAGTGACGTTGACTAATGTCGAGACGGGCATAGTTGCGAAATTCGTTACCAGCGCAACCGGCAACTACGCCTTTGTCGACGTGAAAGTCGGCGTCTACCGCTTGGATGCGTCCGCCCCCGGATTCTCCACCTCGGTCTCCGAGAACTTTCAAGTTAACGTCGACGCCCGCCAAGCCGTCGATCTCGTGCTGCAAGTTGGAGCCAGCACCGAAAAGGTGACCGTGGCCGGCGCTGCTAAACAGCTCGAGACCGAATCGAGCGAACGAAGCCAGACCATCGGAGAGCAGCAGGTGGTCGACCTTCCCCTCAACGGCCGATCCTATGCCGACCTCACGCTTCTCACCACCGGCGTTCGAAAAGGACTGCGCGACGACCGCGAAGGTTCATACAACGTGAACGGCCTTCGCTTCGAAAATAACAATTTTCAGCTGGATGGCGTAGACAACAACGCCTATGCTACCTCCAATGTCTTGAATTCGAATCAGGTCCTTCAAATCGCGCCCGACGCGATCGAAGAGTACCGCGTGATGACCAACAACTACAGCGCCGAATATGGCCACGCAGCGGGCGCGATCATCAACGCCACCATCCGCAGCGGTACAAACCGTTTCAACGCCACCCTCTGGGAGTTCGACAGGAACACCATCCTCAACGCCACTGGATTCTTTAAACCCGTGAGCGGCCTGAAGCCGACGCTACATAAGAATCAATTCGGCGCGGCCATCGGCGGTCCGATCATTCGCGACAAGAGTTTCTTCTTCATCGACTACGAGGGCAACCGTTCCAATACCCAGACCATCATGTATTCAAACGTCCCGACCCTGGGGCAGCGGCAAGGCAATCTCGGCGTTCCCGTAATCAATCCCGTAACCAGCGGGCTCTATCCCAACGGAATCATTCCCGTTACGGATATCACATCGTTCGCCCAAAAGGTCCTCGCCGGATTGCCCCTTCCCAATCTCCCGAGCCAGGCCAGTAACTATCAGTCCACTCCGGCATTTATCGACCGTACCGATAAGTTCGATCTCAAACTGGACCATCGCTTCACCGACAAGCTCAACGCCTTCGTGCGCTTAAGTCAGCGCAAGAGCGACGAAATCGGCAACACACCCATCCCTGGGCCCATCTACGGCGGAGGTTTGGCCAGCGGTGCCAGCGTCGACGGTACCCTCGATGGCTTGAACCAGGGCATGGCCGCGGCACTAACTTACGTCATCTCTCCGACATCCATCATCGACGTACACTTTGGCATAACCCGCAGCAAGACCGCGGAGAACCCCTTCGGTCTTGGCGGCCCCGGGATGCTCCAACTCTACGGCATCCCCGGACTTCCCGACGGCTACCCCGGAGGAGGGCTGACCACCCAGAGTGTGAACGGATTTACCTCTTGGGGGCGCGACAGCGGCCTCCCCGGAGTTCAGAACCCCATGGTTTTCGATCTTCCCCGTGTAAATTACACGAAGATCAAGGGGCGCCTCACCTTCAAGGTGGGATATGAATATCTTCGCTACAAGACCTTGGTCGCCGACAACGGAGGATATTACGGCAGCGACTCTTACTCCGGCCAGTTCAGCAAGCCCTCCGGCGGAAATGCCAATTCCGCAATTTACAATTTGACGGATTTTCTGCTAGGGGACAGAAGCAGTTACTCGCTAGCCAACCCGTTCTTTCCGCAGATGGAACAGTGGATGTCCTTCGGATACGTTCAGACGGACTTTAAGGCGTCCCCCAATTTGACCTTAAATCTCGGTTTGCGCTACGAGTTCGCAACGCCGCAGATGGAGGCGCATAACCTGATTACCAACTTGGACCCGGTTAACAATAGCATCGTATATGCGAAGGCAGGATCGATCTACGACCGCTCCACCATCCATCCCGATTTCCGCAACTTTGCTCCGCGCGTCGGCTTCGCCTACAGCATATCCGACAACTGGGTCATCCGCTCTGGCTTCGGAGTGAGTTTCGTACAGTTCAATCGGCTCGGATCCGAGGATCTGCTCCCCATCAACTTTCCGCAGACCCTTTCGCTCTCCATCACCCAACAGCCCTCGCAGGGG
>Ga0126381_100010284_pt1 | contig 10532 bp, 10 predicted proteins | sample PanSoiMetPlot_28_FD_96465 | JGI IMG/M metagenome (GOLD analysis project Ga0126381, IMG submission 96465) | Tropical forest soil microbial communities from Panama - MetaG Plot_28 | ecosystem: Environmental > Terrestrial > Soil > Tropical forest > Bulk soil | place: Panama | collected 2016-02-17 | reverse complement strand
TCTCAACTGCCTGCTGGGCGGCATCGCCGTCGGTGTCTGTGGACGATTTGATCGAGTCGAACCACTGGAAGCAGGCGTACAACACCGTCCAGGCGATGCTCGCGTCGAATCCGAGGGATGCTCACGCGCATGCCTGGATGTCGAAAATCAAGGAAGGCTTCGATGATCTCCCGGCTTCTTTGGCTGAAGCACAAAAGGCAGTGGATCTCGGGCCGTCGACTGCTTTCATTCACGGCCAACTCGCCGAAGCCTGCGCGTTGACTGCGGATGTTTCCTCCGTCGTCAAAGGCTTGGGCTACGTGCACTGCATGAAGCGCGAAGTCGAAGCCGCGCTGAAGCTTGACCCCAAGAACATCGACACGATGCTCGTGTACATGCTGTTCTCTTACAAGGCGCCCTACTTCGCCGGCGGCGACAAGGTCCGCGCGAAGAAGATCGCCGAAGATATCAAAGCCATCGCGCCTTCGTGGGGCTACTTGGCCGCCGCGCGCCTGTTACAGGACGTCGACAACGATCCTTTGAAGGAAGACCTACTCAAGAAGGCCGTTGACGCCGACCCGAAATTCTACCGCGCTCGCATGGCTTTAGCGAATTTCTACGCCGTTTCCGCAAAACAGAAGCGTTGGGACCTGGCGGAGAAGCTAGGCCGAGGCATGATCGAGCTCGACCGCGCCAACGAAGGCGGCTACGAAATTCTCGCTAGAGTCTTCGCCGTGCAATCTCGCTGGCAGGAACTCGACGAGATTCTCGACGCGAGTGTGAAAGCCGTACCTGAAGACCTGGGGCCCTTCTATGCTGCGGCCGAAGTTCTAAGTGAAACCGGCGCCGACTCCCCCCGCGCCGGGCGCTACCTGGAACGGTACCTCACCCAACCTCCGGAAGCTCGCCAGCCTACACACGCAAAGGCTCGCACGCTACAGGCCAAACTTAGCAAAAATCTCTAGTCTTATTAACTCTGGAGCAGGACGGTGGCACGATCGCCTTTACTCGATCGGCTTCTCATCCACATGATCTACGATGATCACCGGGATGGATCGTTTCTGTTTTACGAGTTTCACTCCCATCTGCCGTTCGACGGCTTCGTAGGAGGTGAGCGTATCAGGGTTCGCGGCTTCCGCAGCAGCTGCTCCCTGTGCGGGAGCCATGTTTACGCGCGACCAGCCGATCTTGAAATTCCAGCCACCCTTTAGACCCGTGGCATCGACGATCGGATGATCGAAGAACCCGGTGGCTTGGTTTAGATTCTCCGCGAAGTCAGACATGGTCATGTTCCGGCAGCTCACCATGGTGCCCATGTTCGGGTACGGCTTCACTGCAAGAGGGTCAGCCGGGCACTCCGATCGCTCGGTTCCATCGGCCTGCGTCACCTTCGGCTTGCCGGGAAGCGTCATTGCATAAACCGTTACTTCACGGTTTTCCGTGTGCGTTTTCAGCTCAAATTGCTCAGCGAGCAGGCCCTGCAGCATTTCCATCAACACGCTGCGAGTAGGCGGGACGGGCCGTGCCCCTCCACCAATGAGAGAACCTTCGCCGGCGCTCGGCAATTTGGCTGTAATGTCCCACAACTGAGTATCCGCGGACTTCGGCAAGCCGATGATTACATCGTTCGCGGAATTGGGTGTAATCAGGAACGCCTGGACGATCAGGTTGCGCAGCGGACCTACAAAGCGTACTTCGGTTGCGCTTCGGCTGGGAGCAATACGCGTGCTGGGCTCGATTGGCTTGATGGAGGCCACTTCAAATCGGGCGGGGTGAACGCCAGATTGTTCTTCACTTCCGGGGGATTGGAGACGGGAGTTCGGTTTACGCTCTCGATTACGAGCGCGGGCACGGGGTTCGATCGCCCTGTACATTGCTGTGCCCACGCATTGGACATACTCCCCGCCGGGGCGCCCCATCTGTCCACGGAGGAGCGCGAAGTTCACAATGCTTTGCACATTCGCGACGCCATTGCGATGCTGCGTGATTCCCATGGCCCACGAACAGATCATACGCTCAGACGAGATAGCGATTCGCGCAGCTTGATGAATGAGGTCGCGCGAGACCCCGCTCGCCTTCACGATCTTGTCCCAGATCTCATTGCGGATATCGCGAGCGAACGCTTCGAAACCTTCGGTGTGATGCTGGATGTAATCATGGGCGAGAACTTTACCGCCGGTACGCTCGTGCTCTTCGAGCATCTCCTTCATGATTCCCTTTAGAAGCGCGACGTCTCCGTTGATGCGCACAGGCAGGAACAGGCAGGCGATGTCCGTTCCATGGCCCAGCATGCGAAACGGTTCCTGCGGATTCTTGAAATGCATCATTCCGGATTCGAGCAGTGGATTCACGCTAACGATCTTGCATCCATTGCGCACCGCCTTCTGAAGCTCGGTGAGCATGCGGGGATGGCACGTGCCGGGGTTTTGTCCGATTACGAAGATTGCGTCGGCGTGGGAGAAGTCTTCGATAGCTACAGTAGCTTTGCCGAATCCGATCACCTCCGTCAAACCAGCGCCGCTCGATTCGTGGCACATATTCGAGCAATCGGGCAGGTTGTTCGTGCCGAATTGGCGGGCGAATAGACCGTAGACAAATGCGGCTTCGTTGCTCGCGCGCCCTGAGGTGTAGAACGAGGCTTCATCCGGCGACGCGAGGGCGCGGAGTTCAGTTCCGATCAGATTGAAAGCGTCATCCCAGGAAATAGGCTCGTAGAAGTCAGAATTTTTTCTGCGGATCATAGGATGCGTAATCCGCCCAAGTGTTTCCAGCCACGCGTCGGAATGCTCCGCGAGCGCGGAGATCGGGTGCTGGGCGAAAACTTCCGGGGTGAGATGTTTTGTCGTTGCCTCGCTCGCCAGGGCCTTGGCGCCGTTCTCGCAAAACTCGGCGGTTTTGCGTTTGCCGTCGGGATCAGGCCAGGCGCAACTGGGACAATCGAACCCGTCTTTCTGGTTCATTTTGAGCAGCGCGTGGACACTTCGTTCCATTCCCATTTCACGCGTGCCGTAATGGGCAGTTTCGTAAATGCTCATGAAGCCCGCAGCGGTGGTGTCGCGAGCCTCGACCGTTGCGCCCTTGTCTTCCAGGGCGGCTGGGAACCCTCGGCTGCGTGGGCTAGATGAGCCTCGCGGTCGGTGGGTTTTTGAGTGTGGGCCTGATTGGGGGCGCTGTTTTCATCATGTTCATGTGAATGCATGAAGGCCGTGCTTCCTTCCCAGTACCGCGTGCAACTGGGGTTCCAGGAGACGACTTCGTAAATGGGTCGTCTCCTGGGTGGGTGGGAAATCAAACTATACGAGGCGCGGATACGGATTGGCGACCGGTCTGGTGAAGAATAAACCCCGTCGCTCGGCCATCAGCGCCAGTTTCGAAGACGACCTGTTTGTCGGATACCTTAGCAAAAAAGTTCTTCTCGCCTTCCGCGAACAGTTCGAACTTGGGCAGGGTCGTCAGCTCACCAGCCGGCTTGTGAGGGAACTGCGCGAGACCTTGTGCGAAGAGGCGCTCGCCATCGCGAGTTACTTCCAGTGTAAGGTTCGCCGTCACCTGATAGCGTCCCGTGTAGTTATCGAGGAGCTTGGGGTCGATACGAACTTCCGTGTGCTGCGCGGGAGGTTCGGGAGTGGCAAGCGGCGCTTTCGGGTTAAGGATATGAAAACCGATGTCATCCACTCCGCCTTGCGTAAAAGCGTTGGCAAGCACCACCACGCCGGTTCGCGCCTTTGGATCGTATCCCGCGAAAGAGCGGAAGCCTGCTGTGCCCCCGTTATGCCAGACGATCTCCGGGCCGTCGGTTGACTTGATCAGCCAACCTAAACCGATCATCGCTTCGCCCGCGGGCCGGTGAACTTCGAGCATTGCTTTCATGGCGGGCGCGAGAGGCGATTCCCGGTAGCCGAGGAACGCTTCGAGGAACGTCAGCATGTCATGCACAGAGGAGCGCAACGCGCCTGCACCTGCAAGCGACAAAGGAAGATCCGCATGGGCCAGAGGCATGAGGGCCGCGTTGTGACCAGTCGCCATGCGCTGCTGCATCGAGGCTGAAAGAGCGATCGCCGTGTCTGGCATGCCGAGCGGTTGTGCGATACGCGTTTGGATGAGACTTTCGTAATCCGTTCCCGCACGGCGTGCGAGGATGTGGCCGAGGAGTCCCGCGCCCAGGTTCGAATATACGAATTCCGAGCCGGGGTCGCGCGGCAGGGTGTAGCCGCAAAGGAACTGATATAGGTCATCTACTGTGTAGTCGCCGTCAGGACTCTGAGGGTCATTCTTTCGCTTCACGATCTTGTCGAGAAGATTGCCGGGAAGAGGCGGCAACCCTGAGGTGTGCGTGGAGAGATCGAGCAGCGTGATCGCTTTGCTGTTGCGCTCCGGGATCGTGACGTGTTCCGGAAGATACTTGGCAACGCGATCTTCGAGCGCGACTTCTTTGCGTTCCACCATTTCCGCCAAAAGAAGCGAAGTGAAGATCTTGGAGATGGATCCAATTTCGAAGATCGTATCTCCATCTGGCATACGCGAATCCGTCGCGGCGAGTTTGCCGTGAGCTATGATTCGCCGGCCATTCGGATCGATGACGCCGACAATGATACCCAGAGCTTGTTTTTGTTGATCGATGCGTTTTACGAGGATCTCGTGGATCTTATTTGAGCCGAGAACCGTAAGTGATTGGGAAGTATTCGAATTCATCAGAGGTAAATTACACGGAGTCCCAATCGGGACCCGAGGTCCTTTCAAGAGACACACTTCGGCTGTCATGCCGAGGGTCTTGTTTTAGAGAGTTAGGCCTAGCGAGGACGGGCGGGAAGCAGGCAGTCCTGACATGCACCCATCGTCGCTTTGTTCAGCGGATTGATATATGACATAGCGGACTTACCTCCTTTTAGGCTTACTTCGGGGACTCACGAAGAATATCACGGTGCCGGAAACGCTGCAAGAGTAAAGCGGGAAACGGGGTGGTAAGCATATGTGGATCCGCGAGCCGTGTGAGTACTGTTCGCCCCGCAACCCGAGTCGGTCCAATTTGTGGTATCTTTCCACACCTAGCACCCTCACATCTAAGGAGCCCATTGTGAAACGTCAGATCTTGGGGACCCTACGATTCGTTTTAGCGTTAAGCCTCGCCACTACGTTGTTGAGTGCCGCTGACCCGCTCGTCGGAACATGGAAACTCAACAACGCAAAATCCACCCCTCCAAGCGATGAAGTTCGGGTAATCACCTACACTGAGATGCCAAACGGCCAACTGCACACGAACGAGCGGGTGACTCCCAAGCAAGGCAAATCGAACGCTGTTGAAATCACCTTTCGGTTTGATGGAAAGCCGTACCCTCGCACGAACAGCCAGTGGGATACCCAAACATTCAGACGAATTGACGGCCGTACATACGAATCTGAGTTTGCTAAGGCCGGGGTCCAATATAAAGAATCAGCCCGTTTCGTTGTTTCTCCAGACGGCAAAACGCTGGAAGTCAGGCTTTCTGGCAAGGATACGAAAGGCGCGTCCGTCGATGTACATGGCGTTTTCGAAAAACAATGATGGCGGCATCAGTGCGTACAAGATCGACAGTGGCCGTACTCCTTTGCACGATTTGGCTTCTATCTTGAGCCGTGTGGAATTGCGCCAGGTGCACCAAGATTAGACCGTGCGTTTCCAAGGCCCTCAATACTGGATCCGGCGGCAAGACGTTGTCACCAGCTTGCGCGCTCCGGCCGTGCGCGTCGAGCAGCGTTTGGATGGAAGCCTGGCTACGACCTTTCGCGGGCGCGGCCTGCACTTCGAACTATGCACGCCTGTGCTTGGGGCCGACGTCGCGCGATCCGAAACGAAGCCGCCAGCCAAAACCCGTCGGCCTAAGATAGATGCTCAACGCCCGCCCTGGGGCAAAAATTACGACCGGAGAAAGGACATCCCCTTATGGCAAGCAGCCAAGTCGCGAGGCTAAACGGCTTCCATAAAGTGCGCTGGGCAAACCACGCCCCGCTTCCCAGACTAAATAAGAAATAGTTCGATATGATCCCGTCCAAATTCCAACCTTATAATCGGGCTGTCACCCGCGGTGTTTGCGGTGGGCGCCTTGCTCTGAAACTGTTTCGCGCGCGTGGAGTCCGCTGCGAAAACCGGGCCCATTTCTTCGCCCTTTGTACCCAGATCATCCATCGTGTGGGGCGGTCAAAACCGCCCTTGCGTCGAGAGTGGCCGCAACACGAGGTTCGCAGGCAGACCCATAACCAAGAGTTTGACGGGTTGCTTGACGCCGGGTATCCAGTCAGCTACTGCTGATAAAGGATGAATCATCCCAAAGGTGATCGTGATGAGATTCAAGCAGGCTCTTCTAATTGCGGTCGTGAGGTTGCTGTTCGCGCCAACCGCCGTCTTCGCGCATCATGCCTTGCAGGCGCAGTTTGACACCGAAAAAACGATCACCCTCACTGGCGCCGTCACCAAGATTGACTGGAGCAATCCCCACGTGCGGCTCTATTTGGACGTTAAGGGTGAGAAGAACGTGGTGAATTGGGAGTTGGACATGGGTAGTCCGAATCTACAACTGATGAAAGGGTGGAAGATTGACACCTACCGGCGCGGGGACAATGTGCAGGTAATCGCCTACCCAGCCAAGGACGGCTCCAACCTTGCATATGGAAAAACAGTCACAGCTCTGCGAACTAACCGGTAAAGGAAGGCCTCTGCGACCCGTCGGCTTTCCGGCGACGGTCAGAAGCTCCAACCGTCGCCCAGGATGGTGCGAAGGAGAGCCGGAGACTGAAATCGCAACTTTGCCACAACGGCCTCACGCCACCAGCGCTCCCCCATCACAGATGAGGGGATTTAAACAGCCTCATCCCAAACTTCTAACAACGAATCGCAATGGTTAGCAAACCAAGAGATAGCACTCTCGACGTCGCTTCGAGGTCATGACGAAAATGGTGTGCGCTCGGGTCCGGGAAGTCTGCTTTCGGAGAAACGACCGGGTCGAGATCGAGTGCCGCTCTTCTCAAAGCCCGAATTCCGCAAACCCGCCGACCCGCGGTTATGGTTCTTAAGATCTTTAAGTTCCCACGCATCGCGGGACTAGTCGTAAATGGCCTTCACCGGCATTTCACGCCGCTCTTGGCGATCCTTAAGTCTGGCCTCTTCGACGGTCTGCCATTGCATGTTCTTGACGGCATCTCGGCCGCCAGCACACAAGGCAGTGATGTGATCCTTCACATACCCGGACATGCGCCGGTTGTTTTGCCCTTGGATGGACAGGGGCAAGCGTTGAAACTCCGATCGAACGTGGCTCGAACGATTCTTACGGGTATGCGAGCTTGAAGCATGCGGTGACGTCTTCGCTGCAAGGGAGAGAATTCCGAGCAACCCGATCACGAGAAAACGCATGATCTATAGTGTGCCGACCTGGTGCTTTTCTCGCTTATAACTTGGCGACGTAGCGCTTTTTCTTGGCCTGTTCAAGCCCGAGCGCTCGTGGAGGGCCGCTCTTTGATGGAAAGGTTCTGAGCGAACGGATCCAGTTCGTCTTCGCTTAGATTTCCGCAGCCTTCAAACCAGATCACTTCCGTCAGACTGCCATTTAGGTTGCGGTAGCGGACGCAACTTGATCGCGCGAGATCAAGTGGTGCTCCTGCCACGCCCGCACTATGACGCGGAAATTCTCGGCCCCGTAAGCACTTCGTCCCTGCTGCCGGTCGATCCGGCTAGGATGAGGTACGGAGAATCTCTTGCGGGATCTAGTTCGTCGGCGCTTCGGGCGAAATCTCGTATCGCTGATTTTGGTAGCGGCAGCCTGTTGGGCGCAGAACCATCCAACCCCGCCGATCGTCGACTATATTCGGCAGAGTTGGAGTGTATTGACGCGCTCGGCGCGTGACATCGCTAAAGCGGCGCAGGACCCCAAGATCGAAAACCCCGGCGGATCGCGCGTGCCCGTCTATGTGGCGCGTGACGAAGACATCGCCAGGATCAACGAGAATTTGCGCTCTTCACTTCCCGCTGCTGAGTTCGCAAGCATCGAATTACGGCTGCTTCCAGAAAGGAAGGACACAATCTCCTTGGAGATACCGGGCCAGCAGGATGGCCTTCTTTACCTGCCGAAACCGTACGTCGTGCCGGGCGCACGGTTCAATGAAATGTACGGCTGGGACAGCTATTTCATCCAACTCGGCCTGTTGCACGATGGCGAGATCGGCCTCGCGCGTGACGTGACCGACAATTTCCTGTATGAAATTCAGGAGTACGGAAACGTATTGAACGCGAATCGAACGTATTACCTGACGCGCTCACAACCGCCATTTCTTACAGAGATGCTGTTAGCTGTGTATGCGAGAACGGGTGACCAGGCGTGGCTCGCGGGCGCGTTGCCCGCGATCGAGAAGTATTACTCTTTTTGGACTTCGGAACCACATTTGACGCGGGAGACCGGGCTTTCGCGTTACTGGGACACGGGCGAGGGCCCGGCGCCCGAAGTGTTATCCGATGAGCGGGACAAGCGGGGCCGAACACACTACGACCGTGTCAAAGAATATTTCCGCACGCATCAGGTCTCCGACTATGACGTCTCGCAATATTATGACCGGGCGCATAACGAATTGACGCCCTTGTTTTACAAGGGCGACCGGTCGATGCGCGAATCCGGCTTTGATCCGTCGAATCGGTTCGGGGCGTTCAATATCGATGTGATCCACTACAATCCGGTCTGCTTAAACATTCTGCTCTATCTAATGGAAATGGACATCGCCAGAATTCTGGAGATTGTAGGCAGGGCGGACGAAGCGTCCCCTTGGCGCGAACGTGGTCGCGACCGCGCCGAACGGATCAACCGCCTGATGTGGGATGAGCACGATGGACTCTACTACGATTACGACTTCGTACGAAAGCGCGTACGGCACTACCCATTTCTGACTACGTTCTACCCTCTCTGGGCCGGGATCGCAGACAAGCGTCAGGCTGCGGCGGTGGTCCGTAATCTTTCGCGATTCGAGCGCGGCGGCGGTCTCCAGACCAGCACTGTGCGCAGCGGCAACCAGTGGGATGCGCCGTTCGGCTGGGCTCCATTGGAGTTCATCGCGATTCAAGGCCTGCGACGTTACGGCTATAACCAGGACGCCGATCGGATTGCGGTCAAATTCCTCTCACTGGTGCGAGAAGACTACACGCGCCGAGGAACTATCGTCGAGAAGTATGACGTGGCGCATCGGAGCTCTAACGTGAGCAGCATCCGATTTGGCTATAGCGCCAACCAGACTGGGTTCGGTTGGACCAATGGGGTCTTCGTCACGCTGCTCGATGATCTCAAGGAACCTGCACGTCGTCGAGTATTAGAAGGGCGGCGGCCCCAGTAGGCCAGCTTTTGCTTTCCTCAACCTGATCTCTTGGTTCCGACACGAGGACGTAGAGTGGCATTTAATTCGCTTAGAACACCGACGTGAAATGGCTCCGCATGAAGCTGCGCGTGGTATCGCGCCACGCGGAACGTAGCGGGGCCCGGGCGAGTTGCTTAAATGGACGGGGCCCGGAACTGCCCGCCGTGCAGGACATGCCGGTCGTAGCCGGTGAGATGCTTATACTCTTCGATTGCGTTGAAGATGATCGGACAGAGCGGAGCCCAGCGGGCAAGCGACGATTGACGGCTTCCCAGCGAGAATCTCCCGACCGCCACATGAGGAAAATCGCGGCAGGCCTTCGGGCGGGCATCGTAGATCATGCAGAGATTGCCATCGAGGAAGACGCAGCCTTCTCCTGAATTCCGCAACCTTCGGAGGGCGGGTGCGTCGGGATCTGGAATGGTGTAGAGGCGGGCGCATTCATCGGACCTAACGCCTATATACGCCGCGATGTTTTCGATCTCCGACTTGTTAACGGACACTATTGAGTGCCGACAACAATTCGCACAAGCGGTACAGTCCACATGTTGCTGTACTTCGCTCGCCAAGATTTGAAAGGGTGTGTCAACACAGTGGTGCGCAGAGAGGTACCGGCGAAAGGCAACGTTCTCTTTCACCTTCGCGATTCCGAGCTGGAAGACTTCAGACAGGTCGGTAACCACGTGGTAAGAATATCCCTCCGCTGTTGCGAACGCAAACCCAAAGGCCGTCAAACAGGGTAAGCCCTTCGGCTTTCGATCGATCGCACCGGCTGCATGCCCAGCTCTATTCGCAACCGGAAAAATACAGTCCCAATGGTCACGTGGTATCTCACGGGCATGAAGCAACTGGGCAAGTTCTAGTTCCGCTCGCGAGCGACAAAATATTCCAGCGCGGCTTTTCTCAGAAGACTCGGGGTAGCAATCCCTGCGAAAGAATGAAATCGTGGAACCGCCGGGCGTGAAACTTCGAGAGGCTAGGAGTAACCAAAGATTCCTTCAAGTAAACTCCGAAGTCCAATCGCTGGCTGAAGAAATTCCCGCGAATCAAAGCCGGGCAACCCGCGTTATCGAAAAAGACGAAACCTATTCAACAGCCGTCAACGCCAAGAAATTTATGTTGTTCTTCGCTATACAAGCGAATAGTCCCATTCGCGATGTCGAAAACCCACCCGGATAGCGCGAGGG
>Ga0126381_100010283_pt1 | contig 10533 bp, 9 predicted proteins | sample PanSoiMetPlot_28_FD_96465 | JGI IMG/M metagenome (GOLD analysis project Ga0126381, IMG submission 96465) | Tropical forest soil microbial communities from Panama - MetaG Plot_28 | ecosystem: Environmental > Terrestrial > Soil > Tropical forest > Bulk soil | place: Panama | collected 2016-02-17 | reverse complement strand
TGACGTGTACCGGCTCTGGCGGCCGACGCCGCTGTTCCGCGCCCGGCGGCTGGAACGGGACCTTGGTACGCCCGCGCGGATCTACTACAAGTACGAGGGCGGCAGCCCGGCCGGCTCGCACAAGCCGAACACCGCCGTGCCGCAGGCGTACTACAACGCCGCCGAGGGTGTGACCAAGCTGACAACCGAGACCGGCGCCGGACAGTGGGGCAGTGCGCTGGCGTTCGCCTCAGCGCTGTTCGGCCTGCAACTCGAGGTCTGGATGGTCCGCGCATCCTACGACCAGAAGCCGTACCGAAAGATGATGATGGAGACGTACGGCGCGACGGTGCACGCCAGCCCGTCCGACGTGACCAAGGCCGGCCGGGATGTGCTTGCCGCGCACCCGGACTCGACTGGCAGCCTCGGCATCGCGATCAGCGAGGCAGTTGAGGTCGCGGCCGGTGATCCGGGCGCGCGGTACGCGCTCGGCAGCGTGCTCAACCATGTGCTCATGCACCAGACGATCATCGGCGAGGAGGCGCTCAAGCAGCTCGCCGATGCCGGGGACACGCCGGATGTGATCGTCGGCTGCACCGGGGGCGGATCGAACTTCGGCGGACTGACGTTCCCGTTCCTCCGGGAGAAAATGGCAGGCCGGATGAATCCGGTCATCCGGGCTGTCGAACCGGCCGCCTGCCCGTCGTTCACGCGCGGCATCTACGCGTATGACTTCGGCGACACGGCCGGAATGACCCCGCTGCTGAAGATGCATACGCTCGGGCACGAGTTCATCCCGGATCCCATTCACGCCGGCGGGCTGCGTTATCACGGCATGTCACCGCTGCTCTCGCACATCTACGAACTAGGGCTGATCGAGGCGGTAGCCAAGCCACAGTCGGATTGCTTCGCGGCGGGCTGCGCTTCGCCCGGACCGAGGGGATCGTGCCCGCACCCGAGCCGACGCACGCCGTGGCTGAGACCATCGCCGAAGCGCTGCGGTGCAAGGAGACAGGGGAGGAGAAAGTCATCCTGACCGCGCTGTGCGGCCACGGACTGCTGGACCTAGCCGCTTACCACGACTATCTGTCCGGTGAGCTTAAGGACCTGCAACTGAGTGATAAGGCTCTCGAGGAGGCACTTGCCGGGCTGCCAGCCCCGGCCTGACCAGTTGCCGCACGGACCCGACCGGCGTCAGTCGCTCAGGCCGCTGCGCGAATGAGCGGTGGAGTGCCTGACCCGGGCCGGGAGGAGGGGTCGGCCCGGGCCTTCCGGCACGCATCCGCGGCCGTCACAGCGGACGCGCCTCGTGCTGTGACCTGAACAAGCGTTCACAGCGATATAGTCGTACGCTCGCTGGCCGTCGTTTGTCAAGCATCCGATGACAACCATCCGACCGGAACAGGCGTCGATTACAGACCTACCTTACTCCGAAACATGACTGAATCCCATGACTCGGAGCCGTGATGATGCGTGACTCGGATGGCCGGATAGATGACCGATGACTTCGAACTCCCGCCCGCCGATCGGCTACCGATCGGCGGGACAGCCCTTCAGTGCCGACTCGGCGAGGCGGCGATCGAACTGTTCTACTCCCGCGGGGCGATGGCCACAACTGTGCGGGAGATCACCGGCGCGTGCGGCCTGACCCAAGGTGCGCTGTACAACCACTTCACGTCCAAGGATCACTTGCTGTACGTCCTGGTCCGTGACATTCACGTGCTGGCGAACGAGCAGATGGCCGGGGCGCTTGCCGCCGCGTGCCCGGAGCCCGTGGATCAGCTCGCCGCCATGGTGCGGTTCCTAGTTGCCCATACAGCCGGATTCAAAAAGCGGTCACGGATGGCCAACCGTGAGTTCACCGTTCTGACCGGCGAGCGCCGGCAGGAGGTGCGAGCCATCCGTCGCCAGATTCGTGACCGGCTCAGCGACATCCTGCTGGCGGGCGCGGAACAGGGCGTCTTCGACTTGGCAGGCGGGAACGATGTGCCATCCGCGATGCTTGCCTCCGCCACCATCAGCAGCATGTGCGTGCATATCAGCGAATGGACGCTGGACAACTACCCGCTTGAGGCTGCCGACCTGCAGCACCGGTACGTCACCATGGCACTGCGAATCGCAGGTGCCAGCGATTGACCGGCGAGCTAGGAGCGGACTAGCGCGTCGAAGTCCTCTGGCGTGATGTTGCCGCCGGACAGAACCACGGCGGTGCGACCGGTCGCGCCTACGGACGGCAGCGCTGCCATGGCCACGGCCCCGCTCGGCTCCACCACGACCTTGAGCCGGGTAAAGCAGAGCCGCATCGCTTCGACGATCGCGTCCTCGGTCACCGTGACGACGTCGTCCAGGAGGCGCGAGTTGACCGCGAAAGTCAGCTCGCCGGGCTCGCGGGCGCGCAGCCCGTCAGCGATCGTGTCGGGCTCGGGAATGCTGACTCGGCGGTTGGCCAGCAGCGAGCGCCTGGTGTCATCCGCCCTGGCCGGTTCGACCCCGATCACGGACGCGCCAGGAATCCGCCCCTTGACTGCAGTGGCAACCCCGGCCGCCAGGCCGCCGCCACCGATCGGGATCAGCACCCGCTTCAGGTCAGGCGCCTGCTCGACCAGCTCAAGCCCCACCGTTCCCTGGCCGGCCATGATGTCGTAGTCGTCATACGGTCGGATGAGCGTCATGCCCCGTTCGGCCGCGATCTTTGCCGCAACCTCTTCCCGGCTCTCCGTTGCGGGATCGTATCGGCGCAGCTCAGCGCCGTAGGTCTTAATGGCCTCCAGCTTCGCGGCGGACCCGGTGACGGGGACCACGATCACTGCCTCGATGCCCAGCAGCTTGGCAGACAGCGCAACGGCCGCACCATGATTGCCGGACGAGTACGCGACAACCCCGGCTCGTTTGGCCTCAATGTTCAGCAGGCTCAGCCGGTTGTACGCGCCACGGAACTTGAACGACCCGCTGCGCTGGAACGGCTCGGCCTTCAGCAGCACCTTCGTAGCGCAGTCCCGGTCGACTGTCTCCGAGCTGAGCAGCGGCGTGCGGTGCGCGACACCGTTCAAACGGGCTGCGGCGGCCTGCACACGATCCAGGTTCAGTCCACCATCGGACATTCGAGGCCTCTCTCCCGTGTGCGCAGCACTTGCTGCGCGCCAGTCTCCAGCGCCCGCACCCTTGCTGCGCGGCAATCTCCAGCGCGCGCACCACCTTCCGCGCGACAATCCCCATCTGCCTGTCTAGCATGACGCCGCAGCCGCACGATGGCAGGCTGGCAGGCAGCCAGGCTGCAGCCCGACGGCACTGGCAGACGCAAGGAGGCCCGCTGATGGAGATACCCAAGCCCACCGAGGCGGACAAGGCTTACTTCAGGTCCGTCCTGCCAGACCACCCAGAGGTTGAATTGAAGCCGATGTTCGGCAACCTCGGCGCATTTGTCCACGGGAACATGTTCGCCGGGCTGTTCGGACCCGCCGTCGGTGTCCGGCTCTCCGACGCAGACCGGGCTGAGCTCGCGAGCACTGACGGGTCGGGCCCCTTCGGCCCAGCCGAGCGGCCGATGGGCGGTTACCTGAGCCTGCCGCTCGCCTGGCGTGACGACCCCGAGCTGGCGGCCGACTGGGTCAGCAGGGCACTGGAATTCGTCAGCGCGATGCCCGCGAAGGTCGCCAAGCCGAAGGCAGCAAAGTCAAAGGGGGCCAAATCCTAGGCGGCACAGCTGCCGATGCCGGCCGGCGCACGGCGATCTTCGCCGAGGCTCCCGATCAGCTGCTCGAATGGTCGGTTCAGCGTGATGGGGGGACGAACTCGGGCTGGTCGAGTACGCGGAGCCAGGTTCCGTCGGGCTGGCGGCGGACGAACTCGGCGTCAGGCGTGCCGTCCATGGCCGCCTCCTTCACCTGCACAGACTCCGCTGTCGGATCAAATCGTTGCATCGGCGGAGGACAATTCTTGGGCGCTGACGCTAGCGACACGACAAGGCTCTCCGCCACGGACTGACGAAGATCGCGGTCGCACACCTTTCATGCATCTACCGGTCGTTTCATGGATCAGCCGCGCGCAAATCCCTTTAAATCGGGCACGATTCTCCGCGCAATCCATGAAACGTCGAAGTGGATTATGAACCAGGCAAGGGCTCAGCGCCCGCGGACCTCCCGGCCGCCGTCAGCTTGTGCTGATAGAGAAGTTGGTGAACGAGAAGGTCGCTGGCGCACCATTGGTGGAGACGAGCTCAGCGCCGTAGTCAATCTGCCCCAGCGTGGAGCTGGCAGGTATCCATCCCTTGGCCATAATCCAGCTGAATATCTGCAGCAGGTTGACGGTTCCCGAGGTAACGTTCGAGTTCGCGACGAACGCGATATAGCTACCGCTCTTCCACACCTGGTAACTGCGGCCTCCGAATCTCGCCGAGCCCATCTGGGAGCCGCTCGGCGTCTGACCGTGGTTCTCGGTCCAGACCATCACCTCGGTGGAGCCGGACGTCGCCACGCCATTAATCCAGATGTCGTAGGCATCCTCGTAGATCCCCACCTGCGGGCTCTGCTCCGCGAACGTACTGGAGATTGCGTGGAACGAGCTGATGGCCGGCTCGCTGAAATCCTCGTGCACGTTCGGGTACGTCTTAACCGCGCCGTCGCCATTGGCATTGTTCATGGTGGCGACGACGTACCAGTTGTTATAGGCGCAGGCGTCCAGGGTCTGGCTGACGCTGTAGCCGCCAACGTTCCACATGTCCTGGGCGACGTAATAGCCGCCGTTGCTCCAGCCGCCGTTCGGATCTGACGACACGTACTGCGGGTGCCTGCAGTTCTTCGAGGTCTGCGCGGGCGGAGGCGCTGACGTCTGGCTAGGGGCCGGGGCAGATCTCCGCCTGCGGGTCGCCCGCCCCGCCGCTTTCCGGCTGGATTGGGGTGTCGGCGTGGCGCTGCTCGCCGCCGAGAGGTGCGGGCTGGCCGTCACACCCCGCCGGGCCAGAACGCCAGCATGCCCAGGGTGGTCGCTACCGCGGTGACCCGAGCCCAGGTAGTGAACAGCCGCGAACGCGGTTCCCGGCACCAGTACCGCCAGAGCCGCGATGATCAGGCCGAATCTCCGGGTGAGCATGATCCGGCGGCGCGGGGGCGGAACCGATCTGTGCATTCTGTGACCCGATGCTAGCTATCCGGGCACGCTCACATCAGCGGAACGCGATGATCGGCACCTCGCCGCGCTTAACCGCCGACCACCTCAGCAAGGATCTGCGCGGCCCGCCGCAGCGCCGGCGCCTCCTCCCCGGCAAAGCTCAGCCGCAAATAGGGCCCTGGCGCCTCACCGGGGAAGCACCCGCGACCCGGATACACCGCGAGCCCGAGGGCCGCCGCTGCCTCGGTTACCTCCCCGTCGCTGCAGTGCTCGGGCAGCCGCAGCCACAGGTGCACTCCCCCAGCCGGGACCAGGTCTAGCCGGCCTGAGGGCAGTTGCTCTCTGACCGCCGCCACCAGGGCATCCCGGCGGTCCCGCAAGTGCCGCCGAACGGTCCCCAGGTGCCGTGGCCAGCCGGGCGCGGTCAGCACGTCGACCGCGATGCGCTGCAGCACCGGGGCGACGAACAGGTCATCGCTGATACGCCCGCGCCGCAGCCGCGCCAGCACCGGGCCGCGTGCCGCGATCCCGGACACCCGCAGGCCCGCCGCAATCGGCTTGGACACCGAGCGCAGGTAGATCACGTGGCCATCGTCGTCCTGACCGATCAGCGGCGGTGGCGATGGCGCCCCTAGATCGAAATCTCGCATCCAGTCGTCTTCGAGGAGGAACGCGCCAGCCCGGGCAACAGCCGCCAGCACCGGCTCGCGCCGGTCCAGCGCCAGCAGCGAGCCGGACGGATTGGCGTACCGCGGCTGCAGGTACGCCAGCCGGGCGCCGGTGCGGGCGAAGGCGTCGGCGAGGGCGTCCGGTAGTACGCCGTCAGCATCACCCGGCACCGGGACCAGTTCCAGCCCGGCGGCGCGCGCGGCCGCCAGCGCTCCCACGTACGTCGGCGATTCGACAATCAGGGGATCACCAGGCGCGCACAGATGCCGGAACACCGCCGACAGCGACGACTGACCGCCTGACGAGATCAGCACGTTCGCGGCGGTCAGGCCGCCGCCTGCTTCATCGGCCAGGTAGCTGCGCAGTTCGGGCAGTCCCTGGGCCGGGAGCCGGTTCCAGGCCTGCGGCCGCCGGGATGCCCGCGATGCGGCGGCCGCGAGCAGGCCGAGCGGCTGTAGCCGGTCGTCCGGGAATCCGCTGGCCAGGCCGATGGCATCCGCCGGCAGCGAGTCGACCAGCCGGTCCAAGTCGGGCCCGAGTCCGGCGCGGCTGCCGAGCGCGAGTGTCTGCCAGGACAGGTCCGCAGCCGGCCGGGGTGCCCGCCGCGGCGCCGTGAACGTTCCGCTGCCCGGTCTGGTGACCAGGAGTCCGCGGCGGGCGAGGTCGGCCAGTATGCGCTGGACCGTAGCCGGGCTGAGGCGGTAACGCTGCTGCAGTTCCCGGTAGGAGGGCAGCTTGCTGTCCGGTGGCAGCGAGCCGATCAGGGCCTCGATGCTGGCTTGCGCCGATCCACCACCGCTATCGTCTGTCACGAGACACAATAGAAGCACTTCCATGGGCGCTCGGGAAAACCGCCCCGGCGGCACCCTCCGGTAGCCAGCCACAACGCCCTCCCAAGGTCAGGCGTTGCGACAATCCCTTGCGCCTAGGGGCCTTATCCGACGACAGACTCACAGCGTGATGAGTGAGCGCCGTTATCGTGGCACCATGGCCGAGCGCAAGGAGATCATCGAGGTCGCCGGCCGCGCGGTAACGATCTCCAACCCGGACAAGGTCTACTTCCCGCGCACCGGCCATACCAAGCTGGACCTCGTCCGGTACTACCTCAGCGTGGCCGACGGCGCGCTCCGCGGCGCTGCCGGGCGGCCGATGGTGCTCAAGCGGTTCGTCAACGGCGCCGAGGGTGAGGCCTTCTTCCAGAAGCGCGCCCCCGCGAACCGGCCGGACTGGCTGGACAGCGTGGTGCTGAGCTTCCCGTCCGGCCGGACCGCGGAGGAGATCGTCATCGGGGACGCAGCCGGCCTGGCCTGGGTCGTCAACCTCGGCTGCATCGACCTGAACCCGCACCCCATCCGCGCCGACGACCTCGACCATCCAGACGAACTGCGTGTCGATCTCGACCCCGTTCCCGGCATTGGGTGGCCGCAGATCGTCGACGTCGCGCTCGTCGCTCGCGACGTGCTCGCCGACCTCGGGCTGACGGGCTGGCCCAAGACGTCCGGCTCCCGCGGCATGCACGTATACGCGCGGATCGAGCGGCGCTGGACCTTCACGCAGGTCAGAAGCGCGGCCGTCGCTCTGGCCAGGGAGATCGAGCGCCGCGCGCCGGACCAGGCGACCTCGCGCTGGTGGAAGGAGGAGCGACACGGCGTCTTCGTCGACTACAACCAGAACGCCAAGGACCGGACCGTCGCCTCCGCCTATTCAGTCCGCCCGACGGCGGACGCCCGGGTGTCGACGCCGCTGCGGTGGGACGAGGTGCGGGACTGCGATCCGGCCGCGTTCACCATCGACACGGTGCCCCGCCGGTACGCCGAGATCGGCGACCCGGCCGAGGGCATCGACGCTGCCGTCGGCTCGCTCGAACCGCTGCTAGAGCTCGCGGCGGCAGACCAGGCCGCCGGGTTGCCGGACGCGCCGTGGCCGCCCCACTTCGAGAAGCAGGCCGGCGAGCAACCGCGGGTGCAGCCAAGCAAGCGAAGAGCGCCGACTAGCTCCGACTCGGACGTGGCGGTGGACGCGGCGCAGCCGGCTCCGGGCAAGACCAGCGGCCCGACTGGCCGCCGTCGCTCCTCCATGCCGCTGATCGAGATTGCCCGCGCGGCCAGCAAGGCCGAGGCCATGGCTGGCCTGGACCGCTGGAAGCAGCGGCATCCGGACGCGGCAGCGCTGCTCGAGCCTGCCGACATCCTGGTCGACTCGATGCGGGGCCGCTCATCGACATGGACCAGGATCCGGCTCAATCTCCGGCACATCCCGGCCCACGAGCGTCCGGAGCAGGAGCCGCTTGAGGTCGACTATGACCCGTGGCGCGCGGTCGGCAGCTAGCCCCATACCGGCGGGAACGGGCATGGCCTCCCTCCGCGGCCACCCGACCGGCCGCCGCGTAGCCCCTGCGGGGGCGATCGCAGGCGTCCTCGGCCCGGTCGGGTTCACGGCGGCCTGGGTCACGGCATCGTTCCGTCAGCCTGGCGTGGCCTTCGCAGCGCCGCAGATCAGCGGCCTTGCCGCGGAGAACGCGCGCGATCCGTGGCTCATGATCTCCGGGTTCGTGCTGCTCGGCGGCTGCGCGATCGGCTTCGGCACGGCACTTCGCAGCGCGCTCGGCGATTCGCGGGCAGGACTAGGCCCGCGCTTGATACAGCTGGCCGGCCTGCTGACGATCGCGGCCGGCCTGCTGCGCCGCGATCACCTGGTGCTGACGGCGGGGCCGGAGTCGTGGCACAACCATGCTCACGACGTCGTCAGCGCCGTCGTCTACCTACTGCTCATCGCCGTGCCGTTGCTGCTCGCCCGCCGGTTCTCCGGCGATCAGCGCTGGCGCGGGCTGGTGGCGCCGCTCGTCGTGAGCGCGGCGGCGTCCGCCGCCCTGCTGGTCGCGTTCTACTCCGCGCCCCACGGCAGCTGGGAACCTACGCTGCAGCGGATCGCGGTCAGCCTGCCGCTGGCAGCCATCGCCGCGGTCGCGGTCCGGCTGCCTTCTTCGGCCATTCAGTTACGAGCGGCCGCCCGCCGCTGCCTGCCTACCTGACAGCAGGAATCAGCTCCGCGAGCAGCTCCAGGTGGTCGAGGTCATCGAGGTCGAGTACTTGCAGGTAGACCCTGCTCGCGCCGATGCCGGCGAATTCGGCGATCCGGTCGGCGATCTCCTCGGGGGTCCCGGTCAGCCCGTGCTTGCGCAGCTCGTCCGGCTCCCGCCCGATGGCAGCCGCTCGCTTGTTTATCTCCTCGGGCGTGCGGCCGCAGCAGACAACCTGCGCCGCGGAATAGATCAGCGAGTTCTCGTCCCGCCCCGCGGCGGCGCAAGCAGCCCGGACCCGCTCATAAGCGGCAGCGGTGTCCTGGACGCTGCCGAACGGCAGGTTGTACTCGTCGGCGTAGCGCGCGGCAAGCTCCGGCGTGCGCTTCAGGCCCCCGCCACCGATAATCACCGGCGGCCGCGGCTGCTGCGCGGGCTTAGGCAGCCCTGGCGAGTCGGTGGACTGGTAGTACTGGCCGGCGTAGTTGAACTTCTCACCCACGGGCGTTTCCCATAGGCCGGTGATAATCGCCAATTGCTCGGCGTAGCGGCCGAAACGCTCCCGCGTGCCGGGGAACGGGATGCCGTATGCCGTGTGCTCGGCCTCGAACCACCCGGCGCCGAAACCGAGTTCCGCCCGGCCGCCGCTCATCTGGTCGACCTGGGCGACCGAGATTGCCAGCGGTCCCGGGTAGCGGAAGGTGGCGGGGCTCACCAGGGTGCCCAGCCTGATTCGCGACGTCTCGCGAGCGAGCCCGGCGAGCGTGATCCAGGCGTCGGTCGGACCCGGCAGGCCGCTGACGTTACCCATTTTCAGGTAGTGATCGGACCTGAAGAACGCGTCGAAGCCAAGGTCCTCGGTCGCTGTAGCCACCCTCAGCAGCGTGGCGTAACTGGCACCCTGTTGCGGCTCGGTGAAGATTCGCAGTTGCATGCACACATCCTGCCGGGAGCTGGCCGCCAGCTGCGAACCGGATCCGGGTGTCGCAGGGCGCTAGTCCCTGGCCAGGGTGGCCACGCACTCCACATGATGGGTCATCGGAAATGCGTCGTATCCACGCAGCCCGGTTAGCTCCCAGCCGGCCTCTCGCAGCAGCCGCAGGTCGCGGGCCAGCGTCGCCGGGTCGCACGACACGTAGACGATCCGCCGCAGCGCCGGCGCTGGCCTGGTGCGAACCTCTTCCTGACCGCGGCTGCACAGGGCATCGATAACCGGCCTGGCAGCGCCAATCCGTGGCGGGTCGAGCACCGCGACGGATGCATCGCCCAGGCCGATCCGGCCCAGCACAGCCGCGACGTCACCGCGATGTACCCGAGCCCACGGCCAGGGCCGCAGATTATGCCGCGCGTCGCGGACAGCTGTCGCGTCCTGCTCGATGGCGACGACGGCGCCATCGGGGCCAACTGCCTCGGCTAGCAGGCCGGCGAACAAGCCTGCGCCGCAGTACAAATCCAGCGCCGTGTCTCCCGGCCCGAGACCGGCCTCGGCCAGGACAGCATCGGCCAGCACGTCGGCTGCGGACGCATGCACTTGCCAGAATCCGCCAAGGCTGACTCGCCAGTCCCGGCCAGCCGCATGGTAGGTCAGGTAGCCGCGGCCGCGCACCGGGATCCGCGCACCTTGCTTGCGGGCGAGCTGGACAGAGTCGGCCGGAATGTCGGGCAGCCTGCCCGCGGCAGCCGAGCCGTGCGCCAGCACGCCCCGTTCCCGGCTCGGTGGCGCGACACTGACCTCCACCGCCTCCGCCGACGGCCAGCGC